>Ga0187893_10010187_pt1 | contig 14129 bp, 9 predicted proteins | sample MA1701074metaG_FD_139574 | JGI IMG/M metagenome (GOLD analysis project Ga0187893, IMG submission 139574) | White microbial mat communities from a basaltic lava cave in the Kipuka Kanohina Cave System on the Island of Hawaii, USA - MA170107-4 metaG ...
AAAAAATAAACCGTCTAATATAAACAAAATAAAAACTGATTTCAGAGGACAAATAAATGAAACAAACACTACGCTTTTTCTTTTTACTGGTATTTCTTTTGATTGGCTCGCAAACGGCTTTTTCTCAGGAGAACAAGCCAACTGATAAACCTGCTGAGAAAAAACCTGTGACAACAACCGCACCGCAAACAACCTCTGATTTTGTCGGCAAATGGGACATAGAGGTTGATTATCAAGGCAATATCCTAAAAGCTGTTCTGGCTTTCAACAAAGAAGAAAATAAATTTAAGGGTTCGCTGACCTCTGATGTCGGCGAAGGAACTATTTCTGAGGCTACGGTCTTAGACAATACCATTGAAGGAATTATTAAATTTAATTTGCACGGACAAATTACAGACATTCAGCTCAAAGGCAAAATCGAAGAAGGAAAGCTTAAAGGAACAATGGCAGCCGCCGGAATCGGTGAACTCCCTTTTATAGGAACAAAACAAAAACAATGAAATAACAAAAAAAGAGTCCGGCGAACTCCCTCAAATTCGCCGGACCACATTAGTACAGGAGGAACCTATTTCCTATTTTCAACTTAACCCGATGTTCTGATGTTTTGTGTTTGTCATGAAGTTGTCTAAAGCAGGAAAACTTTTTCGTTGACGATGAGAGATAAAACCGCTTCTACTATTTCAACAACTGAATCGCTTATAAAAAAATTAACTCCGATACTTACATCAAAACCTTTTAATCCGCTTCGACCATTCACAAATAATCACGCGCAAACGCTACTGGGCTATTTCTATCCGCGAAGATATAAGCTTCGTTCACACCTGCAAGACAAATCGCATTTGTTTGCAATAGAAAAAGACATTCGTCTTTTGGCTCATTGCCGTTGGCAAAAAGATAAGACCAATAGCCCGACCATTGTTTTGATTCATGGACTGGAAGGCTCGACCGCCTCGGTTTACATGATAAGCACAGCCGCAAAAGCTTTTCGCGCGGGCTTTAACGTCGTGCGTCTTAACATGCGTACATGCGGCGGGACTGAACATTTAGCTACCACGGTTTATCACAGCGGAATGTACGCGGATTTTCTCGCGGTCATCAACCAATTGATTGAACAAGATAAACTCAATCACATCTATCTCGTTGGCTTTTCAATGAGCGCGAATATGGTTTTACACCTTGCGGGAAGATTAAGGGAAAGTTTGCCCGATGAGTTGAAAGCTGTCTGTGCCATCTCGCCCGCCGTTGATGTAACAGCATCAATGGTTGAACTGCACAAACGCTCAAATAAAATCTATCACGACAGGTTTTTAAGAAGTCTGCTGACGCGAATGAGAAAGAAATATGAACTCTTTCCTGACCTTTATGATTTAAGCAATATCCACAAAATAAAAACCATTAACGACTTTGACGAAGAATACACGGCGCATCATGCCGGATACGAAAACGCCGGGGCCTATTACAAAGGCGTTAGTTCGTTTCCTGTTTTGAACCAAATCGAAAAGCCAACCCTGATAATACACGCGCAAGACGACCCTTTTATTCCGTTCGCGCCTTTGCTGGACGATTCTGTAAAAAACAATCCAAACATTTTGCTCTTAGAACCAGAACGCGGCGGTCATGTCGGCTTTGTCGGTTCAAAAAACGGAACGGATTATGACAGATTTTGGATGGAACATCGCATCGTTGAGTTTTGCAAGCTAATCGCCGGAAACACAGGCATCCCTGTCTGCAATGAGCGCGAAAGCGCGAAAAAAAATTCACCCGAAAGTAATCGTAAAGTTTAACGGGAATTTTTACTCGCCGGTCTGCCGTCAGGATGACGGCGTTCCCTGTGTCAATATGCGAACTTTTGAGCTTCCTCGGTTATTGCTCTAACCAATTTTTCAATCAGAGCGTTTTTATCTTTTGTGCTTCCTTCAACGTTTATTGTTCCAACAGGCTGATTGTTGCGAATCAAACGAATCGTCACTGTGATTTTATCGCCTGCAATTGCATAACTTCCACTTGGTTTCAAAGCGTCAGGCATCTCATCCGCATCCACAAAAACTGCTGCAGATTCACTTCCCCTCAAGGTTGAATAACTCGCTTCGCGCAACATCTGTTTCAACGGAGTTTCTATTTCGAGATTGTCATAATCAAGTTCGCGGTTTTGAATACGCGGACGTAGGATGAGAGGCTTAACCGCAGCAAGTGGAATCTCTTTTTTATCTGTTTCTTTTATCAACCCGACAGCGAAACTTTTGCTGTCACCTTCGGGAGAACGTATCTCCGGTTTTTGGATGCCACCGATGTTTTTTGCCAACACGGGAACTTTGTCTGCCGCGTATTGAAATAATTTTGAAACATCAATCTGTCCCTCTTGCAAAACCTCTCCGCTCTTAATTCCTTGCAATAGTGAATAAGTCAAAAGCCCTTGCCCGTATCTTGTGGCTTCATAACTTACAGCATCCGATGCGCTTCCCATCAAAACATAGAACCCTGTGCGGTCTTGCATTCTATCAATCGCACGAATTGCATCCGTTGATAAATCTTTCTTTTCCGATAATTTCACCGCCGCAGCGCCAGCGGCGCAAGTATCCAATATCAAAACCTGTTTTAATGCGGGAACTGCCTTGTGCCATTCTGTTAATTCTTCGCTGCTGATTGTCGTCTGTTTGCGAACCAGACTGTCTGACAAAACGCTTGTATCGGTTGTTCTCGCTTCTTTTGTTAAATAAAGATAAGTGTCTGTTCCCCGTCCAAGTGTGACTCCGTGTCCTGATAAATAAACAAGAAAAACATCCGTAGGTTTTGCTTTTTTTATCGCTTCATCAAATGCTTTTTTGTAATTGGCTTTTGTGGGTTGTTTGTCGGACGAGTTGTAATCGGTGCTTAAACAAGTCAGGTGAACTTTCTCGACTGTGAAAAGATTCTTTCCTCCGATTTCGACTGCCTTGCACATATCCGAGGCATCTTTTCCGGCATAACGAAGGTCAAGAGGGTTTCCATCGTAATCCGAAACTCCGCCGATGATTGCCCACAGTTCGGGCTTCGCCGTAGGTGCGGCATCTTCTTTGGCGTAGAGTATTTCTGACCCTCTGCTTGAAATAAAACTCTCCTTTGTTTTCGGGTCGTAGTTCCAAGTTATGATTTCGACTTTTGTTTTCTGTCCTGCGATTGTGGGTGCGCCTTTCAAATCGAAAGTGACGATTGCAGATTTCACATTAGGATTTTGTTTAAGTTTTTCATCTCTTGCGTCTGCGATAAACTCCCGGTCATTCACAAAGACCTGAACACGACCGATTCCGCCGCCGCGGTTTGTGAGTTTTATTTTTCTTTTTGTTTCTGAGGGTTTCTGATTTGGTGATTTGATTTCTTCAACCGAAGGATAAAGCAGGACATGATTAAAAGCCGTAGGAATATCCCGAAGCGGTTCACGACTGAATCCTAGAAGTTTTGGCAAAAGGTTGGGTTCGTAATACCTCTCTTTAAGTTGGTTGATGTTGATGATTTCGTAACCGTAATTCGGGACAGTAACAGTATAGTGCATCAGATTCAACGCACCCACAGAAGCATCAAATCGTCCGTCAGGTGTCACTACTACCCAATCTTTTTCATCCAGAGGTATCAGTGTTGAGATAAGTTCTTTGGTGTCTGTTCGCCAAAATCTGATTGTTGAATCCAAACTCCCGCTTACCAAGAATTGTCCATCCGGTGAAATCGCAACGGATGAAACTCTATCAGCATGACCTGTAAGTGATGTTATCAGCTTGCCCGTTTCCACATTCCATAACTTGATTGTTCTGTCATAGCTCCCGCTAACAAGAGTCTTTCCGTCGGGTGAAAACACAACTGATGAAACCGCATCCGAATGACCATCAAATGATTTTATCTCTTTTCCCGTTTCGATATCCCATAACTTAATTTTGCCGTCATTGCTTCCGCTTGCAAGTGTTTTTCCATCGCGTGAAAACGCGACTGTCTCAACATACTTAACATGACCTTCGAGCTTAACATGACCTTCGAGAGTTTTTATCAACCCGCCTGTTTCCACGTTCCATAATTTAATTGTGTTATCCTCGCTTCCCGAAGCTAGGGTTTTTCCATCAGGTGAAAATGCTACTGTGAGAACCTTATAAGCATGACCTTTAAGCGATTTTATTTCTTTTCCTGTTTCTGTATCCCACAACCTGATTGAGTTATCCCATCCCCCACTCACAAGCGTTTTTCCATCGGGTGAAAATGTTATTGAAGTAACCCAAGAAATATGACCTGTAAGAGATTTTATCTCCCTGCCTGTTTCCACATCCCATAACTTTATTGCGTCATTCCAGTGAACACCCGCAAGAGTTTTTCCATCAGGTGAAAATGCTGTTGACGAAGTCCAAACATCCTTACCTCGAAATGACTTTATTTGACTGCCTGTCACCAAGTCCCATAACTTCATTGAGTCTCCCCAGCTTCCGCTGGCAAGATTTTTCCCGTCAGGTGAAAATGAAACCGCTCCAACAGTAAGGACGTGACCGGTAAGAGATTTTATTTCTTGGAATGTTTCCACGTTCCATAGCTTGATTGTTCTGTCATTACTTCCACTAGCAAGGATTTTTCCATCGGGTGAATACGCAATAGCTGAAACCGAACCCGAATGAGAGTTAAGAGTTTTTATTTCGTTTCCCGTTGCCAAATCCCACAATCTGATTGTGTTACCCAAACCACCACTGACAAGAGTTTTTCTATCGGGTGAAAATCTAACTGACAAAACCGAACCAGATTGACCTTCTAATGATTTTATCTGTTGACCTGTTTCTACATCCCACAACTTGATTTTGCCGCTGTTATAGCCTCCACTTGCAAGAGTCTTTCCATCAGGTGAAAACGCTATGGTTCTAATCCAATGACCGGTAAGAAGTTTTATTTCCTTTTCTGTTTCTATGTCCCATAACCTGATTGTTTTGTCACGACTTCCGCTTGCAAGAGTTTTTCCATCTGGCGAAAACTCTACCGCCTCAACCGAACCTTTATGACCTTCAAGAGATTTAATTTGCCGGCCCGTTTCTACATCCCACAACTTGATTGTGTCGTCATGGCTACCGCTTGCAAGTGTTTTTCCATCGGGTGAAAACGCGACCGAGAAAACAGAACTTGTGTGACCCGTGAGATTTTTAATTTCTTTTCCGGTTTCCACGCTCCATAACTTTACCGTCTTATCAATACTTCCGCTCGCAAGTAACTTTCCATTCGGTGAAAATGCAATTGACCAAACCCTATCCGTATGACCTTCAAGAGATTTAATTTGGTGACCTGTTTCCACATGCCATAACTTCACTGTGTTGTCATCGCTACCGCTTGCAAGTGTTTCTCCGTCGGATGAGAACGCAACAGACGAAACCGCTGAAGTATGCCCCGTCTGAATTACCAATTCAGGACGTTGTGCTTTCACGGCTAAATGATTCGTCAGCAACATTGCAAAGAATATCAATAAGCCAACGGGTCGTGCTGAAAATAATGTATTGTCTTTTGTATTCATGGATTCGTCTGCCGGGAGCGCGAAAGTCCACTTCCGCCAACGAGCGCAAAGCGCGAGTAAAATCGTTTCGCTAAGGCTCAAGATTGTTTTAAGTAACACTTTTTTCGCGCTACATTACGCGCTCAATGCGGAAGTGGACTTTCGCGCTCCCAGCTTGAGTGTGTTTTTTCTGCAAAAAGTTTCAATTCACAGCAATAGTTTTATTTGCTCTTTCTCGCGCATCACGTCTTCGCCTAGTTTTGTGATGTGGACAGTCAAGAATTCTTCTTCGTTCACCATCAGACATTCTGCGCAAACAAGCGCCTCGACAAAATCCGTTACTTCTTCTTGAGAAAGATGCGCGAGGATACCGTAAGTTGAAAGTTCGTTGAGTCCGAATTTTATTAACTCTTTTGATTTTGAACCGCGTAATGTCCCAATCAATTTTCCTTTACCGAACTTTCCTTTCATGCGCGCGGCACAGGCAAGGATTTTTCTGACTGTTAGAGTTTCTTCTGCATTCAAGTCTCGCAGTCGTTTAATTACAGACCCGCCTCTAGAGACAGATGGTATTGACCGCAATTCTGCCTTCAAACGTGCTTTTTCTTTTCGACTTCGCTCGTCCAAATCTCTTTCTAAATCATGTGCAAAAGGAACATGCCCCATCACAAAAGCATCTGTTTTTGTGGGTTGATGTTTTGGCATTGCCGAAGTTTTTTGCGCTTTCGTTTTGACACAGTTTCCGCAAGTCCCGCAGTTTTTTGCGTGGCTCATATCGCCGAAATAATCCAGAACGTAAGCGCGCAAACAGGTCGTTGCGTAACAGAAACTAATCATCTCGCGGAGCTTTCGCTGTTCAAGTGCGGCGCGGCGGGCTATGTCTTGAGGATTGATGCGAAGCCGTCGCACAGGCTTATCATCAAGAATCAAAATCGAATTGCGGCTCTCTGCTGTTTTTAATCTTTCAATGTGGCCCGCTCTTTCAAGCGTTATCAAAGCAGAGCCGATTGCAATCTCGTTTTTTATTCTTGTCATCGAAGCAATCTCTTTCGCCGAAAGCTCCAAACGACTCTCGCCTTGGAAAAGAAGAAAGTTATAGACTTCCTGAATCAATTCCGGCTGTGGGCATGAGCCTTCGATGAAAAAATCGTGCGTGCGTTTATCCGCGTAATTGAAAAGCATAAGACAAATTGAAGGCAGACCGTCGCGCCCCGCTCTGCCGATTTCCTGATAGTAAGCCTCAATAGAACCGGGCATTTGAAAGTGTGCGACGAAACGCACATCGGGTTTATCAATTCCCATCCCGAAAGCGTTGGTTGCAACAATCATTTGCTGTTTGCCTGACATGAAAAAATCCTGTGCCTGTGTTCTTTCGCGGTCGGTCATTCCCGCGTGATAACCTACGACTTTCAAACCCGCCGCGCGTAATTTCAGCATCACGCTTTCAACGGCTTTGCGCGTCGCGGTGTAGATTATTCCCGAACCTTTGTGATTTTCCGCCAGATTTTTTATCTCTGCGATTTTGTCTTTCTCTTTGCTTGTATGTACGACTTCGATTGAAAGATTCGGTCTGTCAAAACCGCTTACAAACGCCTTAGGATTTTTCAAAGAGAGTTGTTCGATAACATCCGCGCGAACATATGGAGTAGCAGTTGCGGTCAACGCGATGATTTGCGGGCGTCCGATTTCTTGAATGACATTTTTCAATCGAAGATAATCAGGGCGAAAATCGTGTCCCCATTGCGAGATACAGTGCGCTTCGTCAACAGCAAACAAAGAGATGTTTATTGCCTTTAGTGTTTCGGTAAAATAATCGCTGCGAAAGCGTTCGGGTGCAATGTAAAGAAGCTTTGTTCTGTTCTGTCTTAAAGACAAAATTATTTCGCGCTGTTCATCTAAAGATTGTGTGCTGTTTATAAACGAGGCGGAAATTCCACGCCCCTTTAATCCTTCGACTTGGTCTTTCATCAAAGCGATAAGTGGCGAAACAACAATCGTCACGCCTTCAAACATCAACGCTGGCAATTGAAAACAGAGAGATTTCCCGCCACCGGTCGGCATTACAACAACCGTGTCTTGCTTTGACAACACGGATTCGATAACTTCGCTTTGTCCTTTGCGGAAATTTTCAAATCCAAAGTTTTCTTTTAGAGTTTTGATTGCACGTTCAATCATGGAGTAAGTTTAAGTTGTGAAGAGTGAAACGACAAACAAATGGAAAGCGCGAACCAAACAAGATTTGATGATTGAGGTTTGGGAATATCTCGACTGCGAAACTGTTGGAGCGAAAGAGTTGATTGCAATCGCCGAAGTCGTCAGAGAAAGATTCGGCGAAGGAGCGGAAGAAAGCCCTGTCGCCGTTGCGCGTCTTCTAACAGATGAGGGCGCGGAACTTCGTCACGCAGAAGTTTTAGACCTCTATGTTCAATGGCTCATGCGAGACACACACGACGCGATGTTCAGAAACGTATTAAAATTTGCGGATTTCAAACAGGCTGAAAATTCATTAAAAACACTCGAACTGCTGAGACAGAAATTTTTGAAAGAAAAAGATAATAAGGGTTTACGATTAGTTGTCGAGACAGCGCAAAAAGGTAAACGTCGCGCTGAAATGATTTCGCGCAATCAAAAAGTTGATGCACAGAAACGCTCTGAAAAAGCCGAGATAGCCGAATGGTTTACGATTTGGTTAAAACAACCTGATTTATTTCATTCTTGGCTTGCGGTTCGCAAACGCTCACAAGATTTTAAGAACAAGTTTGAAAACTAATAGAAGCGCGCGCGTAAATAAAACGAATAAAATCCGTTCTAAGCCGTCGTATCAGTTTTATCAGTGTTCCATCTCAAGGTTCGTTAGGGTTATGTTTGAAATTAATAAAAGTCGCCAAATTAAGTTTGGATGGAACACTGATTTGACGGATTGGACGGATTAAAACGGATTTTTCAATCTTGATTTCCCGATGATAATTACGCGCATTCTTCAAAATAATTCAAGCAGGTAAGTGCTTTAACCCCTCAGCAATTCTTAGATATACGTCTTTGATTTCCTTTTCATATTTGGCAATCTCAATCGGCAATAAAACTATATGGTGGTTGTGAGCCAATAGCTGATTCGGGTCCCACCAGCCGACCTGATTCAAATGGTCTGCATCCATTTGGAAATCGTGATGATGAATATCTTTTGTTTGATTATCGCCAACGAGTTGGTCTTTCCAGCGTTGTGATGAAACGGGAACTAAACCGTCGTTGTCACCCTGTTTATCGAAGATTTTTTGCCAAGCCCCTTGAAGCGGAAAGAAGACAAATTTCTTCTGTTCTTTTGTTTCGTAGGTTTGATAAACGACATTGTTATCGGCTTCGGTTTTTTCTGAGGCTGTGTTGAATTCATTGCAGGCTTTTGTAGTCAAATCTTCAAACCCATTCAGACGAATACATTTCTCAACTGCCGTGATAACTTCATCACCGCCTTTTTCCAACCAGTAATCTGCAAGATAAGTTCCGTTATGCGGCGTTCCGATTGTCGTTAAACTTGCAACTCTGTCGGCGATGCCATTTTTATTGTTGACAATCATCAAACGCGCATCAAGACCACCCATACTGTGGGCTATAATGTGTGCTTTTTGTTTTCCTTTTACATTCAAAAAAAGTTCGACATCATCTTGTAAATCTTCTGAACGTTTTTTAACGCCGTCGGCAAAAGCTACGCTTGAATGTTCCGTGTCAAAACCATGCCGCCGCAAAAGTTGAGCAATACCTTTGAAATAGCTCAACCCGTCAACAATGTCTCCGAGTTTCAGATTAAACAATTTGCTGTTTTGAACTAGGTATTCGAGCAAGAAATCAAATCTCGCTATTCCATGCGCGAGTATTATCGGATAGTCGTTCATAATTGATTTGTCCTTTGTCAGTTGTTTGTGGTCAGTTGTTCTCTCAGTTGTCTTTCACATTATTTTAAGGTGCTACTTCGCTAAGAATGCAACTGACAACTGACTACGAACAACTGACAATTATTTTAGCGCTTCGCTTGCGACTTCGCGGTCGTCAAAGTGAATCGTTTCTTTTCCGATTATTTGATAATCCTCGTGACCTTTTCCGGCAATAATAACAACATCGCCTGTATCTGCTTCCCGGATTGCGCGATGTATTGCTTCGCGTCTGTCTGCGATTTTCAAATAAGGCGTAGTGTGCTTTTTCAAACCCACTTCCACATCATCAAGAATCTGCAAAGGGTCTTCGGTTCGCGGATTATCTGATGTGAGAATCACAAAATCGCTGTGGCGTGCCGCCGCTTCACCCATCAACGGGCGTTTTGTTTTGTCCCTGTCACCACCGCAACCGAAAACGGTTATTACTTTGTTGCTTGCCACATTTCGCGCGGTTTTCAAAACATTAACAAGAGCATCGTCCGTGTGTGCGTAATCCACAATCACAGCAAAATCGCCATTGTGCGGAACAGGTTCAAAACGCCCAGGCGCGCCTGTACAAGTTTCGATGCCTTTTAGAATACTTTCAAAATCGTTACTAAGTTCAATGCTCGCCCCAACTGCTGAAAGGATGTTATAGACGTGCGGGATGCCGACAAGCGGAGATTTAACTTTGCGCTTTCCCATTGATGTTGAAAGCAGAAAACTTGTGCCTGTCAATGTAACCACGATTTCATCTGCCTTCACATCTGCCTTTGAGTTTATCGCGTAAGTGACAACCTTCTGCTCTTTCAAAATCTCAACCAATTTCAAACCGTATTCATCATCAACATTCACAACCGACGCTTTTGGCTTACTTCCCAATCGCCCGTCAAACAATCTCAGCTTTGCGTTGAAGTATTCATCCATTGTTTTGTGATAATCGAGATGGTCTCGCGTAAGATTCGAGAAAACGGCAACACTAAAATCAAGAGCGTCACATCGGCGCAAATCCAATGCCTGCGACGAACATTCCATAACTGCGATTTTGCAGTCAGCATCAACGGCTTTTCTTAAAAAACGCTGTGTGTCGCTTGCTTCGGGCGTGGTTCGTTCAGCCTTTTGTTTCTCTTTCCCAATGCGGCTTTCAACGGTCGTAAGCATTGCACTTTTTTCGCTTGCCGATTCAGCCAAAGCATTTACAAGATAAGCCGTAGTTGTTTTGCCGTTTGTTCCCGTCAATCCCACGAGGTTTAACTCGCGCGAAGGAAATCCTTGAATCAACGCAGAGGCTTTTGCCAGAGCTTCGCGCGCGTTTTCGACTTGAATCCAAGCTTTACCAAAATCATCCGGCTTTTCGTTTTCTGAAATTACACCAACCGCGCCGTTTTGAATTGCCTGCGGAATAAATTTGTGCCCGTCAACGGCAAAGCCTTTGATTGCCACAAACAGCCAACCGCTTTCGATTTGTCTTGAATCGTGCGTGATGTCTTTAATGGTTAAGCTTTCATCTAGGCTTGGTTTTCCGTTTACAATTTCCGCGACTTCTTTGATTTCAATCTGTTCTCTCATCGCGCGGATTATAAACGCCGAATCCTTTCTCACAAAATAATCGGTCAGCAAATTGGGGATTAGCCGCCGCAGACACAGAAGAATTTATAAAAAATGCGAATCAAGGGTTGAATTTTATTGTTAGAAGAAAGAGTTTTCTTTGCGTTCTTTGCGTCTTGTTCTTTGCGTACTTTGCGTGAAATTCTCTTTTACACTGAAAAGAGCGCAAAGATAATTTTTACCCTTGATTCGCATAAAAAATAACTCAAGTTTTGTGCTTCTATTTTTTATCTTATCTCTGTGGCTCTGTGGCTCTGTGGCTAATTTTTATATTCGTCCTCAATTAACTCACAAACCCTTCGACGCTAGACAATCGTCAATCAATCTTTTAATCTCGCTTTTCGTTTTTAGTTCTTTATTTCAACCATGCGAAAGTGGCGTAATTGGCAGCCGCGCCAGACTTAGGATCTGGTCCCGAAAGGGGTGGGGGTTCGAGTCCCCCCTTTCGCACCAAAAATTTTATCGTATTGAAAAAGTGAAATTAATTTAGAAGGAAGGATGCCCGTTAGCGTGAAAACATTTTTACGCGCTGTCGGGTTTTTTGTTTATGGCAAACGAACTTGTACACGATTCGCAGACTCGCAAAACACTTAAAATTGAAATTGAAGCAGACACTGTTGGAAACGCATATAAAGAAATCAGCAAGCAATACGCAAAGGTTGCAAAAATTCCGGGGTTTCGCCCCGGGAATGCTCCTGTCGGCGTGGTACAGACGCGCTACAAAGATGATATTTTTAATGAGGTCTTACGCGAACTTGTACCTAATAAAATCACGGAAGCAATAAGAGAACACAACCTTGAAGTTCTGGGCGAACCCGAAGTTCATATTGAAAATTCAGAACGCCTGAATCTCGACGGCAGAGAGTCGCTTCATGTTCACGTTCACGTCGAAGTAATGCCCGATGTCGAATTAAAAGAGTATAAAGGTCTGGAAGCCATGCGCCGTCAGCGTCCCGTCGAAGAAAAAGATGTTGACCAGATGATTGAATCTTTACGCGAAAGCTATGCAACACTTGAAGCCGTGGAAGACCGCGCTTCGGAAACCGGCGACACTGTGACAGTAAATTTCAACGGCAAGTTTGTTGACGACCCCGAAGCAGAAACGATTGTGGTCGAAGACGTTGATGTCGAATTGGGCGGTGCCGGTGTTGAAAAAACTTTTAATGAAAATCTGACGGGCGTTCGTGAAGACGAAGATAAAACTTTTGTTGTCGAATACCCGGAGGATTTCTCATCACAGGGGCTTGCAGGAAAGAAAGTCGAATACACTGCGAAAGTGATTGCTGTTCGCAAGAAAACCCTGCCTGAAGTTGACGACGAATGGGCGCAGAGTTTGGACGAAGAGGTTGATTCGGTTGAAAAACTCCGCGAGCGAATCAAAGAGAACATGGAAAAGCAGTCAAAAGATGAATCAGACACAATGCTCCGTGTTCAGCTTTTGAATAAATTGATTGATATACATGATTTTGAAGTCCCTTCAAAACTTGTTCAGTATCAGGTTTATCAACTGAGCGAATCACTTGCGCGTGATTTGTACCAACGCGGCATTGATCCGCGCCAGCAACCAAAAGAATTATGGGAAAGCGCGATGCCAAGTTTAGAGAAACAAGCTGTAAGAGATATGCGCGGTTCGTTTCTCCTAGAAGCAATAGCTGACGCCGAAAACATCGAAGCTACTCAGGAAGAGATTGACCAAGAGATTAACAACATTGCCGCTATTTCAAACCAGCCCGTTGAACAAGTTCGCGCAACCTTGACAAAGGAAAATGGCGAACGTAGCATCGCTGACAGGTTGCGAAACCGTAAAGCTCTTGATTTCATAATTGAAAACGCAAGCATTACCGAAGGCGAGTGGCGCGAGGAAGAAGAAGCTACGCAAGAATTAGAAGTTTCATCAGAAGAAGCGCAGACAAACAAAGAAGAAACAGAGCAAACGGAAACTGTAGCCGCGCCCACTTCTTCTGAGTCGTAATTTTTCTAATAAGTAAATCGTCGCCCCTCGTTTTTGAAAACTTGCTTAATGTAAGGAAAGGTTTTTATCGTTATGGCTCTTGTCCCAATGGTCGTCGAGCAAACGTCGCGTGGCGAACGCGCCTTTGACATTTACTCGCGCCTGCTTAAAGACAACATCATCTTTTTGGGTACTCCGATTGATGACATGATTGCTAATTTGATTGTGGCACAGCTTCTTTTTCTTGAAGCCGAAGACCCGGAAAAAGACATAAATGTTTACATTAATTCGCCCGGTGGTTCTATAACCGCAGGGATGGCTATTTATGACACAATGCAGTTTATACGCAACGACGTTACGACAATCTGCGTCGGTCAATGCGCTTCGATGGGTGCGCTTCTTCTTGCCGCCGGAGCAAAGGGTAAACGCTTTGCGCTTCCGAATTCGCGCATCTTGATTCACCAGCCTTCAGGTGGCGCACAAGGTCAGGCAACAGACGTTCGCATTATGGCAGAAGAAATTTTGCGTATGCGTGAAATGACTTCGCGTATCTTGTCGCATCACACAGGTCAGGCTTTTGACCAAATCGAACGCGACGTTGAACGTGACCGCATCATGTCAGCCCCGCAAGCCAAAGAATACGGCTTGATTGACGAAGTAATCGCACACCGTGAATAACCCGATTGCGGATTGCGGATTGCGGATTGCGGCATTCCTGCAATCAACCTAATCCGCAATCCGCAATCCGCAATCCGCAATCAAAATTATGGTACGTCGCTCCGAAGAAACCCTACGCTGTTCGTTTTGCGGCAAGTCGCAGAACGAAGTCAAAAAACTAATCGCCGGTCCAACCGTCTATATTTGCAACGAATGTATAGACATCTGCAATGAAATAATTTCCGACGATAACCAACCCGAATCCGTTGCCGCCCGACCACATCTTCCAAAACCAAACGAGATAAAGTCTTTTCTTGATGAGTACGTCATCGGGCAAGAGGACACAAAAAAGCGTTTGTCCGTCGCAGTTTATCAGCATTACAAACGGCTTGAATTGGCAAAGCGTCGTTCAGATGTCGAAGTACAAAAATCGAACGTGCTTTTGATTGGCCCGACGGGAACGGGCAAAACGCTTATGGCGCAGACGTTGGCGCGTATGTTAAGCGTTCCGTTCTGCATAGTT
>Ga0187893_10010189_pt1 | contig 14129 bp, 12 predicted proteins | sample MA1701074metaG_FD_139574 | JGI IMG/M metagenome (GOLD analysis project Ga0187893, IMG submission 139574) | White microbial mat communities from a basaltic lava cave in the Kipuka Kanohina Cave System on the Island of Hawaii, USA - MA170107-4 metaG ...
CGATGGCGAACGGCTGTTCGACCCCGATTGAGCAACCGGCTCGGCAATTGTGCGATACCTTCAAAACTCTAGGGGTTGGGTCCGGTTCCCTGTCGTCTTCGTTGCTCGTGGACCATCATCTGCAGGCTGACCATGCGGCGGCTGCGCTTCCAGCCGTGAGTCATCATTTCCCCTGGATGTTCGACCGTTATCATTCTCACTACACTGGTTCTCCTCTGTACCGGTCTATCACAACCACCGTGCTTCGTATCTGATCCCACCGGTCCTTACCCCTTTTGTCATAGCTCTACCTGTTTCAGGCGAATCTGTAACGGCCTGGTCGCTCCTGTTTTTCAGATGGAGTTTTGCATTCATCGTCGGATCAGGAGGGTACCCGGAGACCGCCGAGGAGGATTCTCACATGAATAGCCACACAAGAATTCGGCATTTGATCGTTGGAGCAGTGCTGACAATCGCAGTAGGCATACTCTCACATGCCAACGCAGAAAATCTGTCCCCAGGTGGAACGTTGTCTTTATCGGAGTTGATCCAGGAGGCCTTGACTCGAAATCCGGAGATCGTGGCGGCGCGGCAGCAATGGGAGGCCTCCTCACAGCGGATCCCGCAGGCGCGCTCACTGGACGATCCGACTCTGTCAGTCCAGTGGTGGAACTTTCCTGAATCATTCAACCTTGGACAAGCCGGGAATACCATTATTGGGCTATCCCAAAAATTCCCCTTTCCGGGGAAACTCACCTTGAAAGAAGAGGTTGCCAGCCGTTCGGCCGAGATGAGTGAGCAGGCGTTGCGCGCCAAGGAGCGGGACCTGATCGGCCGCGTCAAGCGGGCTAATTACGATCTGTTTCTGGCCCACAAGGACATCCAGATCCACCACGAGCAGATCGACCTGCTCAGGCAGTTTGTGGAGGTTGCCACCGCAAGGTTCCGGGCAGGAACCGGCAGCCAGGTTGATGTGCTCAAGGCCCAGGTTGAGCTGTCCGCCCTGTACCAACGTCTCCCCGTGTTGGAACAGCAGCGAGATACGGCCCAGGCCAAACTGAACACGTTGTTGGATCGGGATCCACGCTTTCCGTTGGGCCCTCCGCACGAGCCACGTGAAGTCCGGTTCGACAAGGATCTAGACGAGCTGTATCAGATAGCGGTCAACGCCCGGCCGGAACTCAAAGCCGCTGAGCTGGCAATCCAGCGGAACGAACAGTCCCACAAGCTGGCTCAGCGTCAGTACTATCCGGATTTCAATGTGGCATTTCAGCGATTCGTGAACTTTCAGGCCGACGACGGGTTCGGCGCGGTGCTGGCGATGAATCTCCCCTTCGCCTTCTGGACCAAGCCGAAGTACGACGCCGCCGTCCACGAGACCGCGGCGGGAGTCGCGGCAGCGCGAGCGGATCTCCATACGCTTGAAAATCTGACCCGCTTCCAGCTTCGCGATCTACTGGCCAAGGTCCGAGCCAGTTGGGAGGTGGCCATGCTCTATCGGACCACAGTGCTGCCACAGGCTGAAGAGAGTATCAAGGCCGCGCGGGCTGGATACCGTACAGGAAGGACCTCCTTTTTGGACCTCATTGAGGCTGATCGAGCACTACGGGAGTTTCAACTGGCGTACTGGCAAGCGCTGGTCGAGCGAGAGGCCCGCCTGACTGAAGTAGAACAAGTTGTCGGTACAGAATTATGACTAAGGAGGGACAGCTTATGTTTATGCACACAGTCACTCAAAAGCGAATCCTGAAGTTTGCCATGGTAGGTGGGGTACTCGTGCTACTGCTTGGATTCTCACTTTTCACAGGTTGGGAGCGACTCCAATTGGGAGTCCAAGAGAAAACTAGATCCAGCACGAATGTTAAGGTGGATCCGGAGACAGATAGGGTTGAGGGAAGCCCGATGGCTCCTAGCCAGGACACGGGTCCTGCGCAAGCCTACGCCATGATGGCGCCTGTGAAACAACAGTTAATTGGGGTGAAAACCATGGTGGTAGAGAAACGACCGCTGGAGACCGTCGTGCGGGCTGTTGGGAGAGTGGACTATGACGAACAGCGAGTTGCCCATGTCAATTTGCGGATCTCGGGCTGGGTCGAGGATCTGTTTGTCGATTACACCGGACAGGTCGTTCGGAAAGGTCAATCCTTGTTCACCTTGTATAGTCCGGATTTGGTGACGACACAGGATGAATACCTGCTCGCGCTGAGGGCACGGGACAGAGTCAAAGACAGCCCCATTCCGGAAGTGCACCAGCAGGCGGACCAAATGGTGGAAGCCGCGCGCGACCGCCTGCTGCTCTGGACCCTGACCGATACGCAGATAAACGAACTGGCGCGGCGGGGCAAGGCGCAAACGTATGTCACGATCTATTCGCCGATACGAGGTTACGTGATTGACAAGCAAGTGTTCAAAGGCACGTTTGTCCAGCCGGACATGAGGCTGTATACCATCGCGGATCTGTCGTTGGTGTGGGTCAATGCCGAGATCTACGAATACGAGGTCCCCTTCGTCGGGGTTGGCCAAATGGCTACGGTAACCTTCGCCTCCTATCCAGGGGAACAGTTCCACAGTCGGGTGTCTTACATCTATCCCTACCTGAACAAGGACGCCCGGACCGTCAAGGTCCGTCTGGACCTGCCGAACCCCGATATCAGGATCAAACCGGACATGTATGGGGATGTGCTCATCAAAATGGATCGGGGGAACAAAGTAGCGATTCCGGAGCAGGCCGTGCTCGATTCTGGTAGGCAGACCCTTGTCTTCGTTGTTCGGGGAGAAGGATTGTTTGAGCCACGAAAGGTGAGGCTCGGTCCTAGGATTGGGTCCTATTATGAAGTCCGCGAGGGTCTCGTTGAAGGGGACCGCGTAGTGACATCGGGCAATTTCCTCATTGACTCGGAAAGCAAACTGATGGCCTCCACAAACATGATGGGGGCCTTGGGCATGGGCGGGATCAAGATGGAGCAGGCCCAGATGGGAGAGATGGATATGGGAGGCATGGAAATGGGCGGAGCCCCGACGCCAGGCGCAAGGCCTATGGCCGCGCCGAAGCTGGAAAAGAAGGTGGGAGGGCTCACCGTGACCCTTTCGACTGAACCGGCGCCGCCCCGCATTGGGGACAACCGGATCCGTCTCAAGCTGACGGATGAGGCCGGCAAGCCAGTGTCAACTGCCAAAGTACTGCTGACCTATACCATGCCCATGCCGGGCATGATTCCGGCGACCATTCCAATGATGCTAGGGAAAGACGGGATGTATGAGGCCAAGGCGAATCTGGGCATGGGCGGGCAGTGGGACCTCACCACCACGATCCAGCGTGCGGGTCAGCCAGATGTGAGCGCCGCGTTTTCGGTGACCGCCGGCGGAGGTATGCCCGGCATGCAGGGAATGTAGGAGGGAAATTTCCGATTAGTGTGCGGTCTACAGGAAGCCTGAGGTTCAAGAGCTGGGCTATGACAACAAAGTCTCTTTCGAAGAGACTCCCCAAAGGGGTCGCACCCTCAGTCGCTTCTGGATTGTCGGCCAGCTCCTTCATCGGAATGCCTTCAGCTGAGCTGTTGGCCAAGAACGCTCAGGTGATGATAGCCACTTGATTATGAGAATGAAGCGGCCCGGTTCAGCCTGAAGGCGAAAGAAATGGACCAGATGATGGAGGAGTGCCGGGGGGATCCAGAAAGAACAGAGCGCATCATGTCCCACGGCAGTCTGAAAGTTGATTTTGTCCAACAATGTGAGATCTGGTCGCTTCATGCAGGAATGCTGAAAGGAAAACTGAAACACCGGCCAAATCTCATTGCGAGTTTAACCCGTGAGGCGACGAAGAGAGATGGACAACCGATTTCGGTGTTACGAAAGGCTTTACGAACGAGATGGGTGAACAATGATCGAACGTATCATTGACTGGAGCGCCCGAAACGGGTTCCTGGTCTTCCTGGCAACACTCTTTCTGATGGGGTGGGGGCTCTGGGCCGTCTATCAGACCCCGCTGGATGCCATCCCCGATCTCTCGGATGTGCAGGTGATCGTCTTCACTGAATGGCCCGGGCGCAGCCCGGATTTGGTCGAGGATCAGATCACCTACCCCATTGTCACATCGATGTTGGGCGCACCACGGATCAAGTCCGTCCGCGGGCAGTCTTTCCTGGGCCTCTCGTTTGTTTACATCATCTTCCAGGATGGCACCGATATGTACTGGGCCCGAAGCCGGGTCGTGGAGTACATGCAGGGAGTGACCGGCAAACTGCCCGAGGGCGTCTCTCCTACGCTGGGTCCCGATGCGACCGGGGTTGGCTGGGTCTTCCAGTATGCGCTGGTGGATGAGTCTGGCCAGCACGACCTCTCCGAGCTGCGCAGCTTTCAGGACTGGTATCTGCGCTACTGGCTCCAGAGTGTACCCGGGGTCGCCGAGGTGGCGTCCATCGGAGGCTTCGTCAAGCAATACCAGGTCCAAGTGGACCCGAACAAGCTGCTGGGCTATCACATCCCGCTCAAAACGGTCATTGAGGCCATCCGGCGCAGCAACAACGACGTCGGAGGGCGCGTGATCGAAGCAAGCGAGAGGGAATACATGGTGCGGGGCAGGGGCTATATCCGGTCATTGGACGACATCCGACACGTTCCTCTGGGTACAGATCGGCAGGGCACCCCGATTACGGTGCGAGACGTGGCCCATGTGACAATGGGTCCCGATATTCGTCGCGGCATCGCCGAACTGGACGGTAAAGGAGAGACAGTGGGCGGCATCGTGGTCATGCGATACGGAGAGAATGCGCTCGCCGTGATCGATCGCGTGAAGGACAAACTCAAGGAGATCACGCCCTCCCTGCCAAAGGGCATTCAGATCATCACAGTCTATGACCGTTCCGATCTCATCCTCCGGGCCATTGCCACCCTGAAGGAGAAGCTGATCGAGATCAGCCTCGTCGTGAGCGCCATCAGCCTGGTGTTTCTGTTTCATCTTCGCTCGGCACTGGTCGCCATCCTGACCTTGCCGGTCGCAATCCTGCTCTCGTTCCTTGCGATGTACTATCTGGGGATCACCTCGAACATCATGTCACTGGCCGGCATCGCCATCGCCATAGGAGCCATGGTCGACGCAGTCATCGTGATGATCGAGAACGCCCATAAACGCTTGGAACAGTGGGACCGAGCCGGACGGCCAGGCTCTCAGACTGACGTAATCATCCGCGCCGCCCAAGAGGTCGGCAAGCCGCTCTTCTTTTCGTTGCTTATCATCACGATCTCCTTTCTGCCGGTCTTCACACTGGAAGCGCAGGAGGGGCGCCTCTTCCGGCCTCTGGCCTTTACCAAAAGCGCGGCGATGTTGTTCGCGGCGCTGGTCTCGATCAGTCTCGCGCCTCTCTTCATGGTGTGGCTGATCAGAGGAAGGATCGCACCGCAGGAGAGGAATCCCATCAACCGGATGCTGATTTGGCTCTACCGACCGTTGGTGTCCGGGGCGTTGCGTGTGCGCTGGCTGGTCGTGATCCTGGCCGTCGTGGCGGTGGGGAGTTCCGTTCCTTTATATGGGAAACTTGGATCCGAATTCATGCCGCCGCTGAACGAAGGGACGATCCTGTATATGCCGACTGCCTTGCCCGGCATCTCGGTGACTCAGGCAGGCATGCTGCTGCAGCGGCAAGATCAGTTGCTCAAGCAATTTCCTGAAGTGGACCATGTTTTCGGCAAGATCGGCCGGGCCAGGACACCGACCGACCCTGCGCCGTTGAGCATGGCCGAAACGGTGGTCACGCTCAAACCAGCCGAACACTGGCGACCCGGGGTCACATGGGAGTCGCTGATCGCAGAGATGGACAAGGTGGTGAAGTTTCCCGGCATGCCCAATATCTGGTGGATGCCCATCCAGACCAGGACCGAGATGCTGGCGACCGGGATCCGCAGCAATCTTGGTATCAAGATTCTTGGGCCGGACCTGGCTGAGATCGAGCGGATTGGCCTGGCAATCGAAGGGCTCGTGCAAGGCATTCCGGGCACTCGCAGCGCCTATGCGGAGCGTGTGACCGGTGGCTATTACCTGGACTTTCATGTCAATCGCGAAGAGGCAGCCCGCTATGGGCTCACGGTCGAGGATGTAGAGGATGTCATCGAATCAGCGATCGGGGGCAAGAATATCACGCAGACTGTCGAAGGCCGCGAGCGGTATCCTGTGAACGTCCGCTATTTGCGCGAGCTACGCGAAGAGCCGGAATCGCTGCGTCGGGTGCTCCTGGAAACTCCCACGGGCGCCAAGATCCCGATGGCGCAACTGGCTCGAATCACCATGGCTAGCGGCCCTCCCGCGGTTCGCGATGAAAACGGCTCCCTAGCCGGTATTGTGTTCGTCGATGTGGCGGGACGGGATTTGGGGAGTTACGTGCAAGAGGTGCAGCAATTGATCCGGGACCGCGTGGCATTGCCCGCCGGATATTCGCTCGCGTGGGGCGGGCAATTCCAGTACCTCGAACGGGCCAAGGCTCGGCTGAAGGTTATGGTGCCAGTCACGATCCTTCTCATTTTCGTGCTGCTCTATCTGAATTTCAAATCGGTGACGAAAAGCCTGATCGTCCTCCTGTCAGTGCCGTTCGGGGCCGTGGGTGCGGTCGTGTTCCTGTACCTCCTCCATTATCATCTGAGCGTGGCGGTGTGGGTGGGGATTATTGCCCTGGCCGGTGTCGCAGCCGAGACCGGGGTCATCATGATCATCTTTTTGGACGAGGCCTATGAACGGCGGCAGCGAGAGGGCCGTCTCCGCTCGATGGCCGATCTTCGGGAGGCCATCATCGAGGGAGCGGCCCAGCGATTGCGGCCGGTGATGATGACCGTCACGGCGATCATCGGTGGTCTCCTGCCGATCATGTGGACGACCGGTACGGGGGCCGATGTCATGAGACGAATCGCGGCGCCGATGATCGGCGGGATGGTATCGTCCACCATCCTGACGCTGTTGGTGATCCCCGTTCTCTATGCCCTGTGGCGTGGCCGGTCCGTTCCGCCAGGAGACAGGCCGCTATCGACGAATGCCGACTTGGCGCGGGAAGAGCAGGAAGATGTTTGATACCTGTACCTCGATGAAGCGCGATGCATCAGGCTCCTGCCGATGATTTCGTGGAGGGCGCTGTGAATGAGAACCGTAGCCGATTATTCATAATGATAGCTTTAGTCCTCGGTGGTGCAGGCTTGTTTGTTGCCGGTTCTCTCTTGTCCTGCATGATGCCCATGATGGGAATGATGGGGATGGACGATAATAAAGGTCAGGGCATGATGGGCCAGGAGCATATGAAGGAGATGATGCAACAGATGATGGGCGGGATGTTGCCCCCCGGCGTCAAGCCTCAAGAGCTTCCGGAACCAGAGAGTCGTGGAGCTAAATTACTGGATGCTTACTGTTCCCAATGTCACAACCTTCCAAGCCCGCAAATGCATGCAGCGGAAGACTGGCCACGCGTAGCCGGCCGGATGCTCATTCGGGAGCGGATGATGGCCGGAATGCGCGGCATGATGATGCAGGTAAACGCCCCGACATCTTAGGAGGAAAAGATCCTCATGCAGTATCTAAAAACTCACGCTCTGCAGGCACTGGCTTCAGGGACGGTGCCCGCACCAGATACCGTGGGCGCGGCTCTCTTTCAGCAGACCTGTTCGCAATGCCATGCCCTTCCTGATCCGAAACAACACATGGCCGTAGAATGGTCTGTCGTGGTGAATAGGATGCGACAGAACATGAAGAGCATGGGACGCAGGGAAATCGCAGACCAGGACGCGAAGGACATCACGGCGTATTTGGAGCAAGTTGCACAAAAGATCAAGTGATGTGATTGCCTGTAAGGACCGGGCCGTCCTGCCGAGAAACCAGGCCATCGTCGGCGAGGTGAGGGAAGATTCTCGCGGGAAACTCGATCCGTGAACGAGGCAGCGTCTCATCGGCAGCTCCGTGCTCTATGAGTTCCTCGCAGCACGTCGCAATCGTCCCACAGGTTGGAGCGATCTATGGGATGGCCGTCCTGTTCAATTATCTCTGGGAGCTGGCACAGGCGCGGCTTTACGTGGGAATGGACGGTGCACAAATCGCCTCCTGGCTCTGCTACCTGGCCAGCGTTGCGGACGGGCTTCTCGTAGTGCTCATTTTCGCTCTTGGCTGGATCACGTTCGGTCGCTGGGACTGGTTCAAGAAGCCGGGCGTGAGAGGCTATCTCTTGACGCTAGCTACTGGATTGGCGATCGCGGTTAGTGCTGAATGGGTAACAGTGTACGGCCTGAGATGGTGGAGCTATTCCCCGCTGATGCCGCTTCTCCCTGGGCTCCGAGTGGGTCTCGCGCCTGTGGCCCAGATGCTGGTCCTTCCGTCGCTGGTGTTCCGCGTTGCAGCGATGTGGCGGGCTTGTGCACGGTGAAGGATGGAGGCTGAGAAGGGCTCTTGACTCGAAACTACGGTCCAAGGTGTAGAGCTCCTGCCTCAAAGGGGGGTGATGGACCATGTGCCCTGTGTCACCCGAACGGTGGAGATGAAATCCATCCTTTAGGCGATGGCGATCCTGTCTACCAGGCCAGATGCTGAATTATCAGATAAAGATTAAAGCAAATCCATGCGACGCATACGCCTTAACCTAATTATCATCCTGCTACTGCTGTTTAGCAGTCAGAGTTTTAATGCGTACGCCTGTCTCATGCCGGTCTTTGGAACACCGGCTGCGTTGATGGGAAACGGTTGTGCATTACCTGAACAACAACCTGCTCGCCACTTTTGTGATGGCTTTAAGAGTCTCAGCGTCCAATCAGGCGGCGAACTTGTTCCCAGATTAGATCATCAGACCATATCTTCGGAAGACACTGCCTCAGTATCTCTGCTCCTCCGCCTCGCCTCGACGACGAGCCGATTGTTTACTCATCGTACGGACGTTCCTCCTCAGGATCTCCTCCTCAAAATTGCGGTCCTTCGCATCTGATCCTTCCTCACGACGTTTCGTAGTTGTTCCGTTGTCATAGCTTTGTTCTCCGAGGCGTTCTCTCAGCGACTGACCATTCCCTCGGAGTGAGTGACGTTCATGACAGCAAGCGACAGTTCACTGAAACAAACCATAAGGAGGTCGTTATGAGCACAAAACGCGTTTTCACAATGGGATTCCTGTCGATACTGGCCGCGACGGGACTGTTCGCAGCGTCGAACGGATTTGGCGCTGATGAACAGAGGACAAGCCAGACCGAGAAGTTGGTGGCACAAGCTGTGTCGGGCGACTTTGAGAGTGAGGAGACTCTTGGGCAAACTCGGGTTGACGTCGTGGAGAACGCTCCGCTCACCACTGTAGTTTGCAAGAGGACTGTTGCGCTAACTCGGGTTGACATCGTGGACACCCTCCCGCTGAAGACTGAATCTTGCAAGCCGACTGCCGGGGACGTGTCCCAGTACACCAATCCGATACGCCTAAGCCACTAACGCCGCAAGGGGGTGCCTGAGGAGAGGGGACAACATCATGTCTCTCCTCAGGCCCCTCGGGGCATAACCGCTAGGATGTCGTGCCCCACGTAACATGTGGTCAGATCTCATTGGCCAGGATGGATAAATGGTAACCGTGATGAAACCTGTCCAGCAGGGGCGTGACCGACGGCGACTGTGGACTGCCGAGCAGAAACTGAAGGTGTTGCAGGAGTGCAGACAGGGGTGCCCGTAGAGGAGATCTGTCGGAAGTATGCGGTGAATGCCGCGCAGATATACCGCTGGGAGTGCAGTCTCGATCAGGAGATCAAGAAGCCAGGTGAGATGGTGCCGAGAAGAGTCACGTGCTGGGATTGCAGAAACGGGACGAGGAGTTGGAGCGGGTGCTGGGGCTGAAGGCCTCGGAAGCGGACGTGTTAAAAAAAGCCTTCGAGCTCAAGGGGCTCAAATTACCCCAGGGGGCGTAAGATGGTTGGCGAGGACCGTGGGCTGTTCGTTGGTGATGGTGTGTCGGGTGCTGGACAAGCCACGGAGCTGGCTCTATGGCCACATCGGTTCCAGCCGTTGGTGCGGCCCATGGGACTCATGCCCTGTCACACCCCCCGGCGAAGTCCGCAGTCGAACGTTTTGGCAGAAGTTTTTTCGGCAGCTTCAAGCGAGATTATGTGTACCAGGCGTGCCTCAAAACCTTGGATGAGGTGGGGCGGCAACTGCCGGCGTGGATCGATCATTACAATCAGGAGGCGCCGCACAGCGCCTTAGACATGCGAGCGCCGGCCGCGTTCTATGCGGCCTGGCTCGTCACAAACAAGACACGGCCTGTCCACAATTAAGCGGGGCAGTACAGAATGGGTACACTTCATCGCGATTAAACTTCACTTCTGTGGTCCGATTGTCATAGAATATCATCCATGCTTAAGTTCGTGCTCATAGGAATTCTCGGTTTGCTGCTGTTGTGTGGGACTCCGCTTATGGGAAGTGCCCATAACAGTGCCGGCCACCTCCATCACGATGCGTCTGTCTCCTGTGCCACCTGCATGGGATCGATTGCCTCATCTTTGGTCAACTTTCTTTTGACTCTTCTCGGTTCGGCAACATTCATGCTGTTCGTGTTACCTGCATTCGTAGCCTCTCGCTCACCGTTTCATCCTCCACGCCTCAGCCCTTGACCTTTTCTCATATTGTTCGTGAATTGCAGCGGGCACGTAACCTCCCGTTGTAGCAAGCTACATCTAGTGTCGCCTCGTCACCGGTCGATTCGTGTTCTTCAACACTACGAAGATCCGATGAACAGAGGCAAGGGGCTATTGAGTGCTCAGAGACGAAGGGGCATACCATGAAATACGATCTTCTTTCTCGACGTCTTCTGCTGAAGCGCGTCATGGCGCTGAGCATGCTGGCAGCGGTGGAACGACTCGTCCCTGCCTGCGCCGTGATGAGCGTCGCAAATATCGGTTCACAGGCACCACTGAGCGGAGAAATCATCGATCTGACGATCAGCGAGCAATTGTTTCGTCTTGACGGGCGAACCGGGAGGGCGATAACGATCAATGGAACGATCCCGGGGCCCGTGATTCGCTTGAAAGAAGGGCAACAGGCGACGCTGCGCGTCACCAACCATCTGAAAGAAAGCACGTCGATTCACTGGCACGGGTTACTGTTGCCGCCCTTTATGGACGGCGTGCCCGGCGTGAGTTTTGCGGGGATCAAGCCAGGCACCACATTTACGTATCGCTTTCCAGTCAAACAGAGCGGGACCTACTGGTTTCATAGTCATTCGGGCGGTCAAGAGATCTTGGGGATGTACGCGCCGATGCTCATTGATCCTATCGAGCCCGAGCCGTTTGGTTACGAGCGTGATTATGTGGTGATGCTCTCGGATTGGAGTTTTGAATCACCCGAAACCCTGTTCTCAAATCTAAAAAAACAAGGTGGCTACTATAACTTCCAGAAGCGGGCGGCGGGTGAGTTCTTCACTGACGTGGGACGCATGGGCTTCTGGTCGGCAATACGGAACTATTTGATGTGGGAACAGATGCGGATGGACCCGACGGACTTCGCAGACGTCACCGGCTACACCTTCACCTATCTGATGAACGGCTTGTCGCCCGCCGGTAATTGGACCGAGCTGTTTCGTCCAGGCGAGCGGGTGCGGCTGCGATTTATCAACGCAGCCAGTATGACCTTCTATGACGTGCGCATTCCGGGTCTCACCATGACGGTGGTGCAGGCCGATGGGCAGAATATCCAGCCCGTCGCGGTGGATGAGCTTCGCATGGGAGTGGCGGAGACCTACGATGTGATCGTCGAACCCGTCGAGGACCGCGCATATACCATCTTTGCTGAGACGATGGACCGCAGCGGCTATGTGCGCGGCACGCTCGCGCCACGAACGGGTATGGCTGCGGCGATCCCTCAGCGGCGGCCCCGACCGCTCCGCACAATGGAAGATATGGGCATGAGTATGGAGGGTATGGACATGCCAGGTATGAAGAAGCACGGTCATGGCGGCGACATGACAATGCCCGATACGACCCCATCCGGGGACATGCAGAGCATGAATCCGTCTGGTGACAAGCCAAACATGGAGCACATGCAACACGGTTCAGGAACGCAGCCCTTGCAAGATATGCATGAGATGCCGGGCATGCACGCGGGCGATCCACGCCGCTCGGAAATTCCCGGCGCCGAGCTGGTGAAGCATGGTCCAGACGATCATGGCCCGGGCAATCAAATGGTGGCCGAGTATTCGCAGAACCAGTTGGGGGAACCAGGGAGAGGACTGGAAGACAGTGAACAGCGGATACTGCTGTATACCGATTTGAAAAGTCTCGTACCCTACCCCGACCAACGAGAGCCGGAACGCGAGATTGAGATCCATCTCACGGGCCATATGAACCGATACATGTGGTCGTTCGACGGCAAGAAATATTCAGAAGCTCAGGAGCCGATTCGCTTCCGGTACGGCGAGCGGCTGCGCTGGACCTTCGTGAACGACACGATGATGGAACATCCGCTCCATTTACACGGCATGTGGATGCACCTGGAAAACGGCGCGGGCGCGCACTTGCCGAGGAAACACACGGTCATTGTGAAGCCGGCCGAGCGGCTGTCGGTCGCCATCACGGCGGATGCTCCGGGACGCTGGGCGTTTCACTGCCACCTGCTCCTCCACATGGAGGCTGGGATGTTCCGCGTGGTCGAGGTGGTTGACGACGAGCATAAGAGACTCTCGTGACCATTTCCCCACGAGCTGTGCGTGCGGCGCTTCTGGCCTGCCTGTGCAGCGCCGGCCTCGACTCGACGGTCCGCGCGCAATCGACACTCCAGTTCCCCGCGACCCCGCTCCGATCAACGATGTCGGATTCAGTCTCAAGCTCAAAGGCCCAAGCCGGTTCTGCCGCGTCCCAGGCGTCTGTGCCCGTCGGTCCTTCAGCCTGGCAGGAGCAGATGGGGCCGGATTTACCACAACAACGTGACTGGCCGAGTCCTGTCAATGATCAGGAGAATCGGTTCTTCACCCTCGTTGATGTTCTCGAATACCGTCCGAATACAGGCGCAGGTCAAAGTCGTGACGACTACCGGTGGGACATCGAGGGTTGGTACGGCGGCGACTACAACAGGATCTGGTTCAAAAGTGAGGGCCAGCGGGATACGGCGTTTAAAGCGGACTACGACGTAGACTTCCAGTTGCTCTATGGGCGGTTCATTCAGAAGTATTATGATTTTCAAGTGGGCGGCCGGGTTGAGACGCAGTCGTTCCGGGGACGCAACGTGACCCGCGGGCAGACGGTGATCGGGATCGAAGGGTTGGTGCCCTACAACTATGAATTGGAGGCCGCATTGTTCATTGATCAGAACGGCAAGGTGTCGGGGCGTCTTTCGCTCACCAAGGACTTCCTGCTGACACAACGGCTGATCTTCCAGGGTCGTTTTGAAACCAATGTGGCGGTTCAACGGGTCGAGCGATTCACCACCGGCTCGGGGCTGAACAATCTGGAATTCGGGGTGCGGCTGCGCTATGAAATTCGACGCGAATTTGCGCCCTATGTAGGCTTCTCGCTCGATAGAAGTTTCGGCGAGACCGCCACGCTTGTGCGCCAAGAGGGTGGAAACCCGAGTCAGATCCGATTCGTTGTGGGCGTGCGGGCCTGGTTTTGACCAAATAGTGAATGTTGACATGAGAGTCCGGAGGAATATCGCCGTAACAAAGGATCGTTCGGGGTATGCCCGCGATGGCAAGGGAATAGAGTTCTTTAATCCCACTGAAGGCTTGAATGGTCTACAGACCAAGGTTGCACTTTCCTGTAGCTGGAAGGTTTAGCCTAAAAACCAAGAACGCGGATGGAGTCACACATGCTCACCATTCGGCAACTTACTATCCAGACCGGAGTTTCCTCAAAGACCTTGCGATACTGGGAAAGCGTGGGGCTACTTCCTCGGCCGGGTCGCAATTTCAACAATTATCGCCTCTATAAGCCAAACGCCGGGCAACGGGTCACATTTATCCAAAAAGCGAAGAGCTTGGGGTTTACGCTGGCTGAGATTCGACGCCTGTTCGATACGACCCAGAGGAGAGGCACAGCTTGGTCAGATGTGGTCAAGTGGACGGAAGAAAATATTCAGGCCTTGGAGCAGCAGATCAGCCTCCTTTCGAAACTTCGTGACACGCTCATGGCCTATCAACTATCAAAAGGAGTGGAAAAAGAAACTCTTGTGC
>Ga0187893_10010190_pt1 | contig 14128 bp, 11 predicted proteins | sample MA1701074metaG_FD_139574 | JGI IMG/M metagenome (GOLD analysis project Ga0187893, IMG submission 139574) | White microbial mat communities from a basaltic lava cave in the Kipuka Kanohina Cave System on the Island of Hawaii, USA - MA170107-4 metaG ...
ATCAACATAGCGGATCTGCAGTTGATCGCGCCCGAATTGATCCTCACCTTCAGTGCCTGTGTGGCGCTGGTGATGGAAGTCGTCTTGCCTTACCGCAAAAGCAAATTTACTGCCTACTTTGCGTTACTAGGAATTGCTTTGGCGGCCGTTTCTCTGGGAGTGCAGTGGTATGGACGCGGTCCGGCTCCTCTGGACGGCTTTTATGGGATGGTGCGGATCGACGGCTTTGCTTTTCTTTTCAGAGGTATCTTCCTGGTGGCCGCGGCTCTGGCGGTGGCCATTTCGACCCGTTACCTGGACATAGAAGGCGAGCAGCACGGCGAATATTACTCACTGATTCTGTTTGCCACTATCGGCATGATGTTTTTGGGCTGTGGCTACGACCTGATTTCGCTTTACATCGGTCTTGAACTAATGGCCGTGACATTCTATGTGCTGGTGGCTTTTACCAAACGCGAGAAGCGCTCAAATGAAGCCGCAATGAAGTACTTTCTGCTGGGGGCGTTCTCGTCGGGAATTCTGTTGTATGGCATGTCTTTAGTATACGGCGCTGCCGGTTCGACAAACCTAGGCGAGATTGCGCAGAGCGTAGGCCAGGCAATCGGTACTTTACCGGCCGGAACCGAACAAGCTGCATCGGGCCTTAGACCACTTTTGCTTTTGGGAATGATTGCTTTGGCAGCAGGCCTGTTTTTTAAAGTGGCTGCCGTGCCGTTTCATATGTGGGCGCCTGACGCTTACGAAGGCGCTCCAACTTCCGTGACTGCGTTCTTGTCTACTGGGTCAAAAGCTGCGAGCTTCGCTTTGTACGCCCGGATCTTTTTGGAGGCCCTGCCAAGCATGCGCGAAGACTGGGCCCCACTGCTGGGGCTGGTGGCGGCGATCACCATAATGGTTGGCAACTGGGCCGCTGTAACCCAGGAAAATTCAAAGCGGCTGCTGGCCTATTCATCAATCTCCAATGCCGGCTACCTGCTGCTCGGCCTGGTGGCTGCCAATAGATATGGTTACATCGGGCTGGTGATTTACCTGTTAGTCTACACGCTGATGAATATGGGTGCGTTCGCTGTGATTATCAGCCTACGGCGGCGAGGAATCATTGGTGACAATGTTGACGATTTGACCGGCCTGGCGCACAAGGCTCCCGGCATGGCGGCAATGATGACGGTTTTCATGCTTTCGCTGGGCGGCCTGCCGGTAACCGGCGGCTTCATCGGTAAGTATTTTCTTTTTGGCGGGTTGATCCAGAGAGGTGCTGCCGATGGCAAGACCTGGTATTACTGGCTGGCGATCTGGGCAATCATAAATACAGTAGTTTCCTTCTATTATTATGCACGGTTCATCAAGGTCATGTACCTGGGCGACAGGATCGCAGATGATAAGCCTTTGACCCTGTCTCCGGCTTTGCAGGCGGCGCTGATAATCGCCCTGGTGGGAATAATCTTTGTCGGAGTTTACCCTCAGCCAATCATCAATCTGACGCAGAAATTCATTCCGCCGCTGGGTGCGGTCTATTCGCTCTTGAGATAAATTTAAGCGAAATTTGATAAGGGAAAGTTGGGCGATGTTTTTAGCTTGATCGCTCTCAGCTAGTGACGTCGAGTGTTTTCAGCTTGGCCGCCCCCCGTGCGGAGTGTCTCAAGAAAACGGATACAACCGGCTTTAGAGGCTGTATCAAAAACTCCACAACCAATGATGAGTCCCAAGAAAGATTTATCGCCAAGGCTTCGCCGCCTGTTGTGAGGCATGGCTCCGCCCTGCCGTCAGCTAGAACTAGCGATTGTGCTTTGCTCCTGGTGCGGGGCTCTGCCCTTTCAAAACCCAACCAAGAACTGTATTTAATTTTGTTTTACTCTCTGTGCTGTCTCCGTGTTCTCTGTGCCTCTGTGGTGGACTGCAAACCAAGAAAGGTCGACTCACTTGGAGCACGTCCAACCACTGAGGCACTGAGAGCACTGAGAATGCACTGAGAAGAAAAATGAAAGACCAATCGACTCGGGCTGACGGCAGGGCGGAGCCATGCCTCACCACAAGCGGCGAAGCCGTGACGGATGGTGTATCACACTTTCGACTGCCACATACGTGGTATGCCATCCGAAGACTGGTTGGGAATGCTATGTGGGGTCTGAGCAACCAGCCCGAACATGACACTCCTATCGGAGTGCAGGCGACTTTGGGTCTTGTTGGCTATAAACCTGGCACCGCCGGGGTGAAAACTTTTTGCCGACAGATTCTTTTGTTGGCTAGCCAACCCTTTTAACTTATGACACGAGGAGTGGGACACTACACTGGCAAGGCACCGCTTTGATTTTATGGCTGTCTATTACGTTTTTGCCATCATTGCCATCTGGTTCGGGATCCAATCCTTGATCAGCGGTTTTCGTTTTGCTTCTTATGTTCGTCGTGAGTGTGCTCGCGGACGCTCAGATTTTCTTCCCTTTGCATCCGTCGTCGTTCCCTGCCGCGGGCTTCATGACGGTTTGACAGAAAACCTCGCCACAATTTTCAACCAGGACTATCCCGCCTACGAAATAGTTTTTGTTACCGGAGACGAAAACGATCCCTGTGTGCGAGTAATAGAAGACATCAGAAACCGGTACTCGACCAGGGGAATTCCTTCACGGCTGGTATTCGCCGGAATGGCCAGCGACAGCGGGCAAAAGGTTCATAATCTGCGGCGAGCGGTGATGGAACTGGATCCCCGCAGCGAAGTGCTGGTCTTTGTCGATGCTGACGCACGGCCGGCGCGAACCTGGCTGCGGTCGCTGGTGGGGCCTCTGGCGGACGAGAAGCTCGGGGCAACCACTGGTTATCGTTGGTTTCTGTCTACTAAAGGAGGCATCACTGCACAACTGCTTTCCGTTTGGAACGCTTCGATAGCCTCCGCTTTAGGTGTGCGAGGAGATAAGAACTTCTGCTGGGGCGGTTCAACGGCCATCAGACGCGCGACTTTTGAAAGGTTGGCAATTAGTGACCGCTGGCGAGGCACTGTCTCAGACGACTTTACAGTGATGCGGGTGATGCAGGAAGCAAGGCTACCGATAAAGTTCGTGCCCGCTTGCCTGACGGCATCGCTTGACGATTACAATTTTCGGGAACTTCTTGAATTCACCACCAGACAGCTACAGATCACGCGCGTTTATGCACCTCAATTCTGGCGTGCCGCGCTGCTGGGAGGGCTGCTTTTCAACTCAGTCTTCTTTGGCGGCATTGTTTTGGTTGTGGTGCGAATGATCCTGGGCTTGTCTTATAGCGTCACTCTGGTTCTGTTAATCACAATGTTTCTGCTGGGCGCTGCTAAGGCCTACATTCGCTGGAGAGCTGTGGGAATACCTCTAGCACACTATCAAAGGGAACTGAGAAAAAGTCTGCTTGCGCATTTGCTGCTGTGGCCACTCGGCGCGGTATTGTTTTTTTATAATAGCCTTGTCGCAGCTTTTTCCAGGCGTATCCGCTGGCGCGGGATCGGCTATGAATTGAAATCACCCACTGAAGCTGTCATTATCTCGCAGGATTAAATTACGACTCGGTCCGTTTAAGATGGGAAACAAAGCCTTACAGCTGGTACAGCTTATTCGCTCGACCAAACGAGCCAGGCAGCTGGGAACCCTGATTCTCTTTGTCACCTCGCGCTGCAATGCCTTCTGCCAGACCTGCTTCTACCATGCCGAGCTAAACCATCCGGGCGACATGACGTTTGCCCAGATCGAAAAGCTTTCGCATACTATGCCATCCCTCACCGACCTGTGGCTGTCTGGTGGTGAACCGACACTCCGGCGCGACCTGTCTGAGATAATCCACACATTTGTGATTAATAATGGGGTGGAGCGCGTCATCATCCCCACCAACGGCCTGATTAAAGATCGCGTTTACGAGGTTGTCGATAACGCGCTGGGTAACCACAATGACCTCGACTTGTACTTGAACATCGCGCTCGATGGCTACGGGAAGACGCACGATCGGATAAGGGGTGTTCCGCAGCATTGGGAAAAGACGCTCGATTGTATTGAGGCTATTTATCCTTTGAAGGAAAAGTATGCAGACCGCCTCAGACTCAACGTCAATACCGTGATCTGTGCAGAGAACTACACCGAAATCGAGCAGCTGGCGGAGTTTATGTGGTCCCAGTTTCGCCTCGATGGCCAGTATTTTAATATCGTCAGAGGAGACACAGCCGTTGGTGAGCAAATCAAGCAGGTGCCGCCGTCAGCATTACCGGGTATTTACTCATTTGCTGCTGAGCTGACCAGGCGCTATGGCGATCGAATGTTTGCAGAAGACGAGGCCAGCAAGCGTTTTGTGAAAAACGTTGCTTACGTTGGTACCATCACGACGCACTATCGAACCCAACACGCAAACTTTCAGTCGCGGGTTGCATGGCCATTTCCGTGCACTGCTGGAGAGACGACCGTTGTCGTTGATTACAATGGCGATGTGCGGGCCTGTGAGTTACGAGAAAAATTTGCCAGCCTCCCAGACTTCGATTACGACTTTGCGGCCCTTTGGGCGGCAAACGAGCGGCAGAAGGAATTGCAGGCAATCGATGGTGGCAAGGCCTGTTGGTGCACGCACGTCTGCTTCATTCACGACTCGCTGCGTCACTCAAGGCGGGGCCTGCTTTACGAGGTGCCGAAAAATTATCTGCGGCGAACGGTTTGGTAAAGCAGATGGGACCGCGTGAAAACAACGAGGAGATTACTCGGAAGAGCGGAATCGCTTATGCAGCGGCGATTTCGCTTTTTGTTTCCGTGGCGATGTTTTGCGGGCTGGGCTGGTTACTGGATCGCTGGCTAGGCACCTCGCCCTGGCTGCTAGCGGCTGGGCTCGTAATCGGAGCAATTGCCGGCTTCACCCAATTCATCCGGCTAACGTCCCGAATCTAAAAAACCTGTATGGGCGGCCCTTCCAAGAAACCATCGCGGCTAATTTGGGGTACGTTTAGTGTAGTTTCGTGTGATTTCGTGGATCGTAGTTTTGTCGCCAAAAAACGATCCACGAAATCACACGAAAAACACGAACGAGCGCCCAAGCTTATGGAAGACGTATCAGGTGGTTTCTCTAGGACATCTGCAGGCGGTAGCCTGCTGGTAAACTCGGGTGGTCGCCCCTCGTGACGGAGGCAGTTCTTCCACGTTGCCAAGAACGGTACGTCAGCCGCCCAACAACCCGCTCGACAAGGATAAAGGGCCGCGTGTAAAATCTCGGGCTTTGCTGAATCAAGATCTTCCCAGCCGATGCATCAAACTGCCCAATTAAACGCAGAAAACCCGATTACCCGCCGCATGTTTCGTGTTATGGCGGCAACTGTGGCCGTCGGAACTATCGCTACTTTGGCTGTCGCGCCCTGGCGAGTAACCACCGGTATTCTACTCGGCGGTATACTGTCGCTGCTCAACTTTCACTTTTTGCAGACGTCCATTGCGGCAGCTTTTGGCGCGGCGCAAGATGGTATTCGTCCCAGCCTGCGGCCCCTTAGATTCCTCTGGCGATATCTAATTCTGGGACTCTGCGTTTATGCTGCCTACCAGCTGAACGTAGTTTCAGTGCCGGCGGCGCTAGTCGGGATGTGCAGTTTTGTGTTGGCAATGTTTGTTGAGGCGATTCGGGAGACTTATTTTATTCTTGTTCATCGAGAGGGAATCAATTGATGTTCTGGCTAGCGACTGAAAAAGCCGCGGAGCATGGCGAACAGGCGGCTACACACCATAGCCCCCTCGTGGTCCAGTTGGTCAATCATTACTTTGGACCCTGGGTCCACGAGCTACAGATGAAATCTACCCATCCGTTCTGGACCAAAGTGCTCGCTAACTTTAATACCACTCCGGAAGCAGTCTTTGGGCCCTACACCCCCGAGAATGCGATCCCGTGGTATACGGTGATGTTTTTCATTGCCTGCTTGTTGAGTGTGACGATTATCTGGATTCTGAAAGGCCAGCTCTCGGAGGAAGATCCGGACTTCGGTCAGCAAACACTGGAATTAAGCGTTCTAGCCGTCCGTGACATGCTTTCGGATATCATCGGACCTCATGGGCTGAAGTATTTTCCTGTGGTGATGACCTTTGCGGTATTGATTCTGGTTTCCAATCTGATGGGGCTGTTTCCGCTGTTTATGCCGCCGACGGCGGCTACCAGTGTGACGTTCGCCCTCGGCCTCTCATCGTTTCTCTATTACAACTACATTGGCATCAGCGAGAATGGTTTGTTCGGTCACCTGAAACATCTTGCCGGCCCGATTTGGTGGATTGCGCCCTTGATCTTTCCTATCGAATTGATCTCTAACTTCATCCGGCCCTTCTCACTCGGAATTCGTCTATTCGGTAACCTGTTTGCAGACGAAAAAGTGATGGAAACAGTGGCTCACCTGGCGCCCCCGGTGACCTTGTTTGCGCCGTTGTTGCTCATGCCTTTGAGCGTTTTCGTGGCCTTCATTCAAACGTTTGTGTTTATTCTTCTTTCCCAGTTGTATCTGAGTGAAGTCTCACATCCACCTCATGACGCCCATGAACATAGTCATGCCGAGGATGAGAGCACTGAAATCATAGCACCGGTTTTAACTTAGATTTTTCCAGCGCGTTACGAGCGGGCCGGTGTCGCTGGCACACGTTGTGACGCAAGGTTTTTAAAACACGCACAGACCTGACCATAGTGGCAGTGGCCAATTTCTAAAAGCGAAGGGGTCTGTTTTGCAGGAGCGCCGTTGTTCGAGGGGCGGTGGATACCGGAAACAGGCGAAATAATATCCAGCCGGCTATTTCTGTCACCGTTGGTGTATTGGGTGTCTGTTAAATCTGGTAGGAGAAAACCAAATGAAGAAACTGAAGGTACTATTTTTTGCTGTTACGGCGATCTTGCTGACGGCAATGCCGGTCTTTGCACAAGCTGGGGCAGCGCCGGCGGCAGACGCCGGCGTGGGTTTGAAGGCCATTGCGGCAGGCGTTGGTTTTGCCATCGCGGTCTTTGGTGGAGCCTTAGGACAGTCGCGCATTGGGGCCGCAGCTTGTGAGGGAGCAGCTCGTAATCCTGGCGCGGCCGGTCGAATCCAGACGATGATGATTCTTGGACTGGCGCTGATCGAGTCGCTGGTTCTCTTTGCTTTGCTTGTTGTTTTTGCCAAAGTCTAAGACATCTGCAACCCGAAAAGGTAACTGCGAGCGGAGACCCGTTCTCCGCTCGCGGTTTTTTTGGTGAGTCAAGAACTACAACCGGAAAGCGGGAGGAGCTGTAGGGGCGGCCCTCCGTGTGGCCGCCCCTGGTTGCGCCAAATTCGATTTACCTTTTAATTGAGTGCGATTTTACGAAGGAGGCGACCCTTCCAAGAAACCACCACGTCTAATTGGGGGCACGTTTAGTGTAATTTCGTGTGATTTCGTGGATCGTTTGATGTGGCGATAGAAACGATCCACGAAATCACACGAAACTACACGAACGAGCGCCAAAGCTCTTGGAGACGTAGCAGGTGGTTTCTCTAGACATCTGCAGGCGGTAGACTACTAGTGAACTCCGTGGCCGCCCCTGGTCGCGCCAGATTCGATTTACGATTGACCGTGATGCAACGAGGGGCGGCCACACGGAGGGCCGCCCCTACAGATTTTTGCCACAGCTTCTAAGGGTTCACAAATGCTTTCTTTGCTTGGCGTTTAAGCTGTGTGTTAGGCTGGCACCACTCTCTCAAATCAGATGGCAGGGACGGCACTGGATGAAGAAATGCCCGAAATGTGGCAAAGAGTACGCAGAAGACATCACCTTGTGTCCGGTTGATGGTGTGGCTCTGGAAACCACCGGCGATACCTTGATTGGCCAAACGCTCGCCAACAAGTATCGAATCGACGAACGCATAAGTGAGGGTGGCATGGGCAAAGTGTACCGTGGTACCCACGTTTTGATGGACAAAACAGTTGCGGTGAAGGTTCTGCATCCAAGCTTCGCTGCCGACGAAAAGATCGTTGCTCGTTTCTCCCGGGAAGCCCGAGCCGCTTCGCGCATTTCTCACCCACACGCCTTGAGCGTGACCGATTTCGGCGAGGATGAAGAAGGCAGAGTCTTTCTGGTGATGGAGTATCTCCAGGGAAGAACTCTCAAAGAAATCGTCCGTGCGGAAGGTCCGCTGAACCTGGAACGCATCGTGGAGATTGTGCGACAGGTGGGTGGTGCGCTCCAGACCGCCCATGAGGGCGGGGTGATCCACAGAGATCTGAAGAGCGAAAACATTATGCTCATCAACACCGGTGGCACCGATTACGCCAAGGTCCTCGATTTTGGCATCGCCAAAATTATGGAGCCTGAGGGTGGGCACGATTCGGAATTGACTGCGCCTAACCTGGTGATCGGTACTCCGCAGTATATGTCGCCGGAACAATGCTCACAGTCTGCAGAAATCGACTCACGATCCGACCTCTACTCACTGGGAATAATCATTTACGAGATGCTCGCGGGGCGCGTACCGTTTAGCGGCGAGTCGCCGACGGCGATCATGTTAAAGCAGATGCAGGAGCCTGTGCCGTCGATCGTTGACGTGCGAAAGGATTTACCAGCCTCAATTGCCCAGGTCGTCAATCGGGCGCTGGCTAAGGAGCCGAATCAACGTTACCAGCGTGTTGAGGAATTGGTTGAGGACCTTACTATAGCGGCCAGTCTGGGACCTTCCGAACACTCTGTGCAAAGCCAGCTGCCTGGTGAACTAGAGCCAAAGCAAAGGCCTTACGACCAGGACGACGACGAGGAAACCGTGGTGCGCCCAAGAGTCGAACCCGCAGCTCAACGAGCGCCAATTACTGTCAGAACACCACCGCCACCGGTGCGTTCAAGTTTTAATCCGTGGAAGGTCTTAATTCCATCAGCGGCCGGCTTGCTTGTTATTTTTGCGGTTATTTATGCGTTCACGCGGAACTCCGAGCCCGTTGCAGCGCCTCAGCAAGGCTCCTCACTCGTAGCCGATCCCAACAGCCAGCCGGTTGTGCCTGCGCCGCCGGCTACCGGGAGGGGTGAGGTGGGCATTCCCGTAGGGGGCTCGATTTCCAGCCAACCTGTAAACGTTAATGCTCAGGCCAGCCCGAGCCCCAGCTTCGAGCCTTCTCCGGAAGCCACAGTCGGGATCGGAGAAACCGGGAACACCAACGAGAGCGCTAATACAAACATCAATAGAAGCGCTTCGCCACAACCTTCGGCCTCACGGCCAGTCAATGTCACTGAACCACCGCCTCCACCTCCAACTCCTGCGGCCACGGCACCTCGCGATAGAGGTCCCCAGGTAACACCCCAGAACCCCAATCCGAACGATACCCCGCGGTAAAGACCTTTGGAGTGCGCTGCCTTGTCAGCGCTTTGGTAGGGGTTGTTTAGAGTAGACTCTCGAAAATCTAAGGTGCGGAGTAGGCCGAAGCGTGCCAAATCGGCGACCAGGCGCCGCACTCCAAAATTTGCTAAGCGAATCCGCGCCAAACACAGGTTTTTCGAATCAAGTCGGAAAATTGGGTTTCTTCCTCGATCTCTATTTTTATGTCCAGCACATAACAAGGCATCGCGATATGCAGTGCGGTGAGTTTGACGGCGTCCTTCAAGGTGGTCACCAGGCTGCGAACGCCCAGGTTGTTCGCTTCTTGAACCAGTAGGTTCAGATCCTGCTGGTGATACCAGTGGTGATCCGGAAATGATTTTGTGAGAGTCAGTTCGAAACCTAGCTTACGCAGCTTGTCAAAAAAGGCTTTTGGGTTGCCCACGCCACAGAAAGCGGCGAGGGGGGTGTCCAGGGAAGTTTTTGCTTGTGCTTCTGCTCCATTCACAGAATAAAAACCCTTGGAAACCATTCGTGATCGGAAAACTGGCCGCTTGCCTGCTAGAGAGTTTATGCGGTCTAGTAGGTTCGAGGTATCTTCCACCAGATCCACTCGGGTCAGCACCACACAGTCAGCTCGTTGCAAACAAGAAAGCGGCTCACGCATTCTTCCCCAGGGCAGCAGGTGCCCACCACCCCACGGGTTGGTCGCATCAATAGTCACGATGTCCAGGTCGCGGGCCACACGTAAATTTTGGAACCCATCATCAAGAACGAAAGTGTTTGCTGAAAAGCGGTTAGCTGCTTCTCGACCGGCAGCAATCCGATCTGAATTGCTTATCACCATGGCCACACCTTTGAGCCTTTTGGCCAGCAGATAAGCTTCGTCCCCCGCCTGCTCGGGGTTTGCAAACACTTCCTGAAAATCCGACACCACAACCTGTGCCCTTGGATTTGTTCGTCCGTAGCCCCGAGTCAGAATGCAAGGCTTGCGTCCCTGGCTTACTAGTTCACGCACAACCCATTCCACCAGAGGAGTTTTCCCGGTGCCTCCAGTTGTAAGGTTGCCCACACTGATTACGGGCCCGTCCAGTTGGTGAACTCGGAGGATGCCACCCTGGAAAAGTCTGGTCCGCGCTCCGGTGATGGCTCGATAAAGAGCGCTGAGCGGTGGCAAGACCAGAGACGTTAAGGCTCGCATGAGTTTCCTTTTTGTAATTTCGTGTGATGCGCGTGGATCGTCCTAAAAATCCGATAATATTGAGCGCTTTAGAAGCCCCACCGTGCGGTTAGCCGCGCCCAAATTTTCCTTGACCAGGTTCGAGGCCCGCTCGGCCATCTGCTTACGTCGGTCTGAATCTTGCAGCAGTTCATCGATTACCCTGCTTAACTCAACCACCACTTCTCGATCATGCAAAGGTGGAAGTTGAACTATTGCTCTGGCCTCAACAAAAGCTTCGATAATTGCTTCAAAATTATGCGTATGAGCCCCAGTGATGATGCAGGTTCCAGCTGCCGCCGGCTCGAGAATGTTGTGCCCGCCGAAGTTGGCTATGCTGCCTCCGACAAACACTATGCTGGCCAACGGTAACGTCGCGGCCAACTCTCCGATGGTGTCGAGCAGAATCACGTCGCATTCCGAGTCGATCTCAGTTGCAGGTTCCGTTCGTCTTTTCCAGGTCAAGCCTGAGTCCTGAAGCAAGCCGGCAACCTCTGCAAATCGCTCCGGATGTCGCGGCACAACCATCAAGCGAGGTTTGGAATAAAGTTTTTCTCTGACTCGCCGAAAGCTCTCGATCACGATTCGCTCTTCCGGAGCGTGCGTGCTGGCCGCAAGGATTAGATTGCTTTGCGAGTCGAAGCCGAACCTTTTTCCCAACGTCTCGGTTAGGTCTGTCCGAGCGGCGGCTGCACCAGCGTCAAACTTCAGATTTCCGGCGATAAAAATCCGCCCTGCTGGACAGCCCAGTTCCTCGAGCCTTTTGCCGTCGCGAGCCGTTTGCACAATAGCCAAATCAAGGTCGGATACGACCTGGGAGATAAAACCTTTTACTATCGAGTAGCGACGAGCTGACTTTGCTGACAGGCGGCCATTGACCAGAGCTACAGGTATCTGCTGACTGCTACACTCTCGCAAGAAGTTTGGCCAAAGTTCGGTTTCCATCAAAAGCACGGCAGCAGGCTGGACCTGCCTCAAGGTACGCCTCACGGTCCAGCGCCAGTCGAAGGGAAAGTAGAAGACCCGCGCCGCCTTTCCGCTATAGATCTGACGAGCCAGATTCTGCCCCGTCAAGGTGGTTGTGGACAAAACCAGCTTGTGATCGGGAAAGCACTTCAGCAGCAACTCGGCCAAAGGCCTGGCGGCTTGTGCTTCGCCGACAGAGACTGCGTGGAGCCAGATCACCCGAGCGTCGTCTGCAAACGGAGGCTGGAAGCTCCCCAGTCGCTCTCTGAATCCGGCGATGTATTTGCCTTTGCGAAAGGCATCGAGAAGAAATCGAGGCAGAAGGAGGATAAAACCCAGGGTGAGCAGCAGACTGTATAGCAGATACATGGCTACCAGTGGCAATCAGCAGTTCGCGAGGAGCAATTTAAGCTGCTTCTGCCTCTGATCGCCAATTCATGTATCGGCGAGTTACTTTGCGCGTTCGATGTAGCGGCCTTCAGTGGGATCAACACGGATGCGGTCCCCTTCATTGACGAAAGGAGGAACTTGGATAGTAACGCCGTTTTCAAGAGTAGCCGGTTTGTTCACATTCGAGACCGTGGCCCCCTTCATCGTGGGCTCGGTCTTTGTCACAGTGAGTTCCATGGAAGGCGGCAGATCGACAGCTATCGGAGCCCCTTCGTAAAACTCTGCCTGGATTTTTAAACCTGGAGTCAACCACTGAGCTGCATCTCCCAGGTCTTCCTCGCTCAATGCCACCTGCTCGTAGTTCTCTGTATTCATGAAGTGGTGATGTGAACCATCAGAGTACAAATATTCCATTTCGTGCTGTTCCAGCGATGCCCGCTCGACCATGTCTGCAGAACGAAACCGATGCTCAAAGGACGAACCCGTCAGAATATTTCTCAACTTGGTTTGTACCATGGCCCTCAAATTGCCGGGTGTGTGATGGCGAAATTCCATGACCTTGCAGGGTTGACCCTCGAACACAATAACCATCCCTCTACGAATTTGAGTTGCGTTAATAGTCATAATGAATCGGTTAAACTCCGTCCGGCAAAATTTAATGTGTGAGTTTGATGTTGCCTTAGATGGTAGACCAGAGCGTAGCCCTGGCAAAGCGCGTAGTCTAGCCAGCCGAGAGTATTTTTGTCCAGTAGGGGCGTGGCCTCCCGTCACCGCTCCGGCCTTTAAAGATCGTTTTGACTCCTAGACGGTGGTCCCTTATTAAACGTGGCTTTAATGCTTCGAGCGAAAGACAAAAGGCGATCCAGGTCGAAACCGCTGGAGTTTCGGCCAGACCGCCTTTGTTGAGGAGCCCACCTACCTCTGCTCTATAAACGCTTGGACCCGATAAGGGTTCCAAAAACCAACCTCAAGCTGCCCGGGCGCGCGGAACTCTACGCAAACGGGCCACGCGTTCAAGCCATTGCTGCGCTTCTTCGTAATAGGGAAAACGCCGTTCATCAAGCCGAAAGGCGCTCGTATGATAGTAGCGTCTGCCGTTTATCAAGCGCGCGGGGTGCTTTATGTGCAGCATTTCATGGTAGAGAATATACTCGACAAACCACTCGGGTACGTCTTCGGAATCAAGCGTCTTGCTGATTGTGATGCTGTCATAGACGCGGTCGTGGTGCCCAAGAATATTGCGTGTACGTCTTTGCGACCAGGTGATCGCCGGTTTCTGTAGTTCACCGCCGAAGTACCGGCGATTGAGTTTGGCGAACATCTTGTCCAGGTCATAGTATTCGCCGCGTGCCGACGAAATCATTTTTCGTCCGCGGCGCCGGCGAGCGATGTCTGACGAGCGCATGACCTCGGAGCTGAGCGAGTACTCGCGGTAGATTTTATCGTGAAGTTTCGGAACACGTTTTCCTAGAACGCGGGCCACCAGAAGGAAGGCCAGCGATCTAAGAACTTCCGGCGGGGAACTCTTGCAAATGTCCGACAAACGAACATAAACGCGGCCTGAGCGGATGCGAATCGTGTGATGCAACCCAGCATAGGGGTAGAAGCGCACTTCAATCTCAGGCACACCGCGACCGTTGTTCAGGTTGCGAAAGGCGTCCTTAAAGTATTCTCGCAAGTCGCTCATCGCCGTTTGACGCTGCAGGTAAAATCCATTAGGGCGAGTCAACCCATGATTGAAGTATGCTGCTTGCCGGGCTACACCTCAGCCTTTGAGGTGCAGGGACTTTACCGGGGCTTTAGTTTTAACGTTCCTTTTTGGTGACCGGATCTGGCTCGGTTAAAGCAATCTTAAGGAGGTCCGGGGCCTGAGGTCAAACCTTGGCCGGGGGCCCCGGGAATCTTTTTTTTGGCAGGCGCGGCCGCAGAATTTAGGGGCGGCAATTGCCGGTGGGTCCAGGCTTCCGATTTCTAAGTTCCCTAAATCCTATGATTTACGAAACGGGATGTGAAAAATAGCACAAAAAATAGCCTAGTAAGATCCTCTAAGTCCCGTGCCTGGATGGAGACAAAAGTGTCAAATCTATAGGCTTTGGTTAAGCTTTTGTTTGCAGGCGTTTGAAACAATCTACTATACTGCCAAAGTGAGCCCCTTTGTTGGGGGCACCGGTTCCCGCCCCTTTTGCGGCCGCCACCCGCTGGGAAAAAACAGAGAGCAAGTTTGATCTGATGCCCCGTCGAAGTTCGAGCCTTCAAACAACCAAAAAAGACAGTCCTGACTC
>Ga0187893_10010191_pt1 | contig 14127 bp, 11 predicted proteins | sample MA1701074metaG_FD_139574 | JGI IMG/M metagenome (GOLD analysis project Ga0187893, IMG submission 139574) | White microbial mat communities from a basaltic lava cave in the Kipuka Kanohina Cave System on the Island of Hawaii, USA - MA170107-4 metaG ...
AATCCGAACCAGAGACCACCAGGACCTATTACAATAAAGCGAGGACTGGAAAAGTTTGAAATGATTTTTAAAGGATGGAGTATTGCAAAAAATGTGTCCACACGGTAGTACCGGCAGGCAGGCATCATTCCATCATTCCAACTTTCCCTGCTTTCCGTCACGCTGGCTTGTGCCACGGCAGGCAGGCATCCTTCCATTATTCCTTTTTTGATTAGCTTTGCCTGCGAAAAACCAATTACACCCATTTCCCCTTATCTTATGAATAAAATTTACTCCGGCATGATCATGCTCATGCTTTGCTCTTATGCATTTGCGCAGAACAGCAACCTCACCTTCCGTTCCAACATCCCCTACCCCTTCCAGCTTGCCAATATAGGCGGCTATGTTGACGGGCAGGGAAATGAATATGCCCTGGTCGGAACTGGCGGAGGGTTATCCATTGTGGATGTAACCGATCCTGATAATCCGTTCGAAGCATTTGCCGTTGCAGGCGCACAATCGAACTGGCGCGAAGTGAAAACCTGGCTTTCCTATGCGTATGTTACCAATGAATCAGGCAATGGATTGCAGATAATCAACCTGAGCAATCTGCCTGCTTCGGTTACTCAGAAGAATTATACCGGTAACGGAACCATTGCCGGACAGCTCAACACCATCCATGCGCTGCATATTGACAACGGATTCTGCTACCTCTACGGAACGGATCTTTTTGACGGAGCAGCCGTTATCTTAAATCTGAATGTGGATCCATGGAATCCCGTTTATCTAGGGCATACCCCCTCCAACGGCAGCACCACCCAATCGTATATCCATGACGGATATGTGCGCAACGATACGCTATATGCCGGGTACATCTATGCCGGTGAAATGCGTATTTATAACTGTGCCAACAAAGCCAACCCGGTGCTGCTTGCCACACAGCTTACACCCGGACAGTTCACACACAACACCTGGCTTTCTGCCGACAGCAAATACGTTTTCACTACCGATGAAGTGAATGATTCATACCTGACGGCTTATGACATTTCGAACCTTTCAAATATTACTGAGGTGGACCGGTTCCAGACCACGCCCGGCTCAGGATCGGTGGTTCATAACACCCACATACTTGAAGCAGCCGGAGGCGAGTTTGCAGTTACTTCATGGTATAAGGACGGGGTGGTGATAACGGACGTTACCCGCCCGCATAATATGGTGCAGACAGGGCGCTACGATACCTATACGCAGGGAACCGGAGGCGGATTCAGCGGTGACTGGGGTGTGTATCCGTATCTTCCCTCCGGAACCATCGTTGCTTCCGACATCAATAACGGATTGTTTGTGCTGACGCCAACGTATGTCCGCGCCTGCTATCTTGAAGGCGTTATTACCGACAGCATTACCGGCAGCCCCATCAGCGGAGCCACGGTTCAGATTCTCACCACTTCCGTTTCGGCATCATCCGTAATTACCGGTGATTACGCTACGGGTATTGCCAATGCCGGAACTTATTCGGTGCAGGTTTCCAAGCCGGGTTATTTTACCAAAACCATTTCGGGTGTTTCCCTTTCCAACGGCAATGTTACCCTTCTCGATGTGGAGCTTTCACCGCTTTCGACCATAGTAATGACAGGGCAGGTGGTGGAAGCCGGCACCCTCAATCCCATTCCGTTTGCGCACGTTCAGGTTTCCAATGCTCAGTTCCAGTACAACCTCACCTGCAATGCTTCGGGCAATTTCTCCATCAGCAATTTTGTTCCCGATTTTTATGATGTCATGGGCGGGCAGTGGGGATGGATTACCAATTGCTCCAATATAAATGTTTCAGGGGGGGCCCCCATTCAGATTATTCTGAACAACGGGTATTATGATGATTTTACATTTGATTTCAACTGGACGGCAACTTCCGCTGGTTCCTCCAATAACTGGGAGCGCGGTGAACCCATTGGCACCACCAACATGGGCACACAGGCAAATCCCGAACTGGATGTCACTAACGATTGCGCGGATCAATGTTATGTGACAGATAATGGCGGAGGGGGTGCATGGGATAATGATGTGGATGGCGGAAGCGTAACGCTCACATCACCCGTGTTTGACCTTACCACTTACTCTGTTCCGCTGGTAAAATATTACCGGTGGTTTGCAAATCTCGGCAACAACGGAGGCGGCAATCCTGATGACAGCATGACCGTAAAGCTGACCAACGGCATTACTACCGTTACCCTCGAAACCATCCTGAACAACAGCCCCGGCAACAGCTCCTGGGTGCCCAAGTCATACAACGTTGCTTCACTGCTCACTCCCACTGCCAACATGCAACTCATCGTTTCCACAGCCGACTGGGGACCGGTATTCAATATCGTGGAGGGGGGCCTTGATAAATTTGAAGTGTCGGATGTGGTTGGAATCGTAGAAAACAATTCGGCTAAGAATTTAATTTCTGCATATCCTAATCCATTCAGCAGCGATTTTACAATTCATCTCAAAGATGCATCCGCATTGAAAAACGCTTCTATCCAAATCACAGATATTGCAGGAAGAATTGTTTTGCAACAATCGCTTACTTCAGTTGATTTAAAAGTGCGCTTCGACAACACATTTGACAGTGGAATGTATTTTATAAAGCTCCTCAGCGGAAACAACCTGATGGATGTAATCAAAGCGAACAAGTTGAACTGACCGGAAAAATAAATCTATTCAACCCGGCTTTTTCAAGTTCCCATCTTGTTACTTTCTGCTTGATACTTGATACTTCATTTCAATCCTGTATCCATTTTAAAAAGATTTTCGCTGATGGATATGTTGTCTTTGAAATAATAAACGCCACCCCAGTTATACACCACCTTGGTGTAAATAAAAGTAAGATCGCCTTTGCGCACGGTGGCTTTGGTAATGTTGCGGTTGGGTTCGGTAATTTCTTCCACCGTTACATTCACCGGGAAGTCGCCTGAATATTCTTTTTCTCTTTTATCGGCACCACCGGCAAGAGCGGCTTTCAGTTGCTCCCGTTTTTCCTCTTCCGCTTTCAATTTAGCAAGCCGCTTTGCCTCCTCCTCCTCCTTTGCGTTTGCAGCCGACTTTGCCCGCGCTTCCGATTCTTCTTTCGCTTTCCGGCTCAGCCGTTCCTCCTCTTCCGCTTTTGCGCGTGCTGCATCCTGTGCTCTTTGTTCTGCCTCCTGCTTTGCCTGCTGTTTCCTTCGCTCCTCCTCCTCCGCTCTCTGCTGTGCCGTCATTCGGGCTTCCTCTTCCGCTTTGGCTTTGGCGGCTTTGCGCTCTTCTTCCGCTTTGGCAACTGCTTCCTTTCGCGCCAGCTCCAGCGAATCGGCTTTTGCTTTTGCATCCGTTCTTGCCTGCGCAATGGAATCGGCTTTCGCTCTTTCGGCATCCTTCTTCGCCTGCGCTGCATTTTTCTTTTCATCTTCTTTTTTCTTCTGCAATTCTTTCTCTGCATCGGTTATAGCCGACTGAATGCTTTTGGTGTAATCGGTGTCATAAAAAAAATCGTCCGTAAATGCATCGTACTGCCATTTGGAAACGGGTTGGTTGAACACCACAATGTTCACTCCATCGTATTGTTTCATGATGGTCACATTAAAATTGATGGGATAAAATCCCTGAGCAATGCGTTCGGCAGGAGCATGGGTGTTTATTTCTACTTTTTTGGTAATGAATCCGGGCTTCGAAAATGAGAATATGTAAATGCTGTTGTATTTCAGATTCATGTTCAGCTTCGAAGAACCGTTGAGCGATTGCTTTTCCCCGGTCAATACATTTTCGAACAGCACGGAGGACTGATCGTAATTCCCGTCCTCGATTTTAAAGTTTGCTGTAACCGAAAGCTGTGCGATGGCTGAATTGCACAATAGAAAAAAAATACATCCTGCGGTAAAAGCCATGGGGTGTAAAGGTTTTATGCGGACAGCAATGGCAATTAATAATTTAAAATACAAAGCTATTTTTGGTTTTAGTTATTTTGCACAAAGTTAATTAAGCCGGCAATTATGAATTTACGATTCAGCAGGAATTTCGCACAAGTTTGCATGACTTTCGTTTTTACTTTCTTTTTTTCAACCGTGAAAGCACAGGAAATCACTATGCTCGAAACATTGCGTTACATTAATACGAAACTCTCGCCCGCTTGTTCGCTCGATGTGGTAAAGGGAGTCATCATTGCTGTTTATAAAGAAAAAGGCGAAACCGTGCGCGAAGATCAGGCAAGCATTTCCGATCTGGACATCAACAGCATTAAATATGATACGGAGTCAGGAATATTTTCGATCAACTGCAAAGGCGCTCCTGCGAAGAAGTGCGACACACGCGATCTTCCCCGGCTTAATGTATATCGAAGCTATGCCCGCATAAGCTGGAAAGTAATGCTTGATCCGAAAAGCGCGGAAGGGTTGAAAAAGGCATTTACGCACCTGATGAAAATGGTGCTCGATTCGAAATACAAAAGCTCGGAGCCGTTTGAATGAACGCGAAAACAATTTTAAGAATATCAATTATAGTTCTGCTCCTTATCAACGGGCATTCTTCATCCGCACAGGATGCGGAGGAATATTTCCGAAAAGGAAAAATTGATTACAACAGTGCGCGTTATGCCGATGCCATCGAAAACTTTTCAAAAGCCATTGCGCTCGATTCTTCTGATATTAATTTCTATCTGCAACGCGGTTTCTGCAAAAGCATGCTGAAAGATTATGAAGGAGCCGTTGCCGATTTCAGCAAAGTGATTGCATTAAAGCCCGATCACCGCTGGGCGTATGTGTCGCGCGGCAGTGCAAAAAACAAGTCAGCGGATTACAAAGGAGCCATTGACGATTTTAATAAGGCGATTGAACTCGATCCATCGGATGCGGAAGCTTACAACAACAGGGGGTTTGCCCGCAAGGCAATGGGCGACACTGAAGGCGCCTGCAGCGACTGGCATATTTCCAAAAAGCTCGGCAATGACGAAGCAAAGCTTATTCTGAAAAACAACAGGTGCCGTTAATCCGGATGATTATTAAGAACATGATCTTTTTATCCCGCAGCAATAGTTATGCATCCGCTGATTAATTAATTTCTGAAAAAAATCACGTAGGTTTGTGAAATGAAACATAAGGAATCAACAGAAGAGCTGGAACGGAAGTTTGAAGAAAAAATCAAAGCCGGAATTACCATTGAACCCAAAGACTGGATGCCTGACCGCTACCGTCAGCAATTGATCCGCATGATGTCGCAGCATGCACATTCCGAAATTGTGGGCATGTTACCCGAAGGAAACTGGATTACCCGCGCTCCAAGCTTATTAAGAAAAAAAACACTTCTTGCCAAGGTGCAGGACGAAGCCGGACATGGGCTGTACATTTACAGCGCCACCGAAACACTGGGAATAGATCGCCTCGAAATGATTGGCCAATTGCACAGCGGAAAAGCAAAGTATTCCAGCATTTTTAATTATCCTACACTTACATGGTCTGACATTGGCGCTATCGGATGGCTGGTGGATGGTGCTGCCATTGTAAATCAAACCGCTCTTGCCAAATGTTCTTATGGACCTTATGCCCGTGCCATGATTCGCATCTGCAAAGAAGAAAATTTTCATCACCGCCAGGGTTATCAGATCATTGCCATCATGATGCGCGGATCCAAAGCCCAGCAGGAAATGGCGCAGGATTCCATTAACCGGTGGTGGTGGCCCTCCCTGATGATGTTCGGACCTTCGGATAAAAACTCTCCCAACAGCGAAGAACTTATGCGCTGGAAAGTAAAATTGTATTCCAATGATGAATTGCGCCAGCGTTTCATTGACCGCACCGTACCGCAGGCGGAAGCTGTGGGTATAACCCTGCCCGATCCCAAATTGAAATGGAACAGTAAGACCCGTCATTACGAACACGGTGAAATTAACTGGGATGAATTTTATGAGGTTATTAAAGGAAATGGTCCCTGTAACCGGCAGCGGATGAAAGCGCGCATTGATGCCGATGCAAAGGGTCAGTGGGTGCGGAAAGCTGCCGAAGCATACGCAGCGAAAAAAACAATGAATCCTGCATTGAACAATTAATTGAATCAACGGACCAGTGGCTGAAAGCAAGAACACCGATACTCAATGGAAACTTTGGGAAGTATTCACACAAAGTAAACCGGGCGATCCATATACTCATGCCGGAAGCGTCCGTGCGCCTGACCGGGAAATTGCCCTGCTCAATGCGCGGGATGTGTATAGCAGGAGGCAGGAAGCTACTTGCATCTGGGTGGTTCCTACTGAGGAAATCACTTCTTCCTCACCCGAAGACATGGGTCCCTTTTTTAATCCCGCTGACGATAAAATTTACAGGTATCCCGGATTTTACAAAACACCAAAAGGAATCCGGCAAATCTGAAAATGAATTTTGCCGCTATTAATATTGAGCGTTCTTCCTCATGCTCTCTGAAAAATAATCGTGATCTGAAATGCAACCTCTCAATAAAGCGTTATTTGAATATTATCTCCGCATAGGTGATACCTGTCTTGTTCTCGGTCACCGGCTTTCGGAATGGTGCGGTCATGGTCCGATGCTTGAAGAAGATATTGCAATGGCAAACATGGCGCTCGATCTCACCGGACAGGCGGAATTAATGCTTTCGTATGCCAGCGACCAGGATGAGCTGAAACGATCAGCAGATGAACTTGCTTTTTTGCGCGATGTGCTTCAGTACCGCAATGTGCTTCTTGCCGAACAGCCCAACGGTGATTTCGCAGTCACCATGATGCGTCAGTTTCTGATCAGCATTTTTAATGAACATTTATACCGTAATCTCACGCAATCAAAAAATAAAAACCTGGCGGCATTTGCGGAGAAATCCCTTAAAGAAGTGATATATCATGTCCGGCACTCTTCCGGTTGGGTTTTACGCCTCGGCAATGGCACTGAAGAAAGTCATGAACGGGCGCAAAACGCATTAAACGATTTGTGGATTTTTACAGATGATCTGTTCGATTCGGACAACACAGATAAATTGCTGATGAAAGAAAAAATTGCTGCCGATCCGGATTTGATCCGTGAGAAATGGATTCAGGATGTAAAATCAGTACTTATAGAAGCAGGATTAACCATTCCGGAAGTGAAAAATTTTATGCGCATCGGGGGGAAACAGGGAAGGCACACCGAACATTTAGGATATCTTCTTGCCGAAATGCAATTCCTGCCTCGCGCATACCCCGGAACTGCTTGGTGACTTTTATATTTTCATTGACATATCCTTATTATTCTGATTTCTTATCTTTATAAAAATCAGGAGCGGCAAGAAAAAATTTTTGTTTATTAATGAACATGATTCAAAGTTTAGTTTCCACCGATCACATACGGAATCTTTTGAAGCAGGTAAAAGATCCCGAGGTACCTGTATTGGATATTGAGGAACTGGGTGTGTTGCGCAATGTGCATTATGAAAATGATAAGCTGATCATTGAAATTACTCCTACTTACAATGGCTGCCCTGCTTTGAATACCATCAGGGAAGATATTCAAAATACGATGAAGAATGCAGGATTTACTGATTTCCGGATTTCAGTGGTTTTATCACCTGCATGGACTACCGACTGGCTCACGCGCGAAGCAAAGCAGAAGCTGCAGCAATATGGCATAGCTCCCCCTTCTCATTCTTCATCTGAAGTCAACCATTTTTCGTCTGCAGGAAAGCTGCAGCCGGTAACCTGCCCCTATTGCCATTCGAAAAATACTTTGCTCAAAAGCGCATTTGGTTCCACTGCTTGCAAAGCGCTGCATTTTTGCAACGAATGCCGCCAGCCATTCGAAGAATTTAAATGCCACTGATAAACAGGAACACATTTCAAGTAAATCATAATTTGTCATTCAACCGGTGAAGCTCACCCGGATTCAGAGTATGTTTATGTGGAGATAATGGGACTCGAACCCACGACCCCTTGCATGCCATGCAAGTGCTCTAGCCAACTGAGCTATATCCCCGATATTTTTTTAACTAATTACTCTGATTGAATTTTGAGTTCATAGTACCTCATTATTACTGCGATCAACGCCCCTCCCGAACCATCGGGATGCTCTAGCCAGCTGTGCTATATCCCCGAATATGTGGCGCAAAGAAAAATAATTTCCGCATTTAATAATATCTTCAACAACGCATTGTTATTTACTGATTCCAGAAAACCATTCAACGGGATAGTATCTCGTTATTTTTGAAAAATTTTTTTCAGAAGATGAAATTTCTGCACTTATACGTTCTTACCTGTGTTTTTCTTTCTGTTATTCCTGATATTTACGCTCAGAAAGGACATCCGCCATTCATCAATCCGGAATCGCAGCGGTGGGCTGATTCGGTTTTTCAAACGCTGAGCTATGAAGAAAAAATAGGACAGTTGTTCATGATTTCAGCAAGGAGCGATTCGGCAGCAAATATCTCTGAAATAGAAAAGCTCATCTGCGATTATCATATCGGTGGGATCATGTATTTGAAAGGAACGCCCACACGGCAGGCAGAGTTAACGAATTATTTTCAACACTATGCACGGGTGAAATTGCTTATTGCGATTGACGGTGAATGGGGATTAAGCATGCGGCTCGACAGCGCCATCCGATTTCCCCGGCAGATGACACTAGGAGCTATGAATGATGAATCGCTCATCTATGAAATGGGAAAGGAAATCGGGCAGCAATGCAAACGCATTGGAATTCACATAAACTTTGCTCCGGTTCTTGACATTAATAACAATCCCCTCAATCCTGTCATCAACAGCCGTTCGTTTGGCGAGGATAAAGAAGATGTATGGAGGAAAGGATTTTTATATATGAAAGGAATGCAGGACAAGGGGGTGCTTGCCTGCGGAAAGCACTTTCCCGGTCACGGCAATACAGATACCGATTCGCATTATGCTTTGCCGGTCATCAATCAGAGTGTGGCTGAGATGGATACGGTGGAATTGTATCCGTTCCGTAAGCTATTCAATGAAGGGCTTGGCAGCGTCATGGTGGCTCATTTGTTCATTCCTTCTTTTGACACTACGTCCGGACAAGCATCCACGCTTTCAAAAATCATAGTGGACTCACTGCTCCGAAATGCTATGGGGTTCTCAGGACTGGTCTTCACCGATGCATTAAACATGAAAGGCGTGAGCGCATATTATAATCCCGGTACTTTGGAAGTAAAAGCGCTTCAGGCAGGAAATGATGTGCTGCTGATGTCGGACAATGTTCCGTATGCATTCAATCAGGTGCATTATGCAATTCAGAATTGCGAACTGGATCAGGAAGCAATAGATCAGCGGGTGTGGAAAATTCTGATGGCAAAACACTGGAGCGGGCTGAATAATTATTCCGAAATAAAAACTAATAATTTGATTTATGATCTGAATAATCCGGATGTCGGTTATCTTAATCAAAAACTTTTTTCAGGCGCCATCACTCTTTTGAAAAATGAAAAGGATATGCTTCCTTTCCATGAAATTTCCGACAAACGAATTGCATCTCTTGTGATGAACGATACGGTTCAGAATTATTTTCAGTCCATGCTTTCGAACTATGCAAGAATTGAAAACTTTTCACTTCCCAAAAACCCTTCAGCTACTGTTTATGACAGCTTATTAAGCCGCCTCGCATCTTTTGATTTTGTAATTGCAAGCATTCATAACACAACCACCCGTGCCAATCTTAATTTCGGAATCACTTTTGAAATGAATAAAATCATCCGTGATCTGCGCATGCGAACCTCAGTGGTATTATGCGTATTCGGCAATTCTTATTGTCTTTCAAAAATTGAAGATGCCCCGTATTGTGATGCAGTGCTTCTCGGATATGAAGATACTTATCTTCCTGTTTCGGCTGCAGCACAACTGCTTTTCGGTGCAGCGCAATGCAATGGAAAACTTCCGGTTACACCCACAGATAAATTTCAACGCGGCAATGGAATATTAATAGAAAACCCGCATTTGCGTTTGTCATTCTGCGTGCCGGAAGAAGCAAATTACTCTTCTGAAAAATTAATGAGAATTGATTCGATCGTTTCAAAAGCAATTGAAATGAAAGCAATTCCCGGATGCCAGGTTCTGGCGGCTTCCGGAGGGAAAATATTTTTTAATAAATCGTACGGTCATTTTACTTATGATAAAAAAATGTCCGTTTCGTCCGCTACGCTTTATGACATTGCTTCCGTAACAAAAATTGCAGCAACGGCTCTTGCAGCAATGAAGCTTTATGAAAAAAATAAATTCAATCCGGATAAAAAAATATCAAAATATCTTCCCGATCTTAAAAAATCAAACAAGAAAGACCTCACGATTCGCGAGCTGTTAGCCCACCAGGCGGGATTGCAGTCATGGATTCCATTTTTTAAAAACACGCTCCAAAACAATAAACCATCTGAGCTTTATTACCGGAAGCAACCGGATGAAATTTTTTCAATTCCTGTTGCAGACAGTCTTTTCCTCCGCAGCGATTATGCCGATACCTTATGGCAGCAGATTATTGATTCCCCCCTTGGTGAGCAGGGAAAATATGTTTATTCCGATCTGGGCATGTTAATCATGCAGAAAATCATTGAACGGATCACTGATAAAAAAATGGATGAATATCTTGAAGAAGAATTTTATAAACCACTTGGGCTTTCGCAACTGTTTTTTAATAGAGCCGGAAAAGCGGAAAGAAAGAATATTGCCCCTACAGAAATGGATACAGTGTTCAGACAACAGCTCATTAAAGGTTATGTGCATGATCCGGCAGCAGCCATGCTTGGAGGCACGGCAGGTAATGCCGGATTATTCTCTAATGCCTCCGGACTTGCTGTAATAATGCAGATGCTGTTGAATGGCGGTGAATATGGAGGACAACGTTTTTTGGAAAAGGAAACCATTGATGAATTCACCCGCATTCAGTTTCCTGAAAATAAAAACCGCAGAGGATTAATATTTGATAAACCGGAAATCCCTTATTCCGAAAACAGCCCGGCAGCCAAAAACGCATCGGCTGAAACCTACGGACATCAGGGGTTTACAGGCACGTGCGCCTGGGCGGATCCGCAAGCAGACCTTGTATATATATTTTTGTCCAACAGGGTTTATCCCGATGCTTCCAATAATAAGCTTGCAAAATTCAACATCCGGACGGATATTATGCAGGCAATCTACGATGCAAAAAAATAATTTTGAGAATTGAAAAAAATGCAATTTATTTGCAGGAACAAAATTTTTTCTTACTTTTCGGAATTATTAATACTGACCTAAATTTTAAAAACTATGATAAAATCAAATCCAGGTGAACAGTGGAAAGAAATTGTATTTAACATTAAAGGCCTCCGCAGCCGGTATGCAATTTCAAATCACGGCCGCGTGGCCAGCTTTAAAGATAATTTTCCTGACGGAACGCTTCTTTCTGGAACATTAAACAACGGATACCTTTCATTAAAAATAAAACCGGGAGGACGCGATCTGCAGATGATGGTTCACCGCCTTGCCGCAGATGCCTTTTTGAAAAAGAAAAGGAAAGATCAGACTATTGTTTTGCATCTGAATTATAAAAAAACAGATAACAATATCAAAAATCTTCGCTGGGCGAATAAGGATGAAATGGAAAAGCATCAATTGAAAAACCCACGCGTGATCAAGAGCCGTAATGCACGCAAAATTGCAGGACCAAAACTCAACATTGCAAAAGTGAAAGAGATCAAGCGAAAGATCAAGAACCCGGGAACGATGACCATGAGAGCGATTGCCAAAAAATACCGCATTTCAGAAATGCAGCTTTACCGCATCAAACGTGGTGAAAACTGGGGACACGTGAAAATCTGATTTTTAAAAATCTCCCTTAAACATATTCATGTGCATTGCTTTTGAGTCAATGCATTCATTGCGGCAAAAGTTGCAATTTTGCTGAATGAAAATAGGTGTTGTCTGTTATCCCACCTTTGGTGGAAGCGGTGTAGTTGCCACTGAGCTTGGAAAAGCGCTGGCAGCGAAAGGACATAAAATTCATTTTATAACCTACAGCCAGCCAGTCCGCCTCGATTTTTTTTCTGAAAACATCTCCTATCATGAGGTTGAAATTTCGAAATACCCGCTTTTCGAATACATCCCTTATGAATCTGCGCTAACGAGCAAGCTGATTGATGTAATTAAATACGAGCAGCTCGATCTGTTGCATGTGCATTATGCCATTCCACATGCATCGGCTGCTTATTTTGCCAAAAAAATTCTTGCTGAACAGGGTATTCACATTCCGTTTGTTACTACCCTTCACGGCACCGATATTACACTTGTAGGGCGAGATTCGAGTTACGAGCCGGTAGTCACTTTTGCGATTAATCACTCCGATGGCATCACTGCTGTTTCGGACAGTTTACGCAAAGACACGTACAAGAACTTCAAAATACATAAAGAAATTGAAGTCATTCCTAATTTTATAGATCTCAAACGCTTTTCCAAACAGCCAAAAGAACATTTTAAGAAAGCCATTGCACCTTTCGGAGAAAAACTCATTGTGCATACTTCCAATTTCAGAAAGGTAAAAAGAGTGCAGGATGTGGTTTATGTGTTTGAAAAGATTTCGAAAAAAATTGCATCTAAATTATTATTGATCGGAGATGGTCCTGAAAGAGCCGCGATCGAAAAGCTGTCGCGCGAATTGAATATATGCGATGATGCCCGGTTTCTCGGCAAGCAGGAAGCCATTGAAGAAATACTGTCGGTTTGCGATTTGTTCATCATGCCGAGCGAATCCGAAAGCTTCGGACTTGCTGCGCTTGAAGCAATGGCATGCCAGGTTCCGGTGATATCTACCAATACCGGGGGAATGCCTGAACTGAACGTTCATGGAGTGACCGGTTATATGAGCAATGTATGTGATGTAAATGACATGGCTCAAAATGCCATCAGGATTCTAAGTGATGGCGAAACATTGCTCCGGTTCAAGCAAAATGCTTTGAAACGTGCTGAAGAATTTGACATTAATGTAATTCTTCCGCTCTATGAAAACTATTATAACAAGATTGTGGAAGAGCAATTAGCCGGCTGAATTTTTATCGGATATTTTCAGACGAAGACAATTCACGCAGTAAACGCACGAACAATTGAGTGGCCGCATAGATCCATTAAACGAAAAATGCCTTTCCTCACGGAAAGGCATTTTCGGCAATAAATGGTATCTGCTTACGCGTTTATTGTTTCTTCAACCTGCGGCTGTGCTTCGGCAGTAACTTTTTTCTCTTCAATCCGGGCGGCTTTGCCGGTAATCTTGCGGAGATAGAAAATCCGCGCTCTGCGGACTGCGCCTTTCTTATTCACTTCAATCTTTGAAATCTTAGGACTGTAAAGCGGAAAAATTCTTTCCACGCCTACTCCATTAGAAATTTTCCGGACTGTAAAAGTCTTTGAATTGGTTCGGGTGTGTCCTTTCTGCTGCAATACCACACCCTGAAACTGTTGCTCCCTTTCTTTATTTCCTTCTATAATTTTATAAAACACAGTTATGGTATCACCTGCCTTAAAAGCCGGAAATTTGGTTTTTCGGATGGTAGCTTCATGGGCTACTTTCATTAAATCGGTCTTCATAATCGCTGGAATTTGCTCGTCAGTAATGGGACTGCAAGTTTAAGAAATTAAGGCGTGTTAGCCATTAATCACTGAAAATTTTATTTAATCATCCGCGGACGCCTTTCCTTAGTGCGACTAACCGCTTGCTGATGACGCCATTCGGCTATTAATTGATCATTGCCTGAAAGAAGCACCTCCGGTACTTTCCAACCTCTGAAATCCGAAGGTCTGGTATAAACCGGAGGAGCAATCAGATTATCCTGAAATGAATCGGACAATGCTGAAGTACCGTCATTAAGCACACCCGGTAATAACCTGATTATGGCATCACATAAAACAGCGGCAGCAAGCTCGCCTCCGCTTAAAACATAATTACCAATGGAAATTTCGCGCGTTATTAAATGTTCACGAATTCGTTCGTCAATTCCCTTGTAATGCCCGCAGATCAGGCATATATTCCCCTTCAATGAAAGTGTATTGGCGGTATTTTGATCGAACAATTCCCCGTCAGGACTCAGGTAAATAATTTCATCAAATTTTTCCTTTTCCTGCAATGAATTAAGGCAATTCCAAACCGGCTCGATCAGCATGACCATTCCGGAACCGCCACCATATTGATAATC
>Ga0187893_10010192_pt1 | contig 14123 bp, 12 predicted proteins | sample MA1701074metaG_FD_139574 | JGI IMG/M metagenome (GOLD analysis project Ga0187893, IMG submission 139574) | White microbial mat communities from a basaltic lava cave in the Kipuka Kanohina Cave System on the Island of Hawaii, USA - MA170107-4 metaG ...
AGCGCTACTCGAACGCGTGTCGCGCGCTCAAGCCTCCGAGAAGCCGAACACCGCCTTGGTCTCGAGGAACTCCTCGAAGCCGTTCACGCCCCACTCGCGGCCGTTGCCCGACTGCTTGTAGCCGCCGAACGGCGCGTCGAACGAGAGCTGTGCCCCGTTCAGATGGACGTTGCCGGTGCGCAGCTGGCGCGCCACGCGCTTGGCGTTCTCGATGTTGCCCGAGGTGACGTAGCCCGACAGCCCGTACGGGGTGTCGTTCGCGATCGCGATCGCCTCGGCCTCGTCGTGGTAGGGCAGGATCGCCAGCACGGGGCCGAAGACCTCCTCGCGCGCGATGGTCATGCTGTTCTTCACGTTGCCGAACACCGTGGGCTTCACGTAGTAGCCTTCCTTCAGGCCCTCCGGACGGCCGACGCCGCCGGCGACGAGCGTCGCGCCCTCGTCGATGCCCTTCTGGATCAGGCCCTGGATCTTGTCGAACTGGACCTTGCTGACCACCGGACCCAGGTTCAGGCCGTTCCCGCCCTCGAACGGATCGCCGACCTTGACCGACTCCGCGGCCGCCTTGGCGATCGCGAGCGCCTCGGCGTGGCGGCTCTGCGGCACGAGCATGCGGGTCGGCGCGTTGCACGACTGGCCGCTGTTCATGAAGCAGTTCTGCACGCCGCCCGCGACCGCGGTCTTGAAGTCGGCGTCGTCGAGGATGATGTTCGCCGACTTGCCGCCCAGCTCCTGGGTCACGCGCTTCACGGTCGGAGCCGCGTTGATCGCGACCTGGATGCCGGCGCGGGTCGAGCCCGTGAACGACATCATGTCGATGCCCGGGTGCGACGACATCGCCGCGCCGACCGTCGGGCCGTCGCCGTTGATCAGGTTGAACACGCCCTTCGGCACGCCCGCCTCGTGCATGATCTGCGCGAGCAGGATGGCGTTGAGCGGGGCGACCTCGGTGGGCTTGAGCACCACCGTGCAGCCGGCCGCGAGCGCCGGCGCGATCTTGCACGCGATCTGGTTGATCGGCCAGTTCCACGGCGTGATCAGGCCGCACACGCCGACCGGCTCGCGCAGGATCTGGGTCTTGCCGCGCTTCTCCTCGAACTCGAAGCTCTTGAGCACCTCGACCGCCTGGCCGAAGTGCGCCATGAACATCGCCGCCTGCGCCGCCTTCGACAGCCAGATCGGCGCGCCCATCTCGCTCGAGATGGTCTTCGCCATCTCGTCATACTTCGCCTGGTAGGCGCCCATGATCTTCTGCAGCAGGGCGATGCGCTCCTCGCGCGTCGTCTTCGACCAGGTCTCGAAGGCGCGCCGGGCGGCGTTGACGGCCTTGTCCACGTCTGCCGCGCTGCCCATCGAGATGCGCGCGATCGGCTTCTCGGTGGCCGGATTGATCACGTCCAGGGTCGCGGGCTTGACCGGCGGAACCCACGCTCCGTCGATGTAGAAGTTCAGATATTCCTGCATGTCGTCCTCCAGGGCCGGCCGACGGGCCGGCTGCACCGTGCTCTGGCGAGTGTAGCCGACTCCGACGTTTCAGGGCGTCTGGCTTCCCGCCGAAAAAAGTTCAAAGCGCGGGCGAGGGCGGATTGAAGGATCGGGCCGCAATGGACCCCAGGGCCGAGCAGCGCATCCGCGCGCTGCTCGAGGACACCGCCCAAGCGCGCGGCGACGCCTTCTTCCCGGCGCTGGTGAAAGGGCTGGCGCAGGCGCTCGGCACGCGCTTCGCGGGGCTCTCGATCCTGCACGGCGACGACTCGCTCGAGACCGTGGCGTTCTGGGACGGGCAGCAGGTGACGAGCGGAGCGTTCCAGCCGCTCGCCGGCAGCCCGAGCGCCGACGCGATCGGCGCGGAGTACTGCGTGTTCCGCGATCACGTGCAGGAGACGTTCCCCGACGTCCCGGGCCTGCGCGGGCTGTCGGTGCGCGGCTACGTGGGCGCGGTCGTGTTCGCCGCCGACGGCCAGGTGCTCGGCGTGCTGTACGCGATGCACGACGGCCCGCTGCCGAGGGCCGCCGACGATCCCGCGCTGATGCGCAGCATCGCCGCGCGCGCCGCGAGCGAGCTGATCCAGAACCGCTTCTCGGCTGCGCTCGAGGCCAGCGAGGCGCTGACGCGCGGCATCCTGGAATCGATGAGCGACGCGATGGTCGTGGTGCGCGTCGACGGCACGGTCGCGTTCCACAACGCGTCCGCGTGCACGCTGTTCCGCACCGATCCGGTCTGGCTCTCCGGCGCGGCGCTCACCGAGCTCTTGCCGGACCTGGAGACGGCCGCGGCGGAGATCGGGCAGGGCGACTCCGCGAGCGCGTTCGAGAGCGGCGCGAGCCTCGAGCTCGAGGCGCACGCGCCGGACGGCGGCACGATCCCGGTCGCGGTCACGATCGGCTCCTTCGAGCTCGCCGGCGAGCGCCTGCGCACGGTCGTGCTGCGCGACATCGAGCGGCGCCGGCGCGAGGAGCAGCGCCTGCGCGGCTACGCGCGGGCGCTCGAGCGCGCCAACGCCGACCTCGAGCGCCAGCGCCGCAAGGCCGAGCAGGCCGCGGCGGCGAAGACCGAGTTCCTCGCCAACATGAGCCACGAGATCCGCACGCCGATGACCGCGATCCTCGGCTTCACCGACATCCTGCTCGAGGACGGCACGGCCAACGCCGTCGAGCGCCAGGACGCGCTGCGGACGATCCGCCGCAACGGCGCCTACCTGCTCGAGATCCTGAACGACATCCTCGACTTCTCGAAGATCGAGGCGAACCGGCTCGAGATCGAAGAGGTGCCGTGCGCGCCGGCGCGCATCTTCGGCGACGTGGTCGACCTGCTGCGGCCGCGCGCGAACGAGAAGAAGATCCAGCTCGTGCTCGAGCTCGACGGCCCGATCCCCGAGCGCCTGCGCTCCGATCCGGTCCGCCTGCGCCAGATCCTGCTGAACCTGGTCGGCAACGCGGTGAAGTTCACGTCGGCGGGGCAGGTGGGCGTGCGCGCGCGCTACGACGGCAACGACCGCACGCTCGAGTTCGACGTCGAGGACACCGGCATTGGCATCGAGGAGAAGGTACTGGCCGAGATCTTCGAGCCGTTCCGGCAGGGCGACAGCTCGATGACCCGAAGATTTGGCGGCACGGGCCTCGGCCTCGCCATCACCAAGCGCCTGGTCGAGCGGCTGGGCGGCGCGATCACGGCGACCAGCCAGCCCGGCAAGGGCAGCCTGTTCCGCGTGCGCGTGCCCGCGCACCCCGTCGAGTCCGACGGCGTCTCCGAGGTGCAGGAGCCCGACACGCCGAGCACCGGCCGCATGCGCTCGGCGCTCGCCGGCTTGCGCGCGAGCGGGCGCGTGCTGATGGTCGAGGACGGACCCGACAACCAGCGCGTGATCCGCCACGTGCTGGAGATGGCGGGCTACAGCGTGACCGCCGCGGACAACGGCCAGATCGGGCTCGAGCTCGCGCTGGCCGCGGCGGAAGAGGGCTCGCCGTTCCGCGTGATCCTGATGGACGTGCAGATGCCCGTGCTCGACGGCTACGAGGCCACGCGCCGCCTGCGCGCGGCGGGCTACGCCGGGCCGATCATCGCGCTCACCGCGCACGCGCTGCCGTCGGAGCGCCAGCGCTGCCTCGAGGCGGGCTGCGACGCGTTCGCCACCAAGCCGATCGAGCGGCTCCACCTGCTCGAGACCATCGCGCTGCACCTGGCCAAGCAGAGCGAGGAAGCGCCAGCCTGCTAGGGCCCGCACCGGCGGGGTGCTAGATTCGGGTGCATGAGCCGGCTCGGTCCCGAGCAGCTGGAGCGCTACAAGCGACACCTGTTCCTGGAAGGCGTCGGGGCGGAAGGTCAGGAGAAGCTGCTCGGCTCGAGCGTCGCGCTGATCGGCGCGGGCGGGCTCGGCTCCCCCGCGGCGCTGTATCTGGCGGCGGCGGGCGTCGGACGGCTCGGGCTCGTCGACTTCGATCGCGTCGACGCGTCCAACCTGCAGCGGCAGATCCTGTACACGACGCGCGACGTGGGCGAGCCGAAGGTCGAGATCGCGGCGGAGCGGCTCAGCGCGCTGAACCCGGACGTCGACGTGCGCGTGCACCCCGCGAAGCTCGAGGCCGCGAACGCGCGAGCGCTGCTCGCCGACTACGACGTCGTGCTCGACGGCACCGACACCTTCCCGAGCCGCTACCTGGCGAACGACACGTGCGTGTGGCTCGGGAAGCCGCTGGTGTACGGCAGCGTGATGCGCTTCGAGGGGCAGGTGTCCGTGTTCGATGCGCGTTCCGGTCCCTGCTATCGCTGCCTGTTCCCGGAGCCGCCCCCGCCCGAGCTCGCGCCGAACTGCGCCGAGGCCGGCGTGCTCGGCGTGCTGCCGGGCGTGATCGGGCTCTTGCAGGCGACCGAGGTGCTGAAGCTCCTGATCGGCGCGGGCGAGCCGCTCGTGGGCCGGCTGCTCGTCTACGACGCGCTCGCCATGGAGTTCCGCCGCTTCAAGATCCCCAAGGACGCCGCCTGCGCGGTGTGCGGCGAGCGGCCGACGATCACAGGCCCGATCGACTACGCCGCCTTCTGCGCCGCGCGCGGCGCGGCGCCCCCCGACGAGGTGGCGGAGATCTCGCCGCGCGCGCTGCGCGCGCGGCTCGACGCGGGCGAGGACCTGCTCCTGCTCGACGTGCGCGAGCCCTTCGAGGCCGAGCTGGCGCGGATTCCCGGCGCGCGGCTGATCCCGCTCGCGAAGCTCTCCGCCGCGCTGGGCGAGCTCGAGCCCTGGCGCGACCGGCCCGTGGTCGTGCACTGCAAGACCGGCGGGCGCAGCCGGCGCGCCTGTCTCGAGCTCATCGCCAAGGGCTTCGGCCGCGTAGAAAATCTCGCCGGAGGCATCGAGGCCTGGTCCGATCAGGTCGATCCAACGGTGAAGCGGTACTGATGCGAGAGGCCGTGGAGGGTCGGAGCATGCAATTCCTGCGCTGTCACGTCTTCCGGGGCTTGCCCAAGGAGCTCGAGGAGGCGGTCAACAAGTTCCTCGAATCGACGCCTTGTCACGTCCAGCACGTGGTGCAGAGCGAATCCGCGAACCACGTCACGCTCACCATGTTCTACGAGCTCGTTCGCCACGAGCTGGATTACGAGAGCAGCGACCGCGTGTAAACCTGGCTTGCGCATCAAGCTCGCTCGCCGCGACTCCGATCCAAGTTCGACGGAAGGGTGCGGCGAGGTACGCGTGGTCGATGACAGCGACGACACGCCGGACGGGCGGGGACACACGGGCGCGCGCGGCGGGCGTCCGCTGCCGCCGCTCGGCGAGCGGCTGAGCGAGCTCGGAGACGGGCTCGCAAAGCGGGGCGCGCTCGGGCTCCTCCTGATCGACGGCTCGCCGCTGCTCGCGATCGAGCGCCTGCACGGCGCGAGCGCCTTCCGCACCACGGTCGAGGCGATCGCCGAGCGCGTGCGCTCGCGCGTGACGCGTGAGGTGGGCGAGGACCTCGTGCTCACCTCCGGAGCACTCGAGGAGGAACACCTGCTGGTGTTCATGCCGCGGCTGCGCGACGACGCCGAGTTCTTCCTGAACGACCTGCCGCGGCTCGCCGCCGAGCTCAAGGCCTGGTCGCCGCAGGGCCTGAAGCGCGTGGTCTATCCGTACATGCACAGCCTGCCGGAGCTCGCGATCGGCACAGGCTTCGTGCTGCAGCGGCCGCACGAGCGGCCCGAAGCGCAGCTGCGCCGCTTGATCGAATCCACGCTGGGCGACGCGCGTTTCCGCCAGGAGCGCAGCCGGCGCGACCGCGCGGGCATGCTCGACAAGATCCTGCTCGAGCAGACGGTGACCACGGTGTTCGAGCCGATCGTCCGGCTCGCGACCCACGAGGTGCTCGGCTACGAGGCGCTCTCGCGCGGGCCCGCCGGCACGGGCCTGGAGACGCCGCTCGCGCTGTTCCGGACCGCGGAGCTCTTCGACCGCGAGTACGAGCTCGACAGCCTGTGCCGACGGCGGGCGCTCGCGAACGCGCGCGGCATCGACTCGGAGCAGCTCCTGTTCCTGAACATCCTGCCGACCTGCATCCAGGATCCCGACTTCCAGGCGGCGCACGTGCGCGAGACGCTCGCGGTGCTCGGCCTGCGCCCCAGCAACCTGGTGCTCGAGATCTCGGAGCGCCAGGCGATCTCGAACTTTCCGATCTTCCGCGAGGCGATCGACCACTTCTCGGGGCTCGGCTTCCGGATCGCGCTCGACGACACCGGCTCGGGCTTCTCGAGCCTCGAGGCCGCGCTCGAGCTGCAGCCCGACTTCCTGAAGATCGACATGTCGCTGGTGCGCAGCATCGAGGACAGCCCGGAGAAGCAGGAGGTGCTGCGCGGGCTGCAGTCGCTCTCCGCGCGCATGGGCTCGCACGTGATCGCCGAGGGCATCGAGACCGCGGAGGAGCTGGCGGCGATCGCCGGGCTCGGCATCGAGTTCGGTCAGGGCTTCTTCCTCGGGCGCGGCGTCGCGGCGCCCGGCCCCGGCTCGACGCCCGAGGGCGGCAGCTCGCGCTAGACTCCGCGGGTGAGCGACCGCGCGCGCCCGCCCGCCGACATCGAGCCCGTCGAGTTCTTCCGCTCCTGGGCGCCCGAGGCGGTGAACTCCGATCCCGAGCGGCGCGCGAAGATCGAGGGCCTGAACGCGCGCATCCAGTTCGAGCTCGCAGGCGCCGGCGGCGGCGACTACTGGCTCGAGCTCGCGAACGGCACCGTGCGCGGCGACGCGGGCCGCGTCGAGGCGCCCGACCTGGTGCTGCGCACCGACGTCGAGACCTGGCGCGAGCTCAACGCCGGCGCGATCAAGGCTCCGACCGCGGTGATGAAGGGCAAGCTGCGCTTCGAGGGCTCGATGTTCCTCGCCCTCAAGGTCCACTTCATCATCGGCTGAGGGGGGAACGGGCTCTCAGCGCGGCTCGCGGCGGTGCGCGAAGATCTGCTTGTCGTGGTGCTTGCGCAACTGCGCGTGCACCTTGTCGAAGGCGTCGCGCGCCGACGCGTGCACCGAGTCGCGGTTCTTCGCGCTCGACGCGAAGTTCACGTGCTTGCCCGTGACGTGCACGTGCACCTCGTGCTGCTGGCCGTCGTGCGACACCGTCACGTCGATCCGCGTCGTCTCGGGGAATTCACTGCGCAGGCCGTCGCTCCAGCTCTCGCACTCGCTGCGCAGACTCTGCGAGTGGGGCGTATCCCGGAAGTCGATGTGGAATGCCATGAGGCGAGGGTACCGCACCGCCACCATCGCGGGCACGCGCAGCAGCAATCCGCAGCGGCGCGCAGCGAGCCGCGGCCGAGCGTAGTATCGCGGCACGGAAGCGCGAGGCAGGCTGGTGCCGCCCTTGGACTTCAAATCCAATGGGGGCTTCGCAATCGGAGCTTCGGCGGGTTCGATTCCCGTGCGCTTCCGCCATGCGCTCGTTCAGCGGGAAGAGCGCGCGCGGGTCAAACGGCGGGCCCGGCGCAGGTGCGCGACCAGCGCGGCAAGCGAAGACGACGCGTTCCGGCCCGAGGTCGAAGGCATGAGGTAGGCGGGCCGGCCGGCGAAGCCGCCGGGCAAGCGGCCCGGCCGGGCGTGCGGATCGAGCGCGGCGCGAACGCCCTCGAGCCCGACGAACAGCACGGCGCGGGGCCGCCAGGTCTGGACGAGGCGCGCGACGCGCTCGGCGCCGCGCGCGTACTCCGCTCGCGAGAGCGCGCGGGAGTCGCGCGTGGTGCGCTTCACCAGGTCCGTGAAGCCGACGCCGTGCGCGAGCGCGCCGGCCGGGTCGCGCTCGCGCGCGACCAGGCCAGCACGCACGGCCGCGGGCCAGAAGCGGTTGGTCGCGCCCGCGAACGGCACGCCGCTCGCCGCCGCGTCGGGCGAAGGATTCAGTCCGCACACGAGCAGCTCGAGCCCGGGCGCCAGCGAGTCGGCGAGGCTGCGCGCGCGCCGCGCGGAGACCCAGAGCCAGAACGGCTGGTGGCCGGGCTCGACGCGGATCGCGCGGAAGCCCGCGCCCTCGAACAGGTCGCGCCAGCCGCGCGCGTCGCGTCCGACGAACAGCCGGCCGCGGAACTGCTCCTCGCCGCCGCGCCGCGCGACCAGGCCGAGCGCGCGCTCGCGCGCGCTCGGCCGCAGCACCTCGATGTTCCCGAGCGACATGCGCAGCGGCGCGCCGGCGCGCAAGCTCCGGTGCAGCTCGGCGAGCGCGCGCGGCAGCTCGCCGGCCGGCAGGTGTACGTAGCTGTTGCGCGCCCAGGCCGCGTCGAGCGAGCCGCGCGCGAAGGGCAGGTGCGCGAGATCGCCGCGCACCAGGGCCACGCCCCGGGCCCGCAGGCGCGCCTCGCGCAGCATCGCCTCCGAGAAGTCGAGCCCGACGACCGTGAAGCCGCGCCGGCGCAGGAGCGCGCCGTGCCAGCCGGGACCGCAGCCGAGATCCGCCACGCGCGCGCCGCGCCGCAGCCCGCGCGCGAGCTCCGCGATGCGCCGCCGCGCGTCGGCGCCGACCTCGCGCCGCGCGATCCACACCGGTGCGTGTCGCTCGTAGACCGCGCGCGTGCGCCGGTCCATCCGCGTCTCCGCCTCTACGAGCCGGCGGCGAGCTCGAAGTCGACCGCCTCGATCAGGGTGTCCTCGACGCTGACCTCGACCTTCCACGCGCCCGGCGCGAGCGAGCCGGTGCGCAGCCGCGAGGCGACGCTCCCGCCCGGGCTCATGCGCACTCCCTCCTGGAACACGGACTCGCCGGTCGGGCTGCGCCAGCGCACGCGGAACTCGGGGTTCAGCGGGTAGAAGCGCTGGCTCACCTTGCCCCACCAGATCACCGACTCGCCGCGCCGGAACGCGCGCCGCGTGGTCTCGCCGGCGTCCGCCGCGAGTCCGCTCGCCTCGAGGATTTTGAACTCGAGCCGCGCCAGCTCGAACTCGGCGCGCCGCCGCGCTCCGGTGTTGGGCTTGAAGTTCGTCACCGCCTGCTCGAGGAAGAACGCGGCGCGCGAGCGGTCGCCGAGCCGCGCGTACAGGCTGCCGAGCTGGTACTGCACGAGGGCGACGTTCGGGTCGAGCGCGAGCGCGCGCTCGAGCTGTGCCTGCGCGAGCGGCAGGTCGCCGCGCTCGGTCGCGAGGTCCGCGCGCGCGAGCGCGACGCGCGGGTCGCCGGGCTCGAGCGCCTCGGCTCTGGCGTAGACGGCGTCCGCGCCGGCGTCGTCACCCTCGACGCGCAGCTCGTGCGCCTGCTCGAGCAGCGGATCGGTCTTCGCGGCGTCGAAGGTCGCGCGCGCCTGCAGACCCTTCTCGAGTGCGCCGCGCGCGGTGAGCTCCGCGAGCCGCGCCTGCATCTCGGCGAGCCGCCGGTTCGCGCGCTCCGCCTCGGGCGTGCTCGCCTTCGCGCCGGCCGCGCCCGCGGGCGGCGGTGGCTGCACGTCCGGGCCGAGATCCGGCGCGGCGCCGCTCTTCGGATCCGTCGCCGGCGTGCCGGTCTTCGGCCGGCCCGCGCTGGTGCGCGCGATCTCGACGCGCGTCGCCGCGATGCGCTCCTTCACCGCGGGATGCGTGAACAGGTAGGAGGGCACGCCCCTGCCCGCGTTCGGGTTCTCGGCCAGGATGCGCTGGAAGAAGTGGGTCATGCCGGCCGGGTCGTAGCCGGCGCTCGACATGATCGCGATGCCCTCGCGGTCCGCCTCCTCCTCGAAGGCGCGCGAGTGCTTGAGCTGGAGCGACACGTTCAAGCCCTGCGTCGCGATCAGCACGCCGGGGTCCGCGCCGGCCATCACCGCCGCCAGGCTGGCGAGCGTCGCCAGCGTCGCGAGCCCCTGGCCCTCGCTGCGGCGCGCGATGTGGCGCTTCTCGACGTGGCCGATCTCGTGCGCGAGCACGCCCACGAACTCGTTCGCGTCGCCGGCCTGCCCGAGCACGCCGGTGGTGATGTACACGTAGCCGCCGCCGATCGTGAAGGCGTTCAGCGCCGGGTCGTCGACCAGGAAGAAGCGGAACAGGAACGGCTGCGGCTCGGTCTGCTTCACCAGCTCGTTGCCGACCTCGTTCACGTAGGCGAGCAGCACGGGGTCGTTGACGAGCTTGGTCTGGGCGCGGATCTGGGCGTGGATCTGCGCCGTCATCTCCTGCTCTTGCTCGACCGAGAGGTCGCTCGCGAACGGGTTCTGCGCGCGCGCGGTCGCGGCCGCGCCGGCGCCGAGCAGCGCCGCCGCGAGCAGCGCGAGCGCGGGTTTCATGCCGGGTCCCGGGACCAGCGCAGGCGCGGCTTGCGGGCGGCGCGCACCTCGTCGAGCCGGCGCACGATCGGCCGCTCGGGCGCGCCGGTGACGCGGCTCGGCTCCTGCTCGGCCTCGCGCGCGATCGCGCGCATGGCCTCGATGAAGCCGTCGAGCGTCTCCTGCGACTCGCACTCGGTCGGCTCGATCATCAGCGCGCCGGCCACGACCAGCGGGAAGTAGATCGTCGGCGGGTGGTAGCCGTAGTCCATCAGCCGCTTCGCGATGTCGGCCGTGGTCACGCCGTGTTCGTGCTGGCGGCGATCGGTGAGCACGCACTCGTGCATCACGCGGCGCTGGTGCGGCACGTCGTACGCGTCGCGCAGGCTCTCGAGCAGGTAGTTCGCGTTCAGGATCGCGCGCGCGCTGACCTCGGCGAGGCCCGCCGCCCCGAGCGTGCGGATGTAGGCGAGCGCGCGCAGCCAGATGCCCGCGTTGCCGTACCAGGCGTGCACGCGCCCGATCGAGTGCGGGAACTCGTGGTCGAGCCGGTAGCGCCCGCCCTCGAGCCGGATCACCGGCGTGGGCAGGTAGGGCGCCAGGCTGTTGCGCACCGCGACCGGGCCCGAGCCCGGACCGCCGCCGCCGTGCGGCGTCGAGAACGTCTTGTGCAGGTTGAAGTGCATGACGTCGACGCCCATGTGGCCCGGCTTGGCGATGCCGAGCAGCGCGTTCATGTTCGCGCCGTCCAGGTAGACGAGCCCGCCCGCGCCGTGGATCACCTCGGCGAGCTTCTCGACGTGGCTCTCGAACAGGCCCAGCGTGTTCGGGTTGGTGAGCATGAGCGCGGCCGTGCGCTCGTCCGCGAGCGCGGCGAGCGCGTCCGGATGGACGATGCCGTCGGGGCCGCTCTTCACCTCGACCACCTCGAGGCCGTTCAGGGCGGCGCTGGCGGGGTTGGTGCCGTGCGCGGTGTCGGGAATCAGCACGCGCGTGCGCTGCCGGTCGCCGCGCGCGCGGTGATAGGCGGTGATCATGGCCACGCCGACGAACTCGCCCTGGGCGCCGGCGGCCGGCTGGAGCGTGACGCGGTCGAGGCCGGAGATCTCGGCGAGCGCGGCCTCGAGCTCCGCCGCCAGCGCGAGCACACCCTGCAGGCGCCCCTCGTCGCTGGCCGGGTGCACGGCCGCCAGGCCCGGCAGCCGCGCGACTGCCTCGTTCACCTTCGGGTTGTACTTCATGGTGCACGAGCCGAGCGGGAAGAAGCCCGAGTCGATGCCGTAGTTCCACTGCGAGAGGCGCGTGAAGTGGCGCACCACGTCGAGCTCGGCGAGCTCCGGGAAACCCGGGATGTCGTCGCGCACGAGCTCCGACCCGAGCTCGCGCGCGCAGTCGACCAGCGGCACGTCCGGGTCGTCGACGCGCACGCCGGCCCGGCCGGCGCGCGAGGACTCGAACAGGAGCGGCTCGTGGAAGACGAGGCCGGAGCGACCCGCGGTGCTCACGAGGCGAGCCCTCGCACCAGTGCGTCGATCTCGGCGCGCGAGTTCATCTCGGTCGTGCATACGAGCAGGTGGTCGGGATCGGCGCCGGGCGCGAAGCGCGCGAGCGGCAGGCCGGCCTGGATGCCCTGCGCGGTCAGGCGCTCGAGCTTGGCGGCGAGCCGGGGCACCGCGATCACGAACTCGTTGAAGGACGGCGCGGCGAAGGGCAGGGCGAGCCCGGCGCGCGCGCACGCGCGGCGCGCGTAGGCCGCGAGCGCGACGTTGATCTCGGCCAGGCGCCGGACGCCCGCGCGCCCGAGCAGCGCCAGCCAGATCGTGACGCGCAGCGCGCACAGGCCCTGGTTCGTGCAGATGTTGCTGGTCGCCTTCTCGCGCCGGATGTGCTGCTCGCGCGTGGTCAGGGTCATCACGAAGGCGCGCTGGCCGGACGAGTCGACGCTCTCGCCGATCAGGCGGCCGGGCAGCTGGCGCACGAACTTCTCGCGCGCGGCGAGGAAGCCCGCGTACGGACCGCCGAACGAGAGCGGCAGCCCGAACGACTGCGCGTCGCCGCAGGCGATGTCGTAGCCGAGCTCGCCCGGCGAGCGCAGGAGCCCGAGCGAGAGTGCCTCGGCCGTGGCCGCGATCGCGAGCGCGCCTGCGGCGTGCGCCGCCTCGGCCGCCGCGCCGAGCGGCTCGATCGCGCCCAGGAAGTTCGGCGACTGCACGATCACGGCCGCGGCGTCCGCGGGCAGGCCCGAGGTGTCGGTGCGGCCCGACGCGTCGAGCGGCAGGGTCTGGAGCTCGATGCCGACGCCCTCGGTGTAGGTGCGCAGCACCTCGCGCCAGTGCGGGTGGAGCCCGGCGCTGACACAGATCCGTGTCCGGCGCGTGACGCGCGCGGCCATCAGCGCGGCTTCCGCCACCGCGGACGCGCCGTCGTACAGCGACGCGTTCGCGACCTCGAGCCCGGTCAGCTGACACAGGAGCGTCTGGAACTCGAAGATCATCTGCAGCGTGCCCTGGCTGATCTCGGCCTGGTAGGGCGTGTAGGCGGTCATGAACTCGCCGCGCGCGGCCAGCGCGTCGACCGCGGCGGGGATGAAGTGGTGGTACGCGCCGGCGCCCAGGAAGCTCGGGCCCGACACGACCGTGCCGTTCTCGGCCGCGAAGGTCCCGAAGTGGCGCAGGAGCGCGCGCTCGTCGAGCGCGGGAGAGAGCTTCAGTTCGGCGCGCGCCCGCAGGCCGGCGGGCACGGACTCGACCAGCGCCTCCTGGCTGCTCGCGCCGATGCGCGCGAGCATGGCCCGCAGCTCCTCGGCGGTGTGGGGGACGTAGCTCACTTCCCCACTTATTTCCCGGAGCGAGCCTTCACGTGTGCGCGGTAGTCGGCGGCCGAGAGCAGGCCGTCCAGCTCGTCGATGTCCTCGGGCGAGATCGCGATGATCCAGCCGCGCCCGTAGGGATCCTCGTTCAGCCACTCCGGGTGCTCGGAGAGCTTGGAGTGGATCTCGACCACCTCGCCCGCGATCGGGCAGACCAGGTCGCTCACGGCTTTCACCGACTCGACCACGCCGAAGGTGCGGCCCGCTTCGAGCTGGGTGCCGCGCTCGGGCAGCTCGACGAACACGATGTCGTTCAGCTCCGACTGCGCGTAGTCGGTGATGCCGATCCGCACCACGGCGCCGTCTTCGCGCAGCCACTCGTCGGATTCGGTGTAGTGACAGTCCTCGGGGATCTTGTAGTCCTGATCGGCCATCGCAGGTGTCCTGACTCTATCCTCGCTCTAGGCTCGCTGGTAGAACGGCGTCGCAACCACTTTGCACGGCGCGAGTTTGCCCCGGATCTCGACGGCGAGATTCGCGCCGGGCTCGAACTTGGCCGGAACGTAGCCTAGTGCGATCGGGGCATCGACACTGGGCGCGAAGGTTCCGCTGGTCACCACGCCGTCGCCCGCGGGCGTCTCGATCCGGAAGCCGGGGCGCGCGACCTGCCGGCCCTCGAGCACGAGTCCGACCAGCCGGCGCGCGGGCCCGCCGCGCGTCTGGTGGCGGCGCAGCGCGTCCTCGCCGAGGAAGCCGCGGCCGTACGCGACGAAGCGCTCGAGCCCGGCCTCGATCGGGTCGTGCTCGAGGTCGAGCTCGTGCCCGTACAGCGGGTAGGCCATCTCGGTGCGCAGGGTGTCGCGCGCGCCCAGGCCCGCGAGCGCGAGCGCGTCGCCGCCCGCCTCGCGCAGCGCGTCCCAGAGCGCGACCGTGCGCTCGGCGGGGGCGAAGATCTCGTAGCCGTCCTCGCCGGTGTAGCCGGTGCGCGAGAGCAGGACGGGAATCCCCGCGAGCTCGGCGCGCGCGAAGTGCCAGCGCTTCGGCGCCTTCAGGTCCGCGGGCGCGAGGCGCGCGACGATCCGGAGCGCCTCCGGCCCCTGGAGCGCGAGCAGGCCGGTCGCCTCGCTCTCGTCTTCGATC
>Ga0187893_10010193_pt1 | contig 14122 bp, 14 predicted proteins | sample MA1701074metaG_FD_139574 | JGI IMG/M metagenome (GOLD analysis project Ga0187893, IMG submission 139574) | White microbial mat communities from a basaltic lava cave in the Kipuka Kanohina Cave System on the Island of Hawaii, USA - MA170107-4 metaG ...
GATCGTACACAACTTACTTGTTCGACAAGGGTCTCGACAAAATTCTCAAAAAGATCGGCGAAGAGTCGGCCGAAACGATCATTGCAGCCAAAAACCAGTCAAAATCGGAATTGACTCTCGAATCAGCGGACCTTTTGTATCATTTACTTGTTCTGTTCGTGAATCAGGGATTGGAAGTCGAGGAAGTGTTGGGAGAGCTTGAAAAGCGGGCACAGAATAAGACCCCCAGGATAGCACCCGAACTGCAGAACCCCGGAGTTGGCGTGCAGGACAGGAAATCAGACAACGATTAGCTGACCGTCAGCGGCTCATGATAACACCGACGTTCGAAAAGTTCGCAGAGTATAGCAAGCTAGGCAATATCATCCCTGTTTACAAGGCAGTGACCGCCGACCTGCTCACGCCAGTGCTCGCCTACCTCAAGATCCAGGCCGAAAATCCGCATGCTTTCCTGCTGGAGAGTGTGGAAGGCGGCGAAAAAATTGCCCGCTATTCGTTTCTGGGCTGCAGCCCTTATCTAACCATCAGCTCACGGGGCGATACCGTTGAGATCGTCCGCTCAGGCGAACGGATGCAGCGCAAGGGCCAGCTGCTGGACGTGATGCGCAAGATTACGGAACGCTATCGCCCGGTCAAATTGCCCGGGCTGCCACCGTTCATTGGCGGCGCGGTGGGGTATGTTTCCTACGATGCCGTGCGCTGGGTTGAGAAGATTCCGCAAACTGGTGAGGACGATCTCCAGCTGGATGACGCCATGATGATGTTCTTCTCCACGATTCTGGCCTTCGATCACGCCCGGCAGCAGATCCTGGTCATTTCGAATGCTTTCATCGAAGAAAGCGCGCCGCAGCTTGAGGACAAATACCGGAAATCCGTGGCTGAAATCGAGGCGCTGGAAGCCTTGCTCAACTCACCTGCAGCCATACCTCCATTTGGGAAAGCGGCCGAGGGTGACGAGCGCATTCAGTCAAACTTCTCAAAGGCAGATTACCTCTCTGCAGTTGACAAAGCCAAGGAGCACATCAAGGCCGGAGACATTTTTCAGGCGGTGCTTTCCCAGCGATTCAAGGCTGAAGTGACCTGCGACCCGTTTAACATCTACCGTGCCCTGCGCATTGTGAATCCTTCGCCCTATATGTTCTTTCTAAAACTGGGCGAGTGTTCGGTCATCGGCTCGTCACCCGAAATGCTGGTCCGAATCGTCGATGGCAAAGCCTACTACCGGCCTATCGCCGGTACGCGACCCCGCGGCGCCAACGAGGATGAAGATGCGTTGCTGGCTGAAGAGTTGAAAGCCGACGAAAAAGAGAAGGCCGAGCACATCATGTTGGTCGATCTCGGGCGAAACGATCTCGGACGCGTTTGCGAATTTGGAAGCGTGGAAGTGCTGGACCTCATGCTCATCGAGAAGTATTCGCACGTGATGCACCTAGTTTCAAGCCTCCGCGGTGACCTGCGCAAAGATCTCGACCGGTTCGACGCGCTGATGGCTTGTTTCCCCGCTGGAACAGTCACAGGAGCTCCAAAGGTTCGTGCCATGGAGATCATTGACGCTCTGGAACCGACCCGTCGCGGGGTCTACGCCGGGGCAATCCTTTACCTGGACTTCTCGGGCAATCTCGATTCGTGCATCGCCATCCGGACGCTCGTCGTCAAGGACAAGAGCGCCTTCATCCAGGCAGGGGGCGGCATTGTGGCCGACTCGGTGCCTGAGAAGGAGTTTCAGGAAACCATCAACAAATCCCGCGCACTCGTGAAGGCCGTTGAGATGGCAGAGCGGGGGTTTTGAGAAGGATTGTTGTTTTCACTTGCCGGCTATCGTGCAGAGCAATTGGTGATCGCAAACCCACGGCGAATAGCTGGCAGCGATCACGGATAACCAAGCCATGATTCTCGTCATCGACAACTACGATTCCTTTACCTATAACCTGGTTCAGTATCTCGGAGAGCTGGGGCAGCAGGTGAACGTGCATCGCAACGATACAGTGGATGTCACGGCGATCGAAGCCATGAATCCGGACCGGATCGTCATTTCTCCCGGCCCGGGAAATCCCGATCAGGCAGGCATCACCTTGAAGCTGCTCAAGGCTTTCGAAGGCAAGAAGCCCATTCTCGGAGTCTGCCTCGGTCATCAAGCCATCGGCCAAGCCTTCGGCGGAAAGGTCATTCCGGCCCCATACTTAATGCACGGCAAGACCAGCGAGATTTGCCACGATAACCGGACCATTTTCGAAGGCCTCCCCTATCGCTTTCAGGCCACGCGTTACCATTCGTTGATGGTAGAGCGGAAGAGTTTGCCCAAGTGCCTGGAGATTTCGGCAACGTCGACCGACGGACTGATTATGGGCTTGCGTCACAAGGAACACTCGATCGAGGGTGTCCAGTTTCATCCCGAGTCGATCCTGACCAGCCAGGGGAAGAAGCTGTTGGAGAACTTTTTGAAGCTGGCATGATCGCAGATGTTGATCTGAGACTACCTCTACCTGGGAGTTGGTTGGCCATGACGAGCCCCTTCTGTAGCGCAGACCGCCGGAAACGCGGTCTGCGCTACGTGGTTTTGCGAGCGTCGTACCCAATCCACCTCTCGGCCGATGTGAGACTATGACCCCGCAAGCTCTCTACATCGATGCGCTCAAGAAGCTCCAGAGCCGCATCCATCTGGACAGCGATGAGGCGGAGCTGCTGCTGAAATCCATTTTCGATCAGCAGCTCAGCGAGATTCAGATGGCTGCGTTGCTCACGGCTCTGGCGGTGAAGGGAGAGTCGGTCGAAGAGATCGTCGGATTCGCCCGGGGCATGCGGCGATTTGCAGTCCCTCTGAAGCACAAGCAACTGCTCCTGGTCGACACCGCGGGAACAGGAGGCGATGCTTCCGGAACATTTAACATTTCGACAGCGGCCGCTTTCGTGATCGCGGGAGCCGGGGTGCCGGTCGCCAAACATGGAAATCGCGCCATGTCCGGAACGTGTGGCAGCGCTGATGTGCTGGGACATCTCGGGGTCAACCTTGAGGCGCCTCCCAGCGTGCTTGAGAATTGCCTGGCAAGCTGTGGCATCACCTTCCTGTTCGCACCGCTATTTCACCCGGCCATGAAGACCGTCAGCAAGGTTCGGAGGGAACTGGGGGTTCGTACGGTTTTCAACCTGCTCGGCCCTCTCCTGAATCCCGCAGGCGCGCGGCGACAGATTGTCGGCGTTTTTTCTCTCGCGCTCACCGAAAAACTTGCGGAAGCACTGCGCCAGTTGCACTGCGAAAGAGCTCTCATCTTTTCAGGAGAAGATGGCCTGGACGAAATCAGCCTCGAGGGACGGACTCAGGTAACGGAGTTGCATGGCGGGACGTTCAAGACAGAATCTGTTGTTCCGGAGGATTTCGGCCTCACACGTCGAAAGAGGGCCGATCTTCAGGGCGGAGACGTCGCGCAAAATGCCCGTATCCTGCGCGAGGTTCTGGAAAATCGTGGCAGCGAAGCACAACAAGATATCGTTTTGCTGAACGCCGCGGCGGGCATTTACGTTGCCGGGGCAGCCCGCTCGGTCGCGGAAGCCCTAACGGTGGCAAGGGCTTCACTCTCCAGCGGACAGGCGCTGACCAAGCTGAATCAGCTGGTGAAGCTCACCAGTCAATCGCTGGCAGAGTCAGCACTGTAGAATCCGGCACGGGCAAAGGAACGCGGTCACGTGACCGGCTGCCTATCCGGCGCCTGAGATCCGAAACGCGCCAGGGGGACATTTGGACGATAATCGGCTCACACAAATTGTCGCGAGCAAAAAAGCAAGGCTCGATCGGATCAAGCAGATGATCCCTGCCGGTTCCGTTGAGGGCTCTGTGGCTAAAACGACTCTCGTCAAGACGCGATCATTCTATGACGCCCTGGCGCGTGACGATCGGCTCAATCTCATCGCTGAGGTCAAAAAAGCCTCGCCCTCGAAAGGTCTGCTGCGGGAAGACTATGACCCTGTGGAGATTGCAATCGATTATGAATCTCACGGTGCCTGCGCGATTTCGATTCTAACGGAAGAAGATCACTTCCTGGGTTCACTGGAGCATCTGCAGCGGGTTCGCTCCAACGTTTCCCGTCCGCTCTTGCGCAAGGACTTTATTTTCGATCCCTACCAGGTTCACGAAGCTGCCGGCGCCGGTGCTGACGCCATTCTGCTAATTGTCGCAATTTTGGATCCGCCCACGCTCGCAAGCCTGATCCTCCTGGCCGAACAGGTGGGTCTCGATGCCCTGGTCGAGGTGCATGACCGCTTGGAACTGAACACCGCACTGGCTGCCGGCGCAAAGATCATAGGGATTAATAATCGCAACCTGAAAACCTTTAAAGTGGACTTGCATACCACGCTGCAGCTGGCGCCGCACGTTCCCGATGCCGCCATTCTGGTAAGCGAAAGCGGCATCCACACCGCTGACGACATCCGCGTGTTGCGGGACGCCGGGTGCGATGCATTCCTGATCGGTGAGGCCTTCATGAAAGCTGAGAAGCCAGGTCGCGCTTTAAGGGAACTGATGATTCGCAGTCTGAACTAGCGAGATGCCGAGGCTTCAGCTGGACTCTTGAAGGTACTGACATGGTTCGAGTCAAGATCTGCGGCATAACAAATCTCGAGGATGCTCGCGAGGCTATCAGCCTGGGTGCCGACGCGCTGGGTTTCAACTTTTATAAGCGCAGTTCCCGTTACATCGAGCCGGCGATGGCCAAGCCGATTATCGAAGCGTTGCCACCGCTCATCTCACTGGTAGGCATCTTTGCGGACGAGTTCAGTCCTGAGCGCATCCGAAGTGTCGCCCATGCGATTGGTCTGGGAACCATTCAACTCCACGGCTCGGAGTCTGCTGAATACGTCAGGAAAATCAGTGAGGTACGCATCATCAAGGCATTCCGCGTGGGTGAAAAGTTTGATTTGACGCAGTTGACGGCCTTTCGAGTTGGAGCTTATCTTCTGGATGCGTACGACGCAGCGCAGTTGGGCGGAACTGGAAAATCCTTCAATTGGGAGATCGCCGTACAAGCCAAGCAGCATGGCCGGGTGATTCTGGCGGGCGGGCTCTCTTCTGAAAACGTCGTCGAAGCCATCCTCCAGGTCCGCCCATACGCTGTCGATGTTTGCAGCGCCGTTGAAAGCAAGCCGGGCAAGAAAGACCCTCAAAAAATGGCAGCACTTTTTCGCGAAGTGTACCGGGCGCGCGCCTTGCTGGCTGCGGACCCAGCCAGCTGACACGGTGTCGGTTCGAATGGCAAGAGCAGTTGGCCCCGGCAGATTTGTTCAATTCGAATCAAAGGAGACGCATGGAGACACTTGGGTTTAACCAGTGGCCGGACGCCCAGGGACATTTTGGCGCTTACGGAGGGAAGTTTGCGCCCGAGACTTTGATGCATCCTCTGGAGGAGTTGGAACGAGCGTATCGTGAAGTGAAAGACGACGCGGCGTTTCAAGCCGAGCTCAGTCGCTTGTTTCATGAATACTCGGGCCGCCCAACCCCTCTGTTCTACGCCAAGCGGCTCACCCAACACCTCGGCGGCGCCAGGATCTATCTGAAGCGTGAAGACCTGAACCACACTGGTGCCCACAAAATCAACAACTGTCTGGGCCAGGCCCTGCTGGCACAGCGGATGGGGAAACGGCGCATCATTGCGGAAACAGGTGCCGGACAACACGGCGTGGCCACCGCGACGGCTTGTGCGCTACTGAACCTGGAGTGCGAAGTTTACATGGGCGAAGAAGACATGCGCCGTCAGGAGCTGAACGTATTCCGGATGCGGCTGCTAGGGGCAAAGGTGCACGCCGTGGCCAGCGGCAGCAAGACGCTGAAAGATGCCATCAACGAGGCAATCCGCGACTGGGTGACCAACGTTCGGAACACCTATTACCTGCTGGGTTCGGTGTTGAGCTCGCATCCCTATCCGATGATGGTCCGAGATTTTCAGTCGGTTATAGGGCGCGAAGCCCGTGAGCAAATCCTGAAGAAGGAGGGTCGCCTGCCGGATACGCTCGTAGCCTGTGTGGGAGGAGGCAGCAATGCCATCGGCCTATTCTATGCGTTCCTCAACGACTCGACAGTGGCAATGATCGGCGTTGAGGCAGGAGGACGCGGCCCGTCACTCGGCAATCATGCGGCCCGCTTCAGTGGTGGCAAACCCGGTATCCTGCAAGGCACCTATTCCTACGTGCTGCAAACCGAAGAGGGCCAGATCGCCAATACGCACTCGGTATCAGCCGGTCTTGACTACGCATCGGTCGGCCCGGAGCACGCATATCTGCACGACGTGGGAAGAATTCGCTACGGTTCAGTGGACGACCACCAAGCCTTGGACGCATTCCATTTGCTGAGCCGTACTGAAGGAATTATTCCGGCTCTGGAGAGCGCTCATGCCGTCGCGGAAGCTGTCCGGCAAGCACCCACGCTGGGACCGGGCCACGTGATGATCGTGAATCTTTCAGGCCGTGGGGACAAAGACGTGCAGAGCGTAGCGGCACGTTCCGACTAGACTGCAATACGGCCAAGAAGTGGTTCATCCCTGGTAACTCCGTACTGATCTTCCCTCATGACCCGAATCCAGCACAAATTTGAGCAACTAAAACTTGAAGGAAAGAAAGCGTTCATCCCTTATATCACGCTCGGCGATCCCAGCCTGGAGACCTCCTCTAAAATCATCTTGGAGTTGAGCCGTGCGGGTGCCGACATCATCGAGTTGGGTATTCCCTTCTCTGATCCCTTAGCGGATGGACCGGTCATCCAGAGAGCCACGGAGCGGGCGCTGCAGCACGGTTTCACGCTCCGGTCGGCGTTGAGTACCGTGGCCGAACTGCGCGGGAAGACGGACGTGCCTTTTCTTCTCTTCAGTTACTATAATCCGCTGTTTGCTTACGGATTGGAACAGCTGGCCCATGACGCCAAGACCAGCGGCATCGACGGCGTGTTGATCACCGATCTGTCGGTGGAGGAAGCCGCCGTCCCGGTAAGTCTGTTGAGACAGGCTGGTCTCGACAGCGTTTTCCTGGCCGCACCCACGAGCACGGACGATCGGATTGAGAAAATCGCGCGTTTCTCCTCTGGTTTCATCTATGCGGTGTCCCGCACAGGCGTCACCGGCGCGCAGAAATCCCTATCCGCCGAAGTTCAGCCGCTTGTCGAGCGCATTCGTCGGCATTCCAGCCTGCCGGTGGCAGTTGGGTTTGGTATTTCCGAGCCTTCACAGGTGGCGGACATCTGCCGGCAGGCTGATGGCGCTGTGGTTGGCAGCGCGCTGGTACGCTGCATTGAAGAAAACCTGACGAACCCTCGCCTGGCGGACAAGGTGGGAGAGTTCACCCGCTGGCTCAGAGGAGGAATGTAATCGATGAATATCGACGACTGGCGAAAGCGGATCGATGAAATTGATGGCCAGCTGGCAGAGCTGTTGAGCGAGCGTTCCCGCTGCGTCATAGAAATCGGCAAAATCAAGCGGCAGCAGCAGTTGCCCGTTTACGACCCCCAGCGGGAGAAAGCAATTTTCGAGCGCCTGGCGCAGAACAATCGTGGGCCGCTGGAAAACGACGCGCTGCGACGTCTGTTTGAAAGGATTCTGGACGAGTCGCGGCGGGTTGAGAGGCTGGTGATGGAGGGGCAAACCTAGAAGCACCTTAGGTCAGCGGCGAGGCGGATTCATCTGTGCCAGCAAGGGATGGATGGCCGACAAATGTTTTTCGTTCCCTCGATCGCAGGATTCAGTGCACGAGTCCACGATTCCACAGGGAGTTCACATGGTCGTCGTCATGCAGGAAGGTGCCAGTGAGGCGCAGATTCAGCACGTCATGGAGAAACTGGTGGCGCTCGGGTTCGACATTCATCGCTCCACCGGTATCAGTCGGACCGTGCTGGGCGTGGTTGGCGGGAAAATCGTCGATACCCGCGAAATAGAACTCATTGACGGCGTTGGCGAGGTCGTTCGCATCACGGCCCCCTACAAACTGGCCAGCCGACAGTTCAATCCGGAAGGGACGCGCATTCGGCTGCAGAATGCGAAACGGCAAGTGGAGATTGGCGGCGAACAAGTCGTCATGATGGCCGGACCGTGCAGTGTCGAAAGTGAGGAACAGATTGAAGCCGTCTGCGAAATTGTCGTACGCAGTGGCGCCCCGATCCTTCGGGGCGGCGCTTTCAAGCCGCGTTCCTCGCCTTACAGCTTTCAGGGAATGGGCGCCGAGGGCCTGCAACTGATGCGCCGGGCGGCGGATCGCCATGGATTGTTTGTTGTCAGTGAAGTGATGGACCAGACTCAGATTCCACTGTTTGTCGCGTGCGCCGACATTTTGCAAGTGGGTGCCCGCAACATGCAGAACTTCAATCTGCTGCGTGAACTTGGAAAAGTGCGTAAGCCGATTCTGCTCAAACGCGGCATTGCGGCAACAATTGAAGAATGGCTCCTTTCCGCTGAATACGTTTTGGCGGGCGGAAACCGTGAGGTGATACTGTGCGAACGCGGCATCCGCACCTTTGAGAACTACACGCGCAACACACTGGATATTTCCGCGATACCGGTAGTCAAGAAACTCTCCCACCTACCCATTGTGGCTGACCCCTCTCACGGTACCGGCCGCCGCGACAAGGTTCCTCCCATGGCCCGGGCTGCCGTCGCAGCGGGAGCGGACGGCTTGTTGGTTGAAGTTCATCCCAACCCGGAAATGGCGGTCAGCGATGCCGCCCAGACGCTGTTTCCGGATCAGTTCGAGAAACTGATGAAAGAGCTTCGACAGATTGCTCCAGTGCTGGGGCGAACGATTTGACAGACCGGCTGGCACTCAGAGTCGCTGTTTACCTGCCGGCAGAGCCGAAGTTGGACCCTGATCCAGAGGGGCCGGCGGTTGCGTGGCCGCAAACGGCGTCATAGACTGAGACTTCGGGGCCGCAAGTGCAGCAGCCCGCGCCATCGTTCTAAAGCTCCGGACAGCCCTGCCCGACTATTAGAGTGCCCGGCCCGATCTGATTCGATTCCGGAAACTCAAGACATCCCATGAACAAAGTCATCGATCTCCAGAGAGCAATCGCCGACATTCAAGACGGCGCCACCATCATGATTGGCGGTTTTGGATTGTGCGGTATCCCGGAAAACTTGATTCAAGCGCTGTGCGAAAAGGGGGTACGCAATCTGACGGTGATCAGCAACAATGCCGGGACCGAGGATTTTGGAATTGGTCTCCTCCTGCGCAACCAGCAAGTAAAGAAAATGATCGCCAGCTACGTGGGCGAGAACCGTGCTTTCGAGGAACTCGTGCGTAGCGGAACATTACAAATTGAACTCAGCCCGCAAGGAACTCTGGCGGAGCGCATTCGCGCGGGGGGCGCGGGAATCGGCGGCTTTTACACGCCGACTGGATACGGCACTATCGCAGCAGAAAACAAGGAAACGCGAACTTTGAATGGCAGGCACTATGTGCTCGAACTACCGCTGCGCGCACAGTTCGCTTTGGTAAAGGCTTGGAGAGGCGATCCGCTCGGCAATCTGGTTTACAGGGCTACGGCTCGGAATTTCAATCCGGTGATGGCCACGGCGGCTGATGTCACAATCGCAGAGGTGGAGGAACTGGTCACAAACGGGAGTCTGAATGCGGACCATGTTCACACGCCGGGAATCTATGTTCAGAGGGTCCTTCAGGGATCGCACTATGAGAAACGGCTGCAAAGCAAGAGTCTGAGGTCTGAGCGTGAGGAAGCATAAGCGCGAGTTTATCGCCCGGCGCGCAGCGCTGGAAATTGAGGACGGCTCTTACGTGAACCTGGGGCTGGGAATACCCGAGCTTGCGGCGAAGTATCTCCCTGAGGGTGTGTTCGCGGTTCTCGTCTCTGAAAGCGGCGTTCAGGGTTTCGGCGCGCTGCCCCCCAACCACAACGGAGATGCCGACCTCGTCAATGCCGCTAAAGAACCAATTGCTCTGACCCCTGGTGCCAGCCTGTTTTCGAGCGTCGATGCTTACGCCATGATTCGCGGGGGGCACATCGATCTCTGTATTCTGGGAGCTTTTCAAGTGGACGAGCGAGGAAATCTGGCTAACTGGATGCTACCCGGAAAGATGGTCCACGGAATGGGAGGCGCCATGGACCTGGCCTGTGGGGCGAAACGGGTAGTGGTAACAATGGAACACATGACGCCGGCCAGAAAGCCCAAGATCTTGAGAAACTGTACCCTGCCCCTTGTCGGGCTGGGTGTGGTTCATCGCGTCATTACGGAAGTGGCTGTCATCGACGTGACGCCGCAGGGACTGGTATTGCGCGAGGTTGCGGCCGATGTCTCCGTGGATGATGTCTGCCGCGACACCGAGGCGGGACTCAGAGTGGACAAAGACTTGAAGATTATCCAGGTCTAGCAATTGGAAGTGCGGGCCGATGCCGGCGCGGGCTACCACTTTCGCGAGGAACGCGTGTACCGACGCGTCGTGGCCGATGCAGATGAAACCGTGGTCACCAAAGAGCACGTCGCTTTTCTCAGAGGCACCAAGGTATTATCCGACGCGCGTTTGGCGCCAGACGAGAAGAGGACGGAAACGTTCTCCTTCCCGATCCCTCCTGAGATTCAGGCGCGAGTGATGGCTAACCTGAGATACTACTATTCTGCAATGGCGCAAATCGATTCACGGAAACAGCTCAATTTCTTGAGCATCACTCGGCTGGTGCGCTAGAAGGATACGAGTTTGACCTGAAGAGCAGTCCCGAAGCAGACGGGTCCCGGTCCTCTACTCATACCGCAAGGCCACAATCGGATCAAGTTCCGCAGCGCGTTTGGCTGGAAAGATTCCGAAGAACAAGCCAACACCGACGGAAACTGAGAAAGCAACAATCACCCAAACCGGTGAAATCTCTGAGGGAAGAGCGGGAAAGAAGGTTCGAATCGCCAGGCTGATCAGGCTTCCGCTCAAAATACCAATCACCCCGCCCGTACCGGTAAGTGTCATCGCTTCTATAAGAAATTGCGTCAAAATATCGCGGCGAGTTGCTCCCACCGCTTTGCGAATTCCGATCTCGCGAGTCCGCTCCGTCACCGAAACCAGCATGATATTCATCACGCCGATGCCGCCCACCAGCAGGCCAATGGAAGAAATAACCATCGTGAGAATGACGATCGCCCCCGTTAACTGGTCCCAGATCTGAGAGAGAATGTCGGGAGATGCCATGTCAAAGTCGTTTTCCTCGTGTGACTGCACGCGCCGCTGCCGGCGCAAGACGTTAGTAACCTCATCCTGGGCCGCGGGTAAGAGAGCCGGATCGCGGACGCTCACCAGCAGGATATTGTCCTCAATTTCCGGGTAAAGTTTGCGAAACGTATTATAGGGAATCATGACAAACTGGTCGATCCCCGGACCTCCGAACAAGCCAGGATCCCTTTCAAACACCCCGATAACGCGGAACAGTTGCCCGTTCAGGTTGATTTCCTTGCTGATAGGGTCGGTTGCAGGGAACAACGTATCGGCGATTCCTGCTCCAATAGCACAGACCTTTGCGGAGTGTTCATTGTCGAAGTCGCTGATGAATCGTCCATCCCGCATAGAGAAAATGGGCAGCACGGTAATGTATTGCGGCTCCGCGCCACGCAACACCGCGCTCTCCACGCGTTCGTTGCCATAACGCACGAGGTTTGGTTCGCCAGTGAAGACAGCGCGTTGCTGAAAGGGCGTTGCATACTCAACCGAAGGACACTGCTCACGAACGGCAATCGCATCCTCCAAATACAGGAACTTTCGCTTGCGGATTCGTTCGGGCATGCGGCCGAAAGTAAACGGAGGAATCCGTGACACAAAGAAAACCTTGCTTCCCAGCGCGGCCACCCGATCTTGAACGACGTTGTTCAGGCCTTGAATGATGGCAGCAACCGCAATCACCGAGGTCACTCCGATGACCACTCCCAGGATGGTCAAGAAAGACCGAAACTTGTTGGCTCGCAGCGTGTCCAGAGAGAGCAGCACGGTTTGACGTAACTGAATCTTGGGAATTTCGATTCGTTCCACAGGCGATCCTGGCGCGGGCTACTCGGCTCGCAGTGCCTCGATGGGATCGAGGCGAGACGCTTTTCTGGCAGGGTAGATCCCAAAGAAAATTCCAATAAGGGTTGAGAGAATCAATCCTATCGCGGCAACCCACCATTTGAGGCTAACCGGAAACGGTGTCAACTGCCGGACCACCAGAGCGATCAGGAACCCCCCGGCAACTCCGACAAAGCCGCCCACGACACACAGGGCGAGCGCCTCCACAAGAAACTGCCAGAGGATGTCGCGTTGTCGCGCCCCCACAGCCCGGCGAATACCGATCTCCTTGGTGCGTTCCGTCACCGAAACCAGCATGATGTTCATGATCACGATGCCGCCAACAATTGAGGCAATCGAGGAAATCATGATGAACACCATAAAGAAGGACGAACTGATGCTGGACCAAAGGGACAAGAAGGTGTCTGAAGTTGCTATGTAGAAATTGTCCGGGCTGTTGTAGCCGACGTGCCGGCGGCTGCGAAGCACCAGGCGCACCTGATCGATGGCCGGTTCCAGGCGTACGCTGTCGGGCGCTTTCACCTGAATGGTGACAGAGCGCCGGGGTCCGAAGATTTTGAAGAACGCGCTGATCGGAATGATGACGAAGTTATCCTGGCTTTGTCCGAGCACCGTCCCGACGCGTTCAGCCACACCCACCACGAGGTGGTCTTCATTAGCGATTCGGACGGTTTTACCGACAGCACTGGTGTAAGCAAATAGCTGTTCGGCCACCTCACTGCCCAGTACACACACCGGTGATCCGGACCTTTCTTCAAACTGAGAGAGGTAGCGGCCTTCTTCAATGGCCGTGGTTCCGATATCAGCCATGTTCGCAGTCACACCCCGAAGACTGACATCTTCGCCCACTTCGTTTCCCGCCTTGACTGTTGTGGTGGCTGTCACTTCAGCACCCACTTCGAGACAGTCCCGGCAGACCTCGCGCACTGCCTGAACGTCGCTTATCTCCAGGTTCTTGTTTCTCTGGGCTCGAATGAACTCCTCGAAATTGGTGACGGCCAGAGGAGTGCGCGAAACTCTGAACACATTGGTCCCCAGGTTGGCGACTTTTTCCTCCACGTAGACATTCGCCCCCTGCACAATGGTCATCACGAGGATCAAGGTCATGACGCCAATGATCAGACCGAGCAGTGTCAGGAAGGAACGCAGCTTGTGCGCCCGGATGGAGCCAATAGCCACATAGATGGCTTCGCTGACATTCACAGAAGGGTGCTCTGGGATCCCATCATTTCATCCGATTTCATGCCGAGCTTCTCAGGCTCGAAACAGGGCCACCGCGAACCCAGCAGCCCGTCCTCCGGCCTTCCCTCGCAAACAACAAAGAGTTCGCAGCTCGAATCGGAGAGCCTCTTCCAAACCGAACGCGTTCGCCCTGTCCACCGTTATGGCAGCCGAGAAAATCCGTGACCGACAGCGCCCCGCAGGGAGACGCAGCTGGAGGCTATCACAGCAATGCCACCTCTGCCTTCCTCTTGAATCCTGTGAGAACGCGGCCCACAGTCCAGATCGGGCTACAGCCTGAGCCTGTCAGTGCCAAGCCAAGGTCGGTGGCAGTGGAAAGTGTTTAGATTTGGGAGGGTTCAGTTCGGACCGAAGGCGCAGTATTTTCCGGAATTTTTCTTACCACTCACGCCTCATCATTAGTTGCCCTGAACCTTCGAGCACAACGCTGATGGCGGAAAGATTGGCCAGGTCGGTGATTCAGACGTTGCAAGCAATCCCGCGAATGCTTCATAATCCCAAAGCTTGCGCTGGTTTCAATACGGGCCTGCAGATGAAAACCATACGACAGACGTAGAAATCAAACAAGCCCCTGCCAACCGGCACGCCGGCACCCGGCGAAACAGCGGCCGGTTGTTTCAATACGCGCCCGTAGCTCAGCTGGATAGAGCGTCGGACTTCGAATCCGCAGGTCGCCCGTTCGAGTCGGGCCGGGCGCACCACATTCCAATAGACTTACTCTCTCAGACACGCTGGGCCAATTGCTCTACTGGCAGTTCTGGTGGCAGTTTGGATTGCTACTGAGTGCTCTTGTTTAGAAGCGCTACGACACCCTGGAGGTGCTTTGGAGAAAGGTGCGCGTATCGCTGGGTGGTCTCGA
>Ga0187893_10010195_pt1 | contig 14122 bp, 14 predicted proteins | sample MA1701074metaG_FD_139574 | JGI IMG/M metagenome (GOLD analysis project Ga0187893, IMG submission 139574) | White microbial mat communities from a basaltic lava cave in the Kipuka Kanohina Cave System on the Island of Hawaii, USA - MA170107-4 metaG ...
CGACGGCGCTGTCGAGTCGGCGCACGATTGTTCTGAAGGGGGCCTCGCCATCACGATTGCCGAGTGCACGTTTGACAGCGGCGGCATCGGCGCGCAAGTCAATGTCGCGAGCGCGTCTCCTGATTCGACCTGGGCTGTCAACGCGACGCTGTTCGGCGAGTCGGCGTCGCGCATCGTCGTTTCCGCGCCGCGCGATCGCGTCGACGCGATCCGTGCGGCGGCGGGCACCGCCGGCGTCACCGCGGTGGAAGTCGGCAGTACGGGCGGCGATCGCATTCAGATCGGCGTCAACGGCGCCCCGCAGATCGACATTAGCGTGGCGGCAGCCGAGAACCTGTGGGCCACCGCCATCGAGAAGTTGATGGTCGCGCGAGGCACGGGGCAGGAAGCACGAGGCACGGGGCAGGAAGCACGAGGCACGAGGCACGAGGCACGAGGCACCAACTAATGTTCGACAAGTTCAAGGACGAGTGCGGCGTATTCGGCGTCTACGGCCATCCGGAGGCCTCGAAGCTGACCTACCTGGGGCTGTATGCATTGCAGCATCGCGGCCAGGAAAGCGCCGGCATCGCCTCGGCCGATGGTGGGCGCATCCGCCTCGTCCGGCAGATGGGCTACGTCAACGAGATCTTCGATGAAGCCACACTGCGCACCCTCACCGGCCACGTCGCCATCGGACACACGCGCTACTCCACCGCCGGCGAAAGCAAGCTCTCCAACGCGCAGCCCATCCTGATCGATTGCGTGCACGGCCAGGTGGGCATCTGCCACAACGGCAATCTCGTCAACGCCACCGAGATTCGCGATCGCCTGGTCCGGGCCGGATCGATTTTCCAGACCAACAGCGACACCGAGGTCGTGCTTCACCTCTATGCGCGATCGCAAGCGGGATCGATGGAAGACGCGCTCGTTGAGGCGATCACGCAGCTGACGGGCGCGTTCTCAGTGGCGTTGATCACGAAAGACAGCTTGATCGCCGCGCGCGACCCGCACGGCTTCCGCCCGCTCGCGCTCGGCCAGCTGGGTGACAACGCCTGGGCGGTGACGTCCGAGACCTGCGCGCTCGACCTGATTGGCGCCACCTACGTGCGCGACGTCGAGCCTGGCGAGGTCCTGATCATCGGGCCGCACGGGCAGCGATCGATCAGGCCGTTCCCCAAGGCGCAGCTGTCGCATTGCATCTTCGAGCACGTGTATTTCGCGCGTCCCGACAGCGAGGTGTTCGGCGAGAGCGTCAACGAAGTGCGCACCAACCTTGGCCGCGCGCTGGCGCGCGAAACCGGCATCGACGCCGACGTCGTCGTGCCCATTCCCGACTCCGGCGTGTGCGCTGCGGTTGGCTTTTCGGAGGAATCCAGGATCCCGATGCGGTTCGGCCTGATCAGAAACCATTACGTCGGCCGTACATTCATCGAGCCGGCGCAGTCGATTCGTCACTTCGGCGTCAAGGTCAAGCTCAATCCGGTGAAGAGCATCCTTGCCGGCAAGCGCGTCGTGCTGATCGACGATTCCCTCGTGCGCGGGACGACGAGCCGCAAGATCGTGAAGATGGTGCGCGCGGCCGGCGCCAAGGAAGTGCATCTGCGCATCAGCTGTCCGCCGACAGTGTCGCCATGTTTCTACGGTGTGGATACACCCCGGCGGCAGGAGTTGATAGCGGCGACGCACTCGCAAGAGGAGATCCGGAAGTACGTGGCGGGCGACACCCTGGGGTACTTGAGCCTCGGCGGGTTGTTGTCGGCGGTGAAGGGCAACAGCGCGTCGTATTGCACGTCGTGCTACACCGGCGAGTACCCGGTCGCATTTCCGCGCGATGCCAGCGGTTACCTGCAGCTCGCACTCAAGATCGACGGCAAGCATGATCCGCTTCCGGAAGAGGAATCCGAGACGGTCGTCTGATGCGCACGTTCTGCATTCTGCTTTTTGCATTCTGCATTGCTGCCTTGGGCGTAACCGGCCACGCGCAAGAACGTGGACCTGTCTCCGCATCGCCGCAACAAATCCAGGACGCCATCGGCAAACTCAGCGATTTCGATTACTCGACGCGCATGGCGGCGGCCCGCACCCTGCGCCGGGCGCCCGCCGCGCAGGCGACACCAGCGCTGTTGCAGGCGGCGCGGGAGCATGCGGACGGTTTTGTTCGTTTTCGCGCGCTGGCGCTGCTGACCGGCTTCAACGATCCGCGCACGCTCGACGCCATGGAAGAAGTGATGGTGTCGCCCAACGATCGGCTGCGCGAGGTTGCATTCGTGTATCTCGAACAGCACCCGCAACCGGCGATGGCGGCGAGGCTGCTCGCCGCGCTTGAAAAGGAGGAAGGTGAGTTCGTCAGGCCGGCACTCGTGCGCGCGCTCGCTGCGATTCACAAAGAACCCGGTGTGGCGGCAGTGCTCGTACGCGACACCAGGCGCGGCGTGGACTTTTTCCGCAGCTCCGTGATCGAGGCCATCGGCGACTACAAGGTGACGCCAGCGATTTCCGCGCTGGTCGAAGTCGCGAAACTCGAAGGCCCTCTGCAGGACGATGCGGCGACGGCCCTGGGGAAGATTGGCGACAAGAACACGCTCGGCGTGCTGGCGTCGATGCAGCAGTCGGCTCCGAAAGAGACCCAGCCGGCCATCGCCGCGGCCATCTGCCTGATGGGCGTCAACTGTTCGGCTCATATCGGCTACCTGGAAAAAACGCTCACCTACGCCGAGACCTATCCCGGGTATCAGGATTTGCTGCGCGGAGCTGCGGCAGGGCTCGGGCAGATCGCTCAACAAGGCAACGCCGACGCCCTTCGCATCCTGTTCGACGTCGGTATCCCGTCGCAGGACCCCGTCCGGGCCCCGGTCACCCTGGCGCTTGGCCTGGTCGCGCTGCGCAACACGCCGTTGATGGTGAAGACCCTCGAGGGCCGCGCCGATCAGGCCGGCGCGGTGGGGATTCTCGCCGAAGCGTTCGATATGCTCGAAGAGGATCTCGAGGAAGAGCGTTTTTTCGTGGCCGTCCGCCGCGCCTATTGGGCCGCCCCCGACAACTCGCCGACGAGAAAGTTGTGCGAGCAATTGATTGCGAAGCTAGACTTCTAGGGCTTGTCCAAGACCCAAGACCCAAGTCCCAAGACCCTCGATTACAAGTCGTCTGGTGTCGACATCGATGCGGGCAACGAGACCGTCCGCCGCATCAGGAAACTCGCGAAATCGACATTCACTCCCGGTGTGCTGTCCGAGATCGGTTCCTTCGGCGGCCTCTTTGCGCTCGACACGTCGACATGGAAAGAGCCGGTGCTGGTGTCGAGTGCCGACGGCGTGGGCACGAAGCTCAAGATCGCTTTCATGACCAGGCGGCACCGCTCGATCGGTGTCGATCTCGTGAATCACTGCGTCAACGACATCCTTGTCCAGGGTGCGCTGCCGCTGTTCTTTCTCGACTACCTCGCCACCGGCCGGCTGTCACCTGATGTCGCCGAGCAAATCGTCGAGGGGCTGGCGCGCGCGTGTCAGGACAATGGCTGTGCGCTGATTGGCGGCGAGACCGCCGAGATGCCGGGCTTCTACGCCGATGGTGAATACGACGTTGCCGGCTTCATCGTCGGCGTGGTCGATCGCGCGCGGATCATCGACAGCCGATCGATTGTTCCGGGCGATGTGTTAATCGGCCTGCCGTCGGCCGGCTTGCACACCAACGGCTATTCGCTCGCGCGCAAAGTCGTGTTCGAGTCGCTCGAGCTCAACGTCGACAGCCACGTTCCGGATCTTGGCGAGACCGTGGGTGAGGCGCTGCTGCGGCCGCATCGATCCTACCTGCCGGTGATCAAGCCGCTGTTGGCGACGAACCTGATCAAAGGCATGGCGCACATCACTGGCGGCGGGATCACCGACAACCTGCCGCGCATCCTGCCGGAAGGGACGGCCGCGCGCGTCAACCGCACCTCATGGCGTGTGCCGGCGATCTGCCGCTGGATCGGCGAAGCGGGCCGAGTCCCCGAGTATGATCTGCGCCGCGCCCTCAACATGGGCATCGGCATGATTCTCGTCGCGGCCGCGAAGGACGCGGACGCCGTTCGCAAGTCGCTGCTCGAAGCCGGCGAAGCGAACAGCGTGGTGATCGGAGAAATCGTCAAGGGCAACCCGGCAGTTGAGTACGCGTGAGGAGCCTGGCATGAAGAGACGTAAGGCGCTCCAGACGCTGGCCACCGCGGCGGCGGCGTTGCCGCTGCTGCGCGTGCCGCTCGAAGCCCAAGAGCTGACCTCCGAGCAGATCTTCGTGCTGCGCGATGTCGCGGCCACGGTGTTGCCGTCAGCGATCGGGCGCAAGGGCCAGGACGAAGCCGTCGACAATTTCCTGCGCTGGATTCGCGACTACCGCGAAGGTGTGCCGCTGTCGCATGGATATGGCGAACCGCGGCTGGTGAGATCCGGACCGTCGCCCGCGCCCGGCTACCGCAAACAGATGGAAGCGCTGCAGGCCGCGGCCCAGGCACGCGGCGGGAGGTTCGGCGCGCTGCCGATCGACGTTCGCCGCACCGTGCTCGACGAGGTCTTCAAGGCTGCTGACGTGCGCAATCTGCCCGGGCGGCCCGACGGACGGCACGTCGTCGCCGACCTGATGTCGCATTACTTCCGCAGCAGTGCCGCCAACGATCTTTGCTACAACGCGCGCATCGGCCGCCACACCTATCGCGCGATCAGAGTCTCCACTGTGCGTCCGGCGCCGCTCAGGACCGAGGGCTGACCATGCCGGTTCACGAATGCGACGTGTGCGTGATCGGCGGCGGCATCACCGCCGCGATGCTGCTCGAGCGGCTCACCGAGCTGAAGTCCGGACTCCGCATCACGGTGGTAGAAGCCGGACGATCAATTTTCGATCGCGAGAACCGCGGCAATTATCACCGCCGCGCGCTGGAGTACGGCGAGCATCCGTGGCACGACGACTACATCGAGGATCAGCGGGCCAAGGGCATGATCTCGATGACCATGGCCGTGGGCGGCCAGGCCCTGCACTGGGGCGGCGCCTGCAATCGCTTTTCGGAAGAAGACGTGCGGCTCAAGTCGATGTACGGCCTTGCTGACGACTGGCCGATCGCCTGGGATGAGCTCGAGCGCTATTGCGTCGAGGCCGAGCGGCGTCTCAACGTTGCCGGAGATCCGAGTCCGTATCCTGAGGATCGGCGATCCGCGCCGTATCCCCAGCCGGCCATGCCGCTCTCGTTCAACCTGCAAGTATTGAAGCGATGGGCGGAGCAGAGCGGCTTGAAGTTCTCGCCGCTGCCGCTGTCGCGCAACATCGACAAGCCGCACGGCGGTCGCGGCGCCTGCGGGCTGTACGACACCTGTGGTGACGTCTGTCCGACCGGAGCTCGCTACTCGCCGGACTACACCTATCGCCAGTTGATCGCGGCGAAGAAGATCACGCTGCACGATCGAACGCTGGTGCGGAGGCTCACGCTTGCCGACGGGAAAGACACAATCGCGGCGGCTCACGGCCACCACCAGGACCGGCCCAACGAGGTGTTGGAATACCGCGCCAGGTTGTTCGTCCTGGCGTCGGGACAATGCTGGAGCCCGCACCTGTTGCTGCTGTCAGCGAACTCGAGATTCCCGAATGGCCTCGCGAACCGGTCGGGTCTGGTCGGCCGGTACATGAACGGCCACAAGTTCATCTCGGCTCAGGCGCAGATCGATGAGCAAACATTTCCGGGCCAGAATCTGACGCACAGCCTGATCTCGCGCGAGCACTTCCGCTGCCCGACCAACCGTCCATTCGTACGCCACGACACGCGCGTGTGGGAAAGCTCGTTCGGCAAGGAGCCCCGCCTGCGCGATGCCGCGGGAGGTTTGCTGCTCGGCGACGAGCTCCTGACTGAATGGCGCGCGCGCGCGTTGAAGGGCAGCTCGGTCCGCTTGCGCGCCTACTACGATTCCCACCCGTCGCGCGACAGCCGGCTCACGCTCGATCCAGCCTCGAAGAACCGCTACGGTGATCCGATGCCGAAGATCGATCGCCAGCTCGACGCCGCGTCGCTCGGTCGCGAAGGCGCCACGTTGGCGCACGTCACCGCGGTTTTCGAGCGGATGGCGAAAGCCAGCAACGGCCGACTGGTCAGCAAGCCGGTGAATTCCGACTACTGGGATCACCCCGCCGGCGGCTGCCGCATGGGCATCAACCCGTCCACGAGCGTGTGCGATTCCTTCGGCCGCACGCACGATCACGAAAACCTGTTCGTCATCGGCGCCCCGACGCTGCCCACCGGCGGCGTCACCAACGGCACGTTGACATTCGTCGCAGTCTCACTCCGATCGGCAAGTCGCGTCGCCGAGGTGATGTGAAGGCAGCGAGGCTGCGCCTCGCTGCGGCTATCTCTTCTGGTCCCGCCTCCGGCGGGACGACGGCGGCTCGAGGCTTCATAATGTGGCAAGTTCACGCATGAAAACTGGTCGCCTCGACCCGCCGAAGCTTGGCGTCCTCATCTCGGGACGCGGTTCGAACCTCAAAGCCATCATCGACGCCATCGAGCAGCAACGACTCGATGCATCGATCGCGATCGTGATCTCGAATCGCGCAGACGCGCCGGGGCTCGAGCACGCGCGCCGGGCGGCGATCCAGACGCTGGTCATCAGCCACAAAGGATTCGCGTCGCGTGAGGACTACGACCGCGCGCTAGTCAGGGCGTTGAAGGATCGAGGGGTGACGCTGGTGTGTCTCGCTGGTTTCATGCGGCTGTTGAGCCCCGTCATGGTCGAGGCCTTTCCCGATCGCATTCTCAACATTCACCCGTCGCTGCTGCCCAGATTCCCCGGGCTGCACCCGCAGCAGCAGGCCCTCGACGCCGGTGCCACGGTCAGCGGCGCCACTGTTCATGTTGTGAACACGGAGCTCGACGCCGGACCGATCGTGATGCAGCGCCAGGTGCCGGTCTTGCCCGGCGATACCGAAGACACGCTGGCCGATCGGATCCTGCAGATCGAACACCGCTTGTATCCTGAGGCGATCGCCGCCGTGCTCGATCGCATACACCCATGATCCGATCCACCCGCTACTGAGGCTTCTCTCGCGGCCCGGCGACCGCGGTCATGAACGTGCTCCACGGCACCGGCGCGCCATGCACCGGCGCGATGGTGGCGACGTCGAGCTTCATCCGGCGGACCTGGTTGAGAAAGCTGCGCATGGCCGGCGTGGGAGTGGCGGGCGGCGGCTCGTGGGTGTCGAACAGGTCCGCTTCAAATGCGATCCGCTCCGCCGGCAGGTACGCCATGAGCATGCCGGCCACGTGCGCGAGCGGCTGGACGTAGTAGACACGCAGGATGCGGCTGTTGTCGGTGATCACATAGTTTTCATTGATCGCCTCGAAGTTGTAGCCTTCCGACAGCTCGGTCGGCGGCCACAGCGCGACGATGTCGGGCGCGATGGTGCGCGCCCGGTAGCTCAGCACGTCGCGATTGAGGAAGTCGATCCACTTGCGATGCGCGACGATCGTCGAGCCGATGTGGAGATAGGTTCGCACGCCGCCGATGTGATCGAAATGCGGATGCGAGCTGATCAGCCAGCGGATCGGCTTGCCGGGCGCCAGCTTGACCACTTCTTCGATCACGGCCAACGACCGCGCTTCGTTGCCAGGAGCCTCGAACACCGCCACGAAATCCCTGAACTCGATCATGTAGCTGTTGTGCGTCGAGCCGCCGAAGCGGTACACACCCGCCGCCATTTTCTCGACCGTCACCTGCGACGGTGCCGGCTTGGCGTTGCGAATGGACTCCGGCACCGGTACCGCATCGTCACACACGTTCGGCTGCACGCGGGGAAACTTGCCGCCATACGCGTTGTGGCCGGTGCTGATGTTGTCGAACTGATAGTTGTCGTCCCAGCCCTGGTGCGAGTGCCACACGATCGGCCACTTGACGTTGCCGAACGTTGTTTGCTCGGTTGATTCCTGCTCGATGTTGAAATCGCCGAGCGCGGGCTCGTTCACCGTGGTCTTGATGCGTTGAATCTGGTTCTGCCCATTAATCGTGGCCTCAACGCGATGTTTGCCCAGCATCGTGATCGAGACGACGTGCATCTTCTCGGGCGCCACGACGTTGCCGTCGCGGCCCATTTCGATCTGCTCCCATCGCCAAATCGCCTTCGGGTTGGCGCCGGGCTTCCGCGCCGCCTTCAAGAACCCTGGTGGATTGAGCCACAGATCGAGCTGGTAGCGTTCGGCATCCTCCGCTGTTGCCGCCACCGGTTCGCCGGTCTCGCCGTCGATGTGCCAGGCGTACGAACCATTGACGACATGTGTCTGGCGAGCGTGTTGCTGAAGCGGCGTGCCGCCGCGCCAGCCGAGGCCGTATTTCCACGACGCGGGATTGAGGCCCGGTTTTCGGTCGAACGTCTCCTTGCTCGTGCCGGTTTCCCAGTTGATGGTCCGCGTGTAGTTGTTCAGCGCATCGATGCGCGGCCAGTCGATGTTCGGGTTGTATTCCGCAGTCTGTCCAACCGCGCCGTTATACCCCGTGCCTGAAAACGTGATGCAGCGCAGGTTGGCTTCGCCAATTTCCTTCGCGGCCGCCTCGAGGAGCGGCTGCGGATCGACATAGCCGGGTGGAAACGATTGCGCCTGGAGGAGGGCACTCGCCAATCCGAGAGCCATCACCGCAGCAAGGATTCTGTTCATGACTTGCCTCTATACAGATACGAGGGCGATCGCTCTCACTGGACTGCCGCTGCCTTCGACGATCTTCAACGGTGCCGCGATCACGACCGCACCGGTCGGCGGCAACTGATCGAGGTTGCAGAGGCTCGCCAGTCCGAACTTGCCGTTTCCGTGCATGATGTTGTGGTTCGGGAACGGCGGATCAAACCTTCCTGCCTGTCCGGCGTCGGTGCCGATAGTTTCAACGCCAACGCCGAGCACATCGCGATCGACCGCGAGCAGTCGCGACGTTGCCTGATCGAAGCCGGGCCCATGCGGCCCGTCCTCGCGCACGTTCAGAAACGCCGCGCCCGTGCGCCGGCTCCAACCGGTTCGGAGCAGCACCCACGCGCCGCGCGGCACGCGTCCGTGTTGGCGCTCCCATCGTTCAAGCGCGGCGACGTCGAGCAAGTAATCCTCGTTCGCGGCCACATTGTTCGTGATGTCGATCACGCAGGCCGGGCCGATGAACTGTCGCGCCGGAATCGTGTCGGTGGCGTTGTTCGGCAAGGCGCGGCCCGTGATCCAGTGCACGGGCGCATCGAAATGCGTCCCGGTGTGCTCGCCCATGCGGATGGTGTTCCAGTACTACGCCGGCCCTTTGTCGTCGTACTTGGAAATCACGTCGATCGTCACGCCCGGCGAAGAGGCGAAGATCGGCGGCAACCCAATTACTGGTGTCTCAGGCCCAAGCGGGTGGCTGAGATCGATTACCTTCACGCGGCCGGCAGCGAGATCGGCGATCAGAGCAGGAAGTGAGGACATGATCGGATTGATAGACTGGCTCGATGCGACGCCATTATGTCCTCGTTTTCATCGGTGTGGCAGGAGCGCTCATCGCCTGTGCGACGCCTCCGTCCGTTGCCCCGCCGCCGCCGGCCGAGCCGCCTCCTGCACCGCGCTTCGGGCAGCTATCGGCAGCCGCAGCGTCCACGGACAAGGGACCCAGCCAGCACAATTACACCGAGCTCTACGAGCGATTGCTGGTTGACCGCAAGAACGACCCCATCAAGATCTTCGAGATTGGCATCGCCGAAGGCGGCTCGCTCGCCATGTGGGAGGCCTACTTCCCGAAAGCACGGATCTTTGCCGTCGATATTCTCGACAAGTCGAAGTTCAACAACCCGCGCGTGACGACCCTGGTCGCCGACCAGGCCAAACGCGATCAGCTTCAGGCCGCGATCGACGCCGCGGGGAGCGACATCGATGTGTTGATTGACGACGGCGGCCACACGATGGAGCAGCAGCAGGTGAGCCTCGGGTTCCTGTTCAAGCACGTTCGGCCTGGCGGCTTCTACATCATCGAAGACGTCCACACCTCGCTGCCGGCATTGTGGAAGGGCTATGGCGTGGCGCGCGACGAACGCAATACCACGTTGCGCATGTTGGAGACCCTCGTGAGATCGCCTTTACCGGCGATCCGCAGCCGCTACATGCTCGAGCCCGAAATGGCGTACCTCACCGAGCACATTGATTCGGTGCTCGTGTCGCATCGCCCGAAGAGCCGCAGCATCGTCTGCGTGATCAGGAAGAAGGCGTAACCGTTCAACGCGATTGCAGGTAACGCTGAAACTGAAATCTGTTTTCGAGGAGACCAAGGTCGGTCACGAATGCCGACGGACCGACCGCGTCGACTTTCGCGACCAGTGTCGTCAAATCTTTGGCCTGCTGCGCGGCCGCGAATGCCTTGACGAACTCGTCAATCGTCGTCACGCAGGCGGTGCGCGGCACGCCCGCGGCGGCGGCGACCTCGGCGAGTCGGGTGCCCGCACCTGTGGCCGTCGGAAATCCTCCGACCGAGAGCAGCGATTCATTGTCGAACACCACGTGCAGCAGATTCGCCGGCCGGTAGCGCGCGAGCGTGCTCAGGCCGCCGAGGTTCATCAACACCGATCCGTCGCCGTCGAACACCACCACCGGCACATCCGGCTTGCTCAGCGCAATGCCCAGACCAACCGACGAGGCCAGCCCCATTGCATGCTGCAGGTAGAAGAAGTTCGGCCGATGGCCGATCGACTGCAGCTCCGCGGCAACCGCGCCCATGATGGTGACCACGGCGCTGCCGTCGAGCCGATCGTAGACGGCGCGCAGCGCCTCGATGCGCGTCATGCGTCTTCCCACATCAGATCGCGAGTGAGCAGCAATGCCACCGGCTTGTTCGATGCCGACGCGAGCGTCTGCGCCTGCCGGACCTGATAGGCCACGCGCGCCGGGTTGCTCAAGCGCATGGTTGGAATCCGCAGCGCCGACAAGACCGATTCGGTGACGGCGCCGCCTTCGGTTTGCCACGGATCGCGCTCGCCGAAGGTGCCGCGATCGCTGATCAGCATCAGCAGCGGTATGCGATAGAGCTGCGCGCCCGAGACGATGCCGTTGATGGCGGCCAGAAAGCCGTGATTCTGCATCAGCATCGCCGACTTCACGCCGGCGAGATGGGCGCCCATCGAAATGCCGACGCCCTCTTCCTCTTTCGCCAGACGTACCAGCGTCACGTCAGGGTCAGCGTCGGCCAGACGGATCAAGTGGACCAGCCATGTCTCCGGAAGCGCCGAGATCAATCGCACGCCGTTGGCCTTGAGGGCGTCGAAGATGATCTGAGAGTTGGCCGTCGACACGGGCATGGCGGAATGGTAATGCTCATTTGGTGATTTGTGATCTTGTGATCGGTGATTTGCGGGATTTGGTGATTTTGAGATTTGGTGATTTGCCGGCTTTCGCAATCGCAAGATCCCCGAAGTCGCCAGATTCGAGTTCACCAGATCACGAAGTCACCAAATCACGAAATCTGAGTTCGCAGCGTCAGTACCGCAACATCGGGCGGGCAATTGATGCGGACCGGCACGTAGACCGTGCCAACGCCCCGGCTCACGAAAATCGAGGTGTTGTCGCGCGTGGCGTACCCCGCGAGCACCGGGAACTTGCGGCCGGCGATGGCACCAACGCTGGGCACGATGACCTGGCCACCGTGCGTATGACCCGAAAGCACCAGCTGCACGTCGAGCGCCGCCGCTTCCACCAGCCGCCTCGGATCGTGCGCCAGGAGAATCGTGGTTCCGCCCGTTCCCTTCAACACCGGCGCAATCTCTCCGGGGGTTCTCGTCCAGAAGCGAATGCCTGCGATGTCGAGGCGCTCTCCGTTGATGGTCACCGACGTGCGCTGGTCTTTCAGGACCGTGAAGCCGCGCGAGGCCAGCGCCGCCGGCATCTCCCGCTCATCGTCATGGTTGCCGAGCACAGCGAAGGAACCATGCCTGGCGTTTGCCAACGGCGCGAGCAGCTCGGCGACCGGAGCGATGTAGCCACGATCGAAGAACGAGACGTAATCACCACCGAGCACGACAATGTCGGGGGCGGCCTCTTTGAGCAGCGTCACCGCGCCGGTTACAGCGTCCGCCGAGACGACAGCGCTGTGATGGATGTCGGTGATCATGCCGACGCGCAGACCATCGAGCGCCGGCGGCAGCCCGCGCACCGCGAGGTCGCGCTCGATTCGGCTCAGCTGATGGCGCTCGTAGACGACGCCGTAGGCGGCCACTCCGGATAGCGCGCCCACTGAAATGGCGGTGGCCGACCGAAGAAAGTCGCGGCGCGTCACGCCCATCGGGGTCAGTATATATAGTCAGCCTGTCGGGCCATCAGGGCATCAGGCCATCAGGCCGTCAAGGATGAGATGAACCTATTTGAGGAATTCGATTGGCGCGGCCTCGTGTATCACGTCACCGAAGGTCTTGCGGCCGCGCTGGCGAAGGAGCGCGTGACCGCGTACATCGGTTTCGATCCCACGGCGTCGAGCCTGCATGCCGGCTCATTGCTGACGATGATGGGCTTGGCGCGGCTCCAGCGCTTTGGCCACTCGCCGATCGCGATCGTCGGTGGTGGCACGGGGATGATCGGCGATCCGAAGCCGACGCAGGAACGGCCGCTGCTGTCGCTGGAGGATATCGAGCGCAACATCGAAGGCATCAAGCCGCAGCTCGCAAAGCTGCTCGACTTCGACACGAAGATCAATCCGGCGCGCATGATCAACAACGCCGACTGGCTGGCCGGTTTTGACCTCCTCGGCTTCTTGCGCGACACCGGCAAGTATTTCACCGTGAATTACATGCTCGAGAAGGAGGCGATCAGCCGGCGGCTCGAAGGCGAAGACGGCATTTCGTACACCGAGTTCAGCTATCTGCTCCTGCAAGCGCGCGATTACCTCGAGCTGTTCGACCGCCACCATTGCACGCTGCAAATGGGCGGGAGCGATCAGTGGGGGAACATCACTGCCGGGATCGAGCTGATTCGAAAGTTGCGAGGGAAAAAGGCGCACGGCCTGGTGTGGCCGCTGATGACCACGGCGTCGGGCGCGAAGTTCGGCAAGACCGAGGCGGGCACGGTGTGGCTGGATCCGGAGCGGACATCCCCGTTCAAGTTCTACCAGTTCTTTCTGAATACCGATGATCGCGATGTGATCGGGTATCTCAAGGTCTTCACGTGGCTGGATCGGGCGATGATCGACGCGCTCGAGAGGACGGTGACCGAGGCGCCGGAGAAGCGCGAAGCGCAGCGGACGCTGGCGCGCGAGGTGACCTCCATGGTGCACGGTCCCAATGAGCTCGATCGGGCTGAGCGCGCGTCGAAGGTGTTGTTCGGCGGCTCGCTTGCCGACGCTTCGGTCGACGACATCCTGATGGTGTTCGACGATGTGCCGGCGACGATAGTGCGGGTGAGTGAACTCGCGTCGTTTGCCGCCAACGCGCTGGTTGCGCATGCAGGACTGGCGGCGTCAAAGGGCGAGGCGACGCGGTTAATCAAGCAGGGGGGCATTTATTTCAACGACCGCCGGGTGACTGACGAGCGCTCAACCTTCACGGTTGCCGATGCGATTGGCGGCCGCGTGATAGTGCTGAGGAAGGGCCAGCGCGATCGCAGAATCGTGAAGCTCGAGGCGTGAAAGTTGACAGGCGGCGATGGTTCCCATAGAGTTGAAAGACACGATTCACGCGGGGTTCTCGGTCTAGAGCACCGCGCTGCCGGGCAAGTCTCCTGAAGTTTTTTCGCCAGTAAGCGAAAATAAGGGTTGACTAGAGAAGGCTGATCGTCGTAAGTTTGAAAGGTTCCCCCAAAAAGGGCGGACGCAGAATCCAAAATAATGGATGATGCGTCATGGTGGGAAGCAGCGTGTAGTGGCCGCGCCGCTGGTGCGGCTGGTAAACGCCGTCCTTGGTTCTTTGAAAACTAGATAGAGCGTGTAGCAACCAGCCTCGTCGAGTGTCAGCTGTTCTGCGGTAACGCAGGACGACACAAGACAGAAGTAACAAAGTAATGAGAGCCTAATCGCTCTCTCAAAGTTAAACTTGAGAGTTTGATCCTGGCTCAGAATCAACGCTGGCGGCGTGCCTAACACATGCAAGTCGAACGCGAAAGGGGCTTCGGCCCTGAGTAGAGTGGCGAACGGGTGAGTAACACGTGGGTGATCTA
>Ga0187893_10010196_pt1 | contig 14121 bp, 11 predicted proteins | sample MA1701074metaG_FD_139574 | JGI IMG/M metagenome (GOLD analysis project Ga0187893, IMG submission 139574) | White microbial mat communities from a basaltic lava cave in the Kipuka Kanohina Cave System on the Island of Hawaii, USA - MA170107-4 metaG ...
CGCAACCAGGAGGTCGTGTTCTTCACCGATCGTTACTCGCCGCAGGACCTGGAACCGCAAGGATACGAAGTGATTATTACTGAAAACGGCACCACGACCATCATTACCGGGTTCCCGCCAAAGGACTGACGGCTCGATCGCTGGGATCGGCACGGCTGGAACGTGGGTGGTACTGCCGCGCGCAGGAGTGATGATTGGCAAAACTATGCTTCCAATCTGGCAAAAGTATGGGCGAAGCGACAAAACTGTGACTTAACCCATAACTTTGCCGTGAAGAGCTGTGAGCGGAACGTCCAACTGGGGCGCGGAACCCTCGTGCTTGGATTATCGGGAAGGATAACATTGCCGGAAGCGCTCGTTGAGACGCATATCTTTGCTATGGGAGCAGAGTTGCAGGGACATGATTTTACGACTATGTTCGGTGGCGGGAAAACGTTACCAGACATCTTGCCATGGTGCCCTCGTGAGATCACAGCCATCGGGGACGATCCTCGGCGTTCGTGAACTGATCCCATAGCCAGCGTCGGTGTGTCCGAATTTGTAAGGCGAGCCCAGGAAGGGCGTTAGCGTCACTATGTATGAAACGGCTAACCGGAAATCAGGAAGCAATCGTGGCCGCAATCGGCGGCACCTTGTTCTCGCCCATCGGCAACTGCTTGGAATCGATCCAGGCGGATGCGGCGATCCTGACGGATGTGCCCGCAGAACTGGGCCAGATCCACCCGTCGGCATCAACGCTGAAGATTCCACTGGCCGCAAATCACACAACCGCGACACTGATCGACGCGGCTGGACGCGTCGACGCAGACCGTTGGGCGACGTTGCGTACGACCATCCTACAAAGGATGCCCGGGGATCTCGAGTCCGGATTGGGAATGTGCTACACCCTGGGGGCCATGGCTTGGACGGTGGCCACCTCCAGCGACGGCCTAGCCGACCGTATCCGCGACGACTTCGTCACCAAGCTTTGGGCGCGGCGCAATGCCACCATGCCCAAGGTCGTCGTTCGCTACATGAGTTCGCTGGCTGGCGGGGCGGGCGGCCCCACCGCCGGGCGCTTGGCCAATTATCTAGCCGAAATGCTACATGAGCACGTCGGAGCAGGTGTGGATGTCACCGGGTTTCAGATCGGCGGTTTGACGTTTCTCGGACTCGGCGAACGCATCTTTCAGAACACTGCCGTCGGTTTAACCGAGCAAATCGCATACACCTTGGATACGGAGCGGCACTCGAGGGAATCCCGTGCTTTGGTGCTCGCCGAATTGCCTGCGGTCGGCCCCGGGGGCCGCGAGATTGCTGGTGACCGCGTTTGCCGCTCTGCCCTCGCTACTACATTGGCCACAGCCTGGTTCAGCACAGTGGTACAGGAGCGTGTCCAGAGTCTGCGGTCAAACCGCGAGTTCGGGGACCCTTGGGGTACCCTCACCGCCATCCGGCCTGCCTGGTACGGGCTGTTGAGTGCGGAGGCAATCGGGGCAACTGCCGCTCTTCACTACCTGTCGGAGTGGCGAGAGCTCGGCTCTCAGTACCAGAGTAATCGTGACTCTGTAGGCGAGACCCGCTTGGAGACCGCGCTGGCCCCTGGGCACCGCCTCCGCGGCGTCAACGAACTTCTCGAAGCGACGCGGCAGGCAAACGGCATGAAGCCCCCGCTGTTCGATGAACAGGCGACTGCACCGCCTGTTTTAGTCGGGCATCTCACTGTGGGAGGCGTTTGTGTGGACGACTACATCCCGGCGGCACCGGACTTGCGGAGTCTCGCGGCCTACCGGGCACAGAGGGTTCGGCTAAACAGCCTCAAGGACCAGCTTGAGGCGGACCGCGCGCACGCCAGCGCACGTGGTCTTAGCCTACAGGGCAAACTGGCTGTTCTGCGCCGTGGGGTCCTGGAGGCAGGCAGCAGCCTTTTTGAAGCGGCTTGGCGCGACAAATTGGAGCGCTACTTGGTAGGACAACAGGCGCAAATCCGGCGATTTCGGCGGGCCCACCAAGACTACCACGCAGTTGCCTGGGAGGTTGCGGCGACCGACCTAAAGGAGCGACTGTTCACGGAGAGCCTAGCACGTGTCGAGCGGGCGCTCGCGAACATCGATTCCTTCGACGAACGGGTTCGGCGCACCCTCGAGAGTTTGGCCGGCGATTCGGCCGCCCGGGCAGCGCCTTCGGATCTGGAGCTCAAGCCCCTCGCGGATGTATTTGAAGATCTTGTCGGCGCTGTCAAGCGCGGGAATGTCGCCGGCCTCAGGGCACTCCTTCCCACAAGAGCCCGGGCGATGACACTTCCGGGCTTAGCACGGCTCACGGGTGCGCAACCGACTGCGGAGGATGTGGCCTGCCGCTTGCGCGACCAACCGGACTATCAAAGCCCGTACTGGGGCGGTGCAGATCCAAAGCAGGGGCCTTTTCTTAGCATCGTTGTGCTGCCCCCCGTGAACCCGGAATTGCTGGAGGCGATGAAGACTGCAGCCGAGCAATCCGGCGCCAGCCAAGAATTAGTCGCTGCAGATTCGGTGGCTGCCGGTGCTTCAGTGTTGACACTAGATCTCTTCAGTGTGAAACGGTTGAGCGACCTGTATCCGTCGGCATACTTCGGTGCCCTGAAGAGCGTCTTGAACGGCCACCGTAATCTCTACGCGATCTCCGAACGGGCCCACCAGCTGGCCACGTCGGTTTTCGAACAGGAGGCACAGTCATGATGACGCTGATTGTCGCCTTGTTCGTAGTGAGCGTCACTGCGTGGGCGCTCGGCTGGACCGACTTGCCGCACTTGGTCTTCGGCATTCCCGTGCTGATCCTAGGTGTGGCGCTCAGTGCCGCGATGTTAAAGCTGCTGCGCCAGCGTACTTCCGACCAAGTGGATACGCCCGCAGAAGAGACCGAGCAGCCGCCGCTACGCCGGATCATGGCTGGCGCGATTTGGGGGGCGGGCCTGACGCTGCTCCTGACCGCGAGTTTTTGGCTGGCGCCGAGAACTCCGCTGTGGGCTCGAGTGGTAGATGTTCCAGGGCGCGCGGCGATGGCCGAAGTGGGATTGCTGGAGCAGCTCGGGGAATGGCAGGCGATCGTGACACGGCTAAACCGCACGTTGCCCAGCGGCATCAGGTCAGAAGGACGCCGCGCGCTGATGGCTAAGAAAATGAAGGCATTGCTGCGCATGGGCGAGATGGCACCCGACCTCGGCACAGGTTGCCAGCTGTTTCGAGAGGCAGAGGTGCTGGGCCGCGCCGAGGACTTCGATACGAGCTTCGTAGTTGCCAAGCTGGAGGTTTGTGCGGCCCGCCTGGCACGACGCGCTCTGCCCCGGGGCAGCCGCGCCGAGATCCTGCGCATCGAACGTGAAATTGGAGCCACGCTTAAAGTCAGCCTCCGAGTGACCGACCGGGAAAACCGCCCTATCGGCGGTCTCGCGATGCAAGACTTTGCGGTCGCGAGCGGTGGGCGATCACTCAAGGTCACTCATGCTGAAGCCGTGTCTAGGCCGGTCCGGGTCGGCCAGCGGCTGGCGATCGTGATCGATAACTCCGCAAGTACTGCCGCACTCTCCGCTGCGGCACTGGTGGCAAGCAGCATGTTTCCCGGGGACTCGGCGGAAGTCTTCATTTGCGGGCTTGGCGCGCGGCGCGCCGGGACCAGATCTGACGATCCCCTTCCGGTCCTCAATATGCTATTCCACATTCGTCCGGCGCAGGACTGCGCGCTTGCCGATACCATATGGCTCGCTTTGGACCAGTTGCATGGGCGGCCACAGGAGGCACTGGTTGTCATCGGCACCGGTCGCGATACAAGCCGCACACACACGCTGGAAGAAATCACCCGTCGCCTTGCCACGGACGGCGTACGGCCGATCGTCATTTCAGTAGCCGATCGGGCTACAGCAGCACTCCGGCTCCTGGCAGACACGAGTGGGGGACGTGTTTTCGAACTGCACCAGCGAGAGGCGCGGGTGGCGCTGCACGAGCGCTTCCGACCTTTTCGTGGCGACAGTTCGTTCTTTTACGACCTCAGAATCACCGGCGCACCGGATGCCGCCGCGCAGCTCAGCGTGACGGTCGGCAGCGAGAACGCCGCATCGGACACGGCCCGCCTTTGAGGAGATGAAGGTGCTGCCAATTGTTGGCCGTCTTTGCACACGCGTACGCGTGGCACTGGCCAGTTGCTCGTATTCATCGGCACGCATCCAATTCGTTCATGCGCTGGAGCGGCTTGCGGCCGAGGATAAATACGCGGAATTAGTGATTTTAGCAAGGCGACACCCGCTGCTCACTTGGGAGGCTCGCCGGGCGCTGGCGGCACCCGGCCGTGCCAACCCAGAAGATCTTCTTGCGGCGGAGCTGATCGGCCGTGGTCTGATCGGAATCGATAGCTTCACTCCTACCGGCTTGCGAGACTGGGTGCTCCCGCTACTGCGCGAATCGAGCAGCCGGTACCTGCCGAAGACGCTCATTGGACATTTTCTTTGCGAGCACTTGCACGAAGTCGAACGCCCGGAGGAGGTCGTACAGGCGATTGAGGCGAGCATCAAGCCAAAGTCCTGGGATGATTACTCGACCTTCGACGACATCTTTTCGATGAACAATTGGATAATCCTGCGTCGGCACGTAACCAAGCTTCGCCTGCTGACTGAACTCGACCTGTTCGTGACCCGACGAGACCGTGAGCAGTTCTGGGCGGAGTTTCAAGCGAGGAGGCCTCCATATGAATATTGACAATACCCGTTGGGACAACCTGCAGCTTCTCCGCGCGCAGCTCAAAGCCTACTTCAAGCAGCGGGAGGAGGTCGTAGATGGAGCTCTGGCCGCTTTATTAGCTGGTGTGCACGTTCTGTTGGTTGGGCCGCCGGGTACGGCCAAGTCGATGCTCACACATGTGCTGTGCACGAAAATTGAAGGTGCCAGCTACTTTTACTACCTGCTGAATAAATTCACCACTTGGGCGCAACTGGCCTGCGGGCCGGCCATTGTGCGCGAGCAGGATGACGAATCGGGCAAGACCATCCACTTTCGTAATACTGAGGGGCCAATGCTTCGTGCGCTCATAGTCTTCCTCGATGAGATCTTCAAAGCGTCCGGGGCAACGTTGAACTCACTTCTGAGTTACCTGAATGAGCGCACCTACTCCATTAACGCCGGTGAACTCGGCCGCGCGCCCGTGCTCACGGTCTTTGCAGCCAGCAACGAATTGCCTGGCAAAGACGAAGAGGAACTTCGCGCCTTTGCCGACCGCTTTCTGTTGCGCTACGAGGTCCAGTACATCAGCATTTCTCACGAGGGCGACACCGCCTTCATCGACATGCTGGCCGGAGATGATCCGGTGCCGGACTGCCGGCTGGACATCGACGAGTTTCGGTTCTTCCGCGCGCAAGCCGAGCGGGTCGCGATCCGCCGCAGCGTTCTCGGAATGGTCAGCGCGATACGCGCCAAACTCAAATTGGCGCACCAAATCGAGCCCTCCGACCGGCGCTATAAGGAATCATTGCGTGTACTGAAGGCTTTTGCCTTTCTGAATGGACACGCCGAGGTCACTATCGAGGATTTGGGAGTGCTGGAGCACGTGCTGTGGACGAGCCGCGACCGGAGCGAGCGTGACGCGGTGCGCAAGGTGATTCACGAGGTGGTCCGCGATCCGGCACTCCTCCAGGCCGTGGCCCTGTTCGGCGAGGCCGAGCGGATTTATCGCGATGCAGTAGATTGTCTGAAACGTGCGGCTGGAGCCGTTCCCTTCGACCAGGGACAGCGCCAAGCGCTAGAGGTGGTGCTGGACCAGGCACGCGGACACGAGCGGCGCCTTGAAGAAATCTATCTGATGCTAGACGGGCTAGCGGGTGCGGCCGAGTCCGGGACGGCGACCACTCTGCGCACCTATGTGAACCAGGTGAGCGTGTTTCGCAAGCACTTGGTCCAAACGCGGGGAGTGGAGAATCCGTTTCTGCTGCTCCCTCCCGGCGCCGGACAGACACTATCGGCCGAAGGGGCGTCGAGATGGGCGCAGGCGTGACCAGCGATTTCGGTTACGTCATCGACTGCCTGCCAGCGCAGAGGCGGGAGTTCGAGGCCGCCGCAGCGCAGTTGCGATCACTAGCCGAATTACGGGAGCGCGGCACCGCTCGGCTGCGGTCCTTTTCGGCGCTGCTTACGGATGTCTTCTGCTTCTTCTATTTGCCGGAGCCCACGCTGAAACACGAGGTCGGCGGCTCGGCCGACCGGCTTAATCATCTAATTCTGAAATTCCTGCTCGAGACCGCCCAGTATGACCAACTGCGTGGTCGGACAATGCTGGACTTCGACGCGGCTTTAGCCGCCACCGAGCGCTTCGGGGGAATGCTGCTCGAATACCTCCAGAGCGGCCACGGCGGTGGCAGCGGTCCTGCTCCCATCCGGCCTCCAGAGTTGGTCGAGATTGACGCGGTCGAACTCATCGAGAAAGCGGTGGCTGGCGGCGAGGGGCCGATCCGCGATGGTCTGCTAGTGATCGCGAAAGAAATCGAAGGGGATCTGGACGCGCACAGTATCCTCACGGACCTGTGTCGGAGTTGGGGGACCGAGCCGGGTTTCTTGCAGGAGCTGCCTTACCAGGAGCGAATCGCGCTGGCTCGCCGCATCCGCGACAACCAAAAGCTGATCGAGCTTGCGCGCATTGTTGGGCGCTTTCGATCATTGGCTCAGCAGAAGCGGCACACTCGAATTGTGGAATTGCCTCACGAAGTCTTCGATGTCACACTGGGCAGCGACTGGAATTGGTTTCTCTCGCAGGAGCTCATGACGTTACCGCATCGCGCGCTGCGCTACGATTTTTACCGGCGGCTGCTCGATGGCCGCATCGGCCAATACGATCTCCACGGGACGGAGAGGGTAGGCAGGGGATCGCTCGTCGTCTGTGTGGATACGAGCGGCTCGATGGCCGGCACCCGCGAGCTGGTGTCGAAGGCGGTCGCGCTCGCCCTTCTCGATATCGCAAAGCTTCAGGACCGGCGCTACGTGGCCATTCTATTCAGCTCGCCTGGCCAGTGGCGGTCTTACGCCTTCGCCAACGACCGCGTCGCCATCCGTGATCCGGGCGGCGCAACGCGAACAACGTCCTTTGTTGAGGGCATGCTCCGCGTTGGGGCGGACTTCTTCGGCGGCGGAACCGACTACGAATCGCCGCTGCGCGAGGCCATTCGCGTTCTCGGCGACGACGCCGACTGCAAGGATGGCGACATCGTATTCATCACGGACGACCAATGCGAGGTCGGGGAGCCTTTCCTGGTCGAGTACGGCGCGGCTAAACGTGAGAGGGGCTTTTCGACCTTCAGCGTCATCATTGAGGAGCGGGTCAGCGACGCGCGCACACTCCGCAAGTTCAGCGATGAGGTGATCTCCTCATTCGAGCTCACGGAAGAAGTGGCCGGTCGGATCTTCGAGAGCGTGTGACGCCCTCTTAAGAGAGGGACTGATTGTCTGGGCTGCCGCGCCGGGGCACTCCCAGCATACGAGCAAATGCTATTTCTCGAAAACGATACTGCGCATGCATGCCGGGACCTTAACATAGCGCTCATCCGGGTCGAGGCAGAAGACACGGTCGGGCCTAAACCCCCAATTGTCTTTCTCATTTCTCTCTGCCAGCCGGCCGGAGTAGTCCAGGTAGTCAAGCCCGACCTTCAGCCGCTCGCCATTCTGGATCGCTTTGACCACCTGACTTTCAAAGGCCTCGAGTGGGATCCGAAGCTCAGCGCGCCACCGAGAACCCTCGACCCAGGAACTCGCCGCAAAGCCCAGCCGCATGGCTTGATCCACAAACGCTCTGTCTGTCCGCCAATCGGCAAAGTGCACCCGTGGGTCGTGCAATGTCACCGGCGGAACTTCCAATTGAAAAAAGGCCGCCTGACCGCGCGTGCCACCCTCTACGAGATCGTGGATGTCCAATCGCGAGTTCATTTGCTTGGCCGCGAAATAGACCTCGATGCAATCTCCACTGTAGGGATATGGTGAGGTTGCCGGCACCGCCCGCACTGCATTATCGAGCACGTCGCCAGCAATGTAGTAATAGCGGTCATCCCACGTCATATACACCTTGATCGCGAAGAGCGGGCGTGGGACCGCGTCACGGATCCGTTGCCATTGCGGCGACGTCATATCTGGGACGGAGATCTCCATGGTGGGCAATGATACGTTCCAGTCCGCCAGGCTGCGGTCGCCGATCCTTATCTGCCCGGCTTGGGCCAGGCGTTTAACCTTGAATGTGGGAGACGTCTCCTCCACACATGGCCGACCTTGCGTTTGCCCGCTTACCGTCGGGAGGGCACACAGTGCCAGTAAGGCCAAGCAGACTGATGCGAGAGATCGGACATTAACATTCGGGGGATTCATTCTTCACCTCCAGTGACCTACTTCCAACTCACGGAATCCAGGTACGCAGGCCCTTGGTATGCGAGTCGCTCGCTCTCATTGGCCGCGATTTTTACACCCAGGCGCCGGATCTGAGTTGGGTCGAAGGACGCCTTGCCGCTGGTATCCTTGCTGATCTCCGCTCCCTCGCACTCGTTCTTCAGGTCTGGCCTCATGCTAGTGCGCAGCGTAAGGCGTATCCAGACTTCGCTCTCGACCATCACCGGTTCGATGTTCTGCCAGCACCCGTAAAGCGAGCGGTGCTGCGCGTCCTTCACAAATAGCTGCAAGCCCGGTGGTCGGTCCTCTTTCACCTGCAAATCCCTTCGGAACTTGACAAAAGCCGTAATCACCTTATTCGTCAAATTCACTGGGTCACCAGTGGTTCCTTGCGGTTCGCCAGGCGGATTTAAGATGAAGTCCACGGCGGCCTCCCCCGACTGGCGGGACTCGCCGAAGTCCAGATCGATACGCAGGGATGCCGTACCATCGCGCCTCTGCTCGGTAGTTCTCTCTGCCCCCGTCACCGCCGAAGGGGTCTTCGGATCGGGAAACACCCTCCACCCCATCGTCGCCTCCGCCGGATCCTCGAAGCCGTAGGTCGTCGGTCGGGCTGGCTGAGGCTTTTCGGCCCCTTGCGCCACGGCCTCAGCCGTCTCTCCGCGCGCGGGTGTCTGCTTCTTTGCTTGCGCGAATGCAGTGGCGGATGGCCCCGGAAAGACGCCGGAGGCAGCTGCAGCGAATAATGTGATGGCAATTGATGTTACTTTCACGATCTTTTCCTTCCTATCTAACTTCCTTTACCGAGTCTAGATAACACGGTCCCTGATAGCTCAGGGGCCTCTCCGCATTGGCGGCGATCTTTACGCCTACACGCCGGACTCTGGTCGCATCGAACCCGGCGGTACGCACTGCCCCGCGGCAACCGTTGGGCCCCGGACTTAGGTTCGTGGGCAGAACCACGTTGATCCAGAGTTCTTCCGCAACCATCTCTGGCTCAATGTTCTTCCAGCACCCGTAGAGCGAGCGTTTCTCTTCGTCGACGATGAATAACTGCACTCCCGGGTTCTGGTCGAGAATCGACGGAAAGTCCCGCCGGAATTTGATAAACCCACTGAGAATTCGGTTGGACAGGTCGTACGGTGGTCCGGCGACGGGGGGAGTGATGACCAAGTCGGTCGACAACTCCTCTGTCTGCCGGCCGGTACTGAAGTTCAATTCGATCCGCAAAGCTCCCGTACCCTCATGATGCTGCTCGGCTGTCTGGCTCACGCGTCTCGTTGTCGTTGCCGCCGAGTCTTGGGGCAGTCGCCAACCCATCGACCCTTGTCCCGGCTCGTCGAAGCCGAAGATCAGCGGCGGTCGAGGCGGAAGCTGCGGTGGCAAGGGCGGCAACGAGGCTTGGTGCACAATCCCTATCCTCTTTAACTTGCTAGCGAGCACCTGACCGTTACGCACTGCCTTGACCGTGATCAGGTCAAAATCCACGTCCGCGGCGCGCGGCGCGGTGTAGAAAAAGGCAGCGGTCGACTTGTTCGTCGTCCAACACCGCGCACCTTGAGCGCTGGTGCACTCGAACTCGAGGCCTTGTCCAGTGCGATCTTTGACTTCCACGTCGACGCCGATGGTTTGGCCGGCCTGGACTGCGCCGCCGCCGTCTTCCACGAGCCTGATGTCCCTGATCTGCGTCTCGGGTGCGCGCCACCGGTCGTAGACGAACCAAGCCGCGACAATCACGAGGATCACAGCGCCAACCACCATATACTTCCGCATGCGTTAGATCCTTCCTTGTGCTATGCTGGCACGGGCTCGCGAGCCTCCTTACAAATTCCGCGCCTATCTGACCACAAACCAAACGCCAACCTCGTCGGCCATTCCGGCGCGGTTCGTCGCCGCTACCGTTGCGCGCAACCATTTCCCTTTGCTCCGGACATGACCACTCGGAAGCTTGACTCGTACGACGTTGGTCGAACTCCGTAGGGGTCTGCCAGGCAGGATCGCTTGGTCACTGGCGGACGCGCTCGCCAGCGGATTGTTTTGCTCATCTAGGGGCGGCTCGAAGCGCCACTCGACCTGCCTCAAGAAACCCACTGAAGTCACTTTCACGTCGCACATAGCACCCTGGTTGTCGAAAAGCGTGACCCGGTATGCACCGGTTGATCGGTCGAAGGCTGGCTTACAGTTATCAACTATCAGTTGGGGCCGCGCCGGAGCGAGCACCACTGATAAAATAAGGCCGGCTAAACCTGCTGCTAATGAGAGCCCACGCCCGGCGGCCCAGAACCTACCGACAGGTTTCGCGAGAAAATTCAAAAACTTCGTGAGATCGTTTGGGCAAAATACGAATGTGAACTGGCCGTCACGTGCCGTATGGCAACCTGATGCGTGCCTCTTGAGTTCAAGAATCGAATCCTTGTCACCCTCGAACCATACGTCACTGACTTCCTGGCGGTTAGCCAGATGAAATATACCATGGGTCAAGGACGCAGCCGGGCATGCGCGGCGCATTTCCCACACCTTGTCGTGAATTCCGCCGACGGGCTTGAGTACCCAAGTTCTATCCTCCTTGGCCATCGAAACTGAAATCAGTAGCCGCTCTGTGTCATGTCGATCGAGTAGCCGTCGCTGCCAAGGTTGGATAAATGCATTTTGAGCTTGTTGCTCGCGCCCAAACGCAATGGCGCCAGCGCAAAACAGACCCAGGTCTAATGAGTCGCCCTCTAGGTTGCTGGGGAATTTCTTGCCGAAAGAGAATACCAAGCAGAAATCTTCGGAACGAAAGCTGCTAGTCTTTCGCTGTCGTTGCCTTCCCCTTAGCGAACCCACGACGGCAAGCACCAATGTGGCGCCGGAGAAGAAGCCGATCATCGGCACGCTTCCAGCCAGCGGCACGACAAATGGCTTGGTGGTTCGTGATACTGCCCACAGAATCACAGCCAGGATCGCCACATACCCCAATGCGCTCACAATTGTTAGGCATAGCCACAGCGGTTCTGGCTGACTCGTCCATCGTCCGGTAGGCCGAGGAGAAATCAATTCGTCGAGGGCAGTCCGAGCTTGTCGCATCGAACCCGCGAGCTGACCATCGTCGTCGCAATCGTTGTCTTTCAGCCGCACTAGCGGGTCACTTGGCTGTTTACGCTTCTCAATATCTGCGAGCACCGGAACGACTGCCCGGTCGCCCCCACGTTTTTCCAGTATGACTCCGTACACCATACGCGAGCAGCCCAGCTTCACCTTCACCAACGTATACGCAGTGTGCAGCCCGTCGGCGGGAACTGTCGCCACTCCGAGCGCTCATGCTCCATCGTCTCTCCCAACTCGTCCAGAAGTCCCTCGACGTAAGGCAGCTTCGCTTTGATTTCCAGTCCCCGAAGGCCGAGCAGTTGACCACGGGCCGTCTCCTCGACTCGGTGCGAACAGAGGATCTCCGCTGTCGGCAAGAACACGAGATCGAGGAAGAACTCTTCCGGCAACCCGCTAAGCGTCCTCCTGTCCATTTTGATGACCACGCGCAGGTTGCCTTCCCGATCGACCTCAGGCCCAGACTGAATTATCAGTGGGACTTCGGTGCAAGTGTTCACCACGAAAACCTTGGTCCCTCCGGGCTGGACAACGTAATACGGTCTCAGCCAGCGGCGAAGGCAAGCCATCGCAAGAGCAACCTTCGTTGCGGCTACAGCGAGCACAGTCTGCAGGAGCCCGATACGCCGCTCGCTCTCCCGGTCGCCGAGGGACTTAGCACTCGCAGCAGCCTCAGCCATGTGGCGATCGGCATCATCAATCCGCCCTTGTCGGAGCGCAAGGAACCCAAGATCTGTTTTGCTCATTACCTGCACCACCAAACTTTCTGAACAGTTCTCCAACGCGAGCCGATGCAGTTGCATTGCCTGCCTCCAGTCCCCTTGTTGCCGACAAATCATACCGAGAACACTCAGCGCGTCAGCAATTTCTGACGGCTCGCCGTACTGGTTGCGCAGCCCGAAATGCCACCGCCAGAGGTGCCGGAAGCCTTCGAGAGGGACATCGGCGCGCCCGCCCAGCAGCGCATCCTGGAGCGCAGTGATCTGCGACGAAGATGACATCCACAGCGCATCACCATAGGCGTCAGCACATTCTGGGCACATTCGGAGGTGCTGAAGCGCCTGGCCATCTTCTGGCACAAGCTGGCCGCGCAGCACTTCGGCAATTTCAGCATCCAACTCTGCCAAACAGGCCGCACATGCTGGTACCGCCTTTGCATCACTAGCTAGCAATCCCATCTCGTCGGAACTCGGCATGTTTGCCACCTCAATAAGTGTCGATTGCCTGGAACACGGCTCTTACAAATTGATCCCGCAGGGTATTTCCAGCCCTCAGAATGTCCACGTCAATGTGGGTTATTTCCTTGCAATTCGCTCCCCGAAGACTGGTGGCGACCTGACGGGGGTCTTTCCCCTTGACGCACGTTTCGACGATCCAAGCGATGATCTTCTTACGGTCCTTATCGCCAAACGGTTCGACCGGACAGGAACTGGTGAGTTCCTTCTTGCACGCATCTCCTGCTGGCGAGGCGGCGTATTTGTCCAGCAAGGGTCGGAGCAGGCGTTGTTCCTTAACTGTCAACACTCGCCCAGGACTCGACAGCAAGTGAGCCAAGCACTTCTGGATGTCCTTTACTGAGCCAAGCTGGCATCCGTTTGCGACGGCATTTAAGGTCATCCGCGAAGCCTTGATATAATGTTCGTCTTCCCCGTCTTCGCCCAGGGGGTTGAAGACGTCTTGGATGACTCGCGGGAGTGCGAGGACCCCGTGGCATTGAGAGGTCCAGTAAAGGTGCCACAACCCCGAGCGAGCGCCCATCTCGGTGTGACTCCATTGTAGCCAGATAGCAGCGGCCTCCCGTTCATTGAGTCCACCCCTTCGCCGGGGTTGCCCCAGTTTGTTCAATGCAGCGGAGTACAGTGGAAACCCTTCTGCGAGCAACAATTCTACGTACAAAATCTTCGCGTCGGCCAACTTCTCCTCGAACTCCAGGTCTGTACCGGCGATCTCATCAAGCACCTGCTGTTTCACTTTTTCGACCAATTCGCGGGCCTGTCTATTCCCGCTCAATACCATGTACCAGATCGCCGTCTCCACCCTTAGCTCTTTGTCCCAGTCATCGAGCCTTGACCTCAAGTCTTCGCTTCCACTCGGGGGTCGCGGAGACTCTCGATTCTTCAGCGCTTTCGCTCGAGGGATCCTGCAGGTATCGACAAAAACCTCAAGTGCCTTACGTATCTTTGTTTCTTCCTGCTGCTTTCGGGCAGGATGGTCTTCAAGTTTTTCAGGATCGACGGGTCTCCCGCGGGAACCTACGACGAAATCCACCGTTTGCCCTGCTTGCTTACTCTTACTGCTGACCGCCACGCCTGGCGCCGCTGAAACAACCAGTTTGACCCGGTCCTTCACTAGATTCTGCGCCCAGTCTAAAACCAGCTCGTAGGGTTGGGGCCATTGCGCGAGGTCGGTGCAGACCATCTTAAAGAGCACATAGGCAGCCGCGCCATCGGACCTTACGTTTATCCCAAACTCCCTGAGGAGTCCGGAGCAGATGCGCCGCGAGCATGTGTCGATGTCAGACTTTAGCTGGGCGACATTCACGTGTTGTGCGACGTGTTTGAAGATCTCTTCTTGAGAAACCACAGCGGCCCGTAAGAAGGGGCTACTCCAGACCCAAAAGTCTCGCTCGTAACGGTAGTGGTGAATCCGTAGCACTAGAGCGTCGAGCAGCCGA
>Ga0187893_10010197_pt1 | contig 14121 bp, 20 predicted proteins | sample MA1701074metaG_FD_139574 | JGI IMG/M metagenome (GOLD analysis project Ga0187893, IMG submission 139574) | White microbial mat communities from a basaltic lava cave in the Kipuka Kanohina Cave System on the Island of Hawaii, USA - MA170107-4 metaG ...
CCATGCCCCTGAAACTAGTCCCGGCCGCAGGGGTGGTCAGGCCGCCGCTTTGGCTCTGACGAGGGCGGGCTTGTGGCGGACGGTGGCCCAGCCGAACTTCTCGAGCAGCTTGATGACGTACCAGCCCGGGTCGATCTCGCCCCGGTTGAAGGCGAAGCGGGCGGCGGTGGGCATGGCGTGGTGGTTGTTGTGCAGGCCCTCGCCCCCCACGAGCAGGGCCAACCACCACGAGTTGGTGGCGAGGTTGGCGTGCGGTCGCTTGCCGAACTGGTGGCCGATGGCGTTGATGGCGGCGCTCATCAGGAGGTAGGACGCGGCGTGGATGGCGGCGGCGACGAGGCCGTGCACGGGGCCGAGGAGGACGCACAGGAGGGCGATCCCGATGGTGAGGCCGAAGGCCGCGTGGTCGAAGCAACGGGCGTCCCAGGCGTCGGGCTTGAGGTCCTTGGCGTAGCGCTCCACGATGGGCTTCCGCAGCGCCTTCTTGTACAGGTAGGCGTTGCCGAACTGGACGGCGCTGAAGCCGCGCTGGATCGGGCTGTGGGGGTCCTGCTCCTCGTCCGAATGGGCGTGGTGGAGGCGGTGGACGGCCACCCACTCGCGGGGCCGGAGCCCGGTGGTGATCCAGGTGAGCACTCGGAACGTGAAGGTCAGGCCCGGCCGCACGGTCACCGCCTTGTGCGAGAGGGTGCGGTGCAACCACACGGTCGTGATGTAGATCGCAAGCTGCGTGACGGCGAACGCGACGATCAACATGGCGGTGAGGGACCGGAACATCTGCGCATACTACCGACCGGTAGGTAGGGGGCAACTTCGGGCGGCGGTAGCATGGGGTGAGTGGCAGGAACGCGCGGGCAGGCCACCCGGGACCTGATCCTCACCGAGGCTCTCCGCGGGTTCGCCGAGCACGGGTACGAGGGGACGTCGCTCAACCAGATCGCCGCCGCGGTGGGCATCCGGAGGCCGTCGCTCCTCCACCACTTCCCGTCCAAGGAAGCCCTCTACCGGGAGGTGTTCGCCCGCACCCTGGCCGACTGGTACGCCCGGCTGGAGGAGGCGAGCGAGGGGCCGCGGGAGGGGTGGGTCCAGGTCGACCGCATCCTGACCGCCGGCTTCGAGTTCTTCCGGGAGAACCCCCGGTTCGTGCGGCTGGTGGCGCGGGAGGCGGTCGAGGGGGAAAGCAGGCTCGCGGGCGAGCTGGGGGCGGGGCTGCGGCCGCTGTTCAACCGGGCCGTGGGGTTCTTCGAGCGGGAGATGGACGCCGGGCGACTGCGCCGCTACGACCCCGAGCAACTGTTCCTGACCTGCTACGGGGCGGTGGTGTCGACCTTCCGGGACGTGGGCCTGGTGGAGGCCCTGCTGGGGCAGGACCCCATGGCGGCCGACCTCCTGGAGGCCCGCCTCGGACACCTCAGGGACCTGTTGCGGGCCGCCTTGGAGGTCGGTTCTCCCGCCTGAGGACGAACTTGAGGCCCGACCACACGCCGGTGACGGCGCAGACTTTGACGTCCACCCAGCCCAGGGGGAGCACCACCTCCCGGAGCACGTCCTCGGTCAGGTCGGTGGGGACCTTCACACTTCCTTTGGGGCGCGCCTTCTTGGGCCACGCCACCCACAGGGCGCCGGCGGGCGGGAGCCGCTCGGCGATGGCGGGGAAGCGGGCGGCGAGGTCGGCTCGCCGGGTGGCGAAGAGGACGGCCAGGTCGGCCCGGCCGTCCGCGACCAGCTCGGCGCCGCCGGGGATCGGGTCGAGCTCGGCCTCGAAACCGGGGGGCGCGCCGACCAGCAGCACCGTCGATCCCTCGGCGATGCCCAGCTTCTTGGCCAGCGGCGTGCCCGAGTACCCCGGCACCTCCCTATCCTGACCGGCCATGAGAGGGCGCGTCGTGTTGGGCCTGTGCGCCCTGGCGGGCATGGGGAGCGGCGCCTTCGCGGTGGTGTCGAGCCGGGAGTCGACGCCCGAGGCGGCGGCCGCGGCCGAGCCGGCTACGCCGGTGTTCAGCCTGAGGCGGGTGGCGGGGGCCGTGTTCCGCACGGTGGCGGCCGCCAACCTGGGGATCGCTCTGGACGGATGGCTGGCCGGGGCCGAGGACGCCTGCGTCTCCGTGCGGGACCCCGACGGGCGGGTGATCTACCAGCAGGGGGCGGGCAAGGCCCTGATCCCCGCCTCGAACATGAAGGTCCTGACCGCGGCGGTGGCGCTGACCAGGATCGGCCCCGACTTCCGGTACACCACCCCGGTGCGGGCGGCGTCGGCGCCGGGCCCGGACGGGTCGGTGGGGGATCTGTGGCTCGTGGGGGTGGGCGACCCCCTGCTCGCCACCGCGGAGTTCGCCGCCATCGCCGGCTGGCTGGAACGGCCCCGCCAGGCGACGCCGCTCGAGGGCCTGGCCGATCGCCTCGTCGACGCCGGGGTGCGGCGGGTGGGCCGCCTGCTGGGCGACGAGTCCCGCTACGACGCCGTCCGCTACGTGCCGTCGTGGGCGCCGCACTACGCCACCGATCCCCAAATCGGCCCCCAGAGCGCGTTGCAGCTGAACGGGGGGTTCACACGGTGGCGGCCCGGCTTCGTGGCCCAGACCCGGCCCGCGACCGACGCCGCCGGGGTGCTGGCGGGCCTGCTGCGGGCCCGGGGGGTGGCGGTGGGCGGCGTGGGCGAGGGCCGGGCGCCGGAGGGCGGGGTCGCCCTGGCCCAGATCGAGTCCCCGACCATGGCCGACGTCGTGGGCGTCATGCTCCGGGAGAGCGACAACCTGGTGGCGGAGCTGGTGGTGAAGGAGCTGGGCGCCCGGTTCGGGTCGGGGGGGACGACTGCCGCCGGGCTGGCGGTCGAGCGGGCGGTGGCGGCCGAGATGGGCTGGCCGGTCGAGGCGCTGACGGCGTCGGACGGGTCGGGCCTGGACCGGGGGAACCGCCTGAGTTGCGGCCTGGTCGACGCCGTGCTGGCCTCCAGCGGCGGCGCCGGGGGCCCCTTGGGCAAGGGGATGGCCGCGGCCGGCGCCACCGGCACCCTCGTGGCCCGGTTCCTGAACTCCCCGGCCGACGGCAAGGTGAAGGCCAAGACGGGCTCGCTGGGGGGGGTGACGTCGCTCTCGGGCTGGGCCGCCGACCAGCGGGGGGGCCAGCTCCAGTTCGCCATGCTCGCCAACGGCGTGGCTACCGAGGCGGCCGGCTTCGGGGTGCAGAACCGGCTGGTCAACGTGCTCGTCGGCTACCCGCAGGCGCCGCCGCCGGTGTCGCTCGAGCCGCGGCCGATCCGGCCGCCGCCGGGCTGATGGAGCTGCCCATGTTCCCCCTCGGGACGGTCCTGTTCCCGGGGGCGGCGATTCCCCTGCACGTGTTCGAGCCCCGGTACCGGGCGCTCACCGGCTACTGCCTGGAGCACGACAGCCCCCTCGGCGTCGTCCTCATCGAGCGGGGGAGCGAGGTGGGCGGGGGCGACACGCGCTTCTCGGTCGGCACGGAGGCACGGATCGTCCAGTCGGCGGCGCTCCCCGACGGGCGATGGCTGCTGGTGGTGGCGGGTGACCGCCGCATCCGCATCGACCGGTGGCTGGGCGATGCGCCGTTCCCCCGGGCCGAGGTGTCGGTCCTCGACGAGGGCGCCGGCGCGGGCCGCCGGCCGCCGAGGTGCGGGCTGCCTTGGAACCCCGGATCCGGCGGGCCCGGACGCTGCTGGCCCGGCTCGGGGAGCTGGACGCGGAGGAGGCCGGGCGCGACGTCGCCCTGGCCGACGATCCCCACCGGGCGGTGTGGCAGGCCGCGGCGTCCGGGCTGGTTAGCGTGGCCGACGCCCAACGCCTGCTCGAGACCGACGGGTTGGCGGCGCGGCTGGAGCGGCTGACGTCCCTGCTCGACGAGGAGCTGGACGTGCTTGCGCTTCGCGCCCGGGAGCGGTAGGAAGTCGCGCCGGCCCCGTTTCGGGTAGCAGGGCACAGGCGGCGCTGAAGCGTGGAGAGGAGGACCTTGCCCGAGCCAGCCGACTCCGGAGACCCGACCGATCTCCCGAGCCATGTGCAGGACTTGTCCAAGCTGGTCGTCGCCTACGTCAAGCAGGAGACGATCGAGCCCGTCAAGGGCTTGGGCCGGTTCGTCGGCTTCGGCCTGGGCGGGTCGCTCCTGGTGGGCGTGGGCCTGGTGATCCTCTTCCTCGGGGTGCTGCGGCTCCTGCAGGAGGAGACCGGTTCCGCTCTCCGGGGCGGCTGGTCGTTCCTGCCCTACGTGGTCACCGTGGCGCTGTGCGGCGCCGTCGCCGGGGCCGCCATGGCCGCCCGCGGACGCAAGAAGGAGAGGGATCGGACATGAGCGCGACCCACGCCGAGGCCGCCGCCAACGGGCGGGTGACCCGCAAGGACATCGAGTCCAAGCTCCGCCAGATCCGGAGCGACGTCGACACCGCCGAGGAGGCGGCCAAGGGCGCGGGGACGGTGGCCGCGGGCGTGGGCGTGATCCTGCTCATCCTCCTCGTCTACCTGCTGGGCAAGAAGCGGGGGAAGCGGTCGAGCACCGTCGTCGAAGTGCGGCGGTTCTAGACCGGTGTCGAAGCTGCTGCGGCTGCTCTTCCGCACGGGGATGAAGAAGGGCCTCGGCGGCCAGGGCCGGCGCTGGCTGTTCGTAGGGATGGCGGCCGGCCTGTGGCGCTTCGCCCGCCGCCACAACGGCGAGGCCAAGGTCACGTCCACGGAGAAGCTCGCGCCCGGGCAGACCCTGATCATCCGGCATTATCGGAAGGGTGAACCGCTCCCGCCCCCGTAGCGGCGCCCGCCCGTGAGCCGTCCCCTCGCGGCCGGCGACCAGGTCGTCCTCGTCGACAGCAAGAACCGGCGCTACCTGGTGCGGCTGAAGGCGGGCGGTGAGTTCCACACCCACGCCGGCCTGACCTTCCACGACGCCCTCATCGGGCGGACCGAGGGGTCGGTGGTCCGGTCCAACACCGGCGCCAGGTACACGGTCCTCCGCCCCACGCTGGCCGAGTTCGTCCTCTCCATGCCCCGGGGCGCGCAGGTGATCTACCCCAAGGACCTCGGCGCCCTGGTCGTGCAGGCCGACATCTTCCCGGGGGCGCGTGTCCTGGAGGCGGGTGTGGGCTCGGGGGCGCTCTCGATCGCCCTGCTGCGGGCCGGAGGCCACGTCACCGGCTACGAGGTGCGGGCCGACTTCGCCCGGGTGGCCCGGGCGAACGTCGAGCGCTTCCTCGGCGACGCCGACATGCCGTACGTCATCCACCAGCGGGACGTCTACGAAGGCATCGACGAGGTGGATCTCGACCGCATCGTCCTCGACCTGCCCGAGCCGTGGCGCGTGGTGAAGCACGCCGAGCAGGCCCTGCACCCGGGCGGGATCTTCTGCTCCTACCTGCCGACCATCGGCCAGGTGATGGCCCTGCACGAGGCCTTGGGCGCGTCGGCCTTCGGGCTGCGCCACACCGTGGAGGTCCTGGAGCGGTCGTGGCAGGTGAAGGGCCAGTCGGTGCGCCCCGACCACCGCATGGTGGCCCACACCGGGTTCCTCACCACCGCCCGCCTCCTGTCCGTCCCCGACGGGGACGAGCCGGCGTGAACCTGCTGGACCTCGCCCTGGTGGCGGTGCTGGGCACGGCCGTATGGGGCGGTCACCGGCTGGGGTTGGTCACGGGCGCCACGTCGTTCGTATTCCTGCTGCAGGGTTTGGTGGCGGCCACCCTGCTCTCGCCGGTCCTGGTGGATGGGCTCGGCGGGGAGGGCCCGTCCTTCAGACTGCCGCTGGGCGTGGCGCTCTTCCTCGCCGCGGGCGTCGGATCCCAGTGGGCGGGACGGCTGGCGGGGCGGGAGTTCTGGCGGGCGATCGTCCCCGCCGAGTGGCGCGGGCCCGACCGGGCGGCGGGCGCGGTGGCGGCGCCGGTGATGGTGCTAGTCCTGGCCGGCCTGGTCGTGCTCCCGCCCATGCGGGAAGCGCCCGGGTGGCCGTCGGAGCTGGCCCAGGGCTCGCTGATCGGGCGGGGGCTCGACGCCGCCGTGCCGGCGCCGGCGAACACCCAGAAGGCCCTGCGGCGGCTGACCGGCGCCATCGCCCAGCCCGAGGTGCTGACCGCCCTGGGGCCGGCGGGCGACTCCAGCCCGCCGCCCCGGCGCGTCCCGCTGCCGGCCGACGTGGTGGCGCGCGTGGCGTCCTCGACCGTGAAGGTGGAGGGCGAGGCCTGCTTCCTCGACCGGGAGGGGAGCGGCTTCGCCATCGCCGAGGATCTGGTCGTCACCAACGCCCATGTCGTCGCCGGCCAGGATGCGCCGGTGGTGGTGCGGCCCGACGGGAAGCGGCTGCCCGCGGTCGTGGCCGTCTACGACCAGCAACGGGACCTGGCCCTGCTGCGGGTGCGGGGGCTGGGGCAGGCGCCGTTGCCGCTGGGGACGGCTCGGGAAGGGGAGACCGGCGCCGTCTTCGGCCACCCCGAGGGGCAGGACCGGCTGGAGGTGTCGCCGGCGGCCATCCGCCAGCAACTGGTGGCGACCATCCAGGACGCCGGCCTCCCCGCCCCGGCCAAGCGCAACGTCTTCGTGCTGGCCGCCGACCTGGAGCCGGGCGACTCGGGCGGCGCCCTGGTCACGCCGGGCGGCGAGGTGGCGGGGATCGCCTTCGCCATCAGCAGCGCCCGGGCCGGCGTGGCCTTCGCCGTCAACGCCGCCGAGCTGCGTCCCCTCCTGGCGTTGGACCGGTCGGGAACAGCCGACACTGGCGATTGTTTCTGAGGGTGCGAAAGGAGGATCTGTGGAGACGACAGATCGGGAGTGGCGGGAGCAGCTCAGCAAGGAGCAGTACAAGGTGTTGCGGGAGAAGGGCACGGAACGGGCGTTCACGGGGGCGTACTGGCGCACCAAGGACCAGGGGATGTACCGCTGCGCCGGGTGCGGGGCCGAGCTGTTCAGCTCCGACACCAAGTTCGATTCAGGGACGGGCTGGCCGAGCTTCACCGACCCGGTGGTGGCCGAGGCGGTCGAGCTGCACACCGACCGCAGCCACGGGATGGTGCGCACGGAGGTGGTGTGCAAGGCGTGCGGCGGCCACCTGGGCCACGTCTTCGACGACGGCCCCGGCGCCAACGGCAAGCGCTACTGCATCAACTCGTGCTCGTTGGACCTCGAGAAGGCGGCGGAGGCTAGGCCGTAATACGTACGTGTGGCAAGGAAAGCCGCGATGGGCGCGGACGGGCACGGAGCGCCCAAGGAGTTCGCACGCGGGCGGCGGATCCGCTCCCCGGCCGGCTGAGCTGGGGGTTGTTGGCGCTTCAACGCCTCGCTGGCAACCGGGCCGTCACCGCCCTGCTCCAAGGTCGGGACGCTCGGGCCGGGCTGCACCTGCAGCGGGAGACGGGCGACGCCGCCGTCGCCCAGTTCCTAGCCGCCCGTCCGAACATCGCCGAGGATGGCTCTCCGGCCGAAGCCGAGGCGCGCCACGCCGAGACGGGCGCGAACCGTGACCACGGCGCCGGCGCCGGCGGGCCGGTACGGCTCCAGACCGGCCCGGCGGCGGCGTCGCTGGCCGACTCGACGTTGCGGCTCCAGGTGACGGCCTCGGCCCCGACCCCCGCCGGCGACCGGCTCATGCGCCCGAGCTGACCCACGCCGTCCACCATTCACCGCTCGTCGCCCACTGCCGGAAGGCGCCGCACCGCCTCGACTTCCTGCGCGTGAAGAAGATCCCCATCGGCGTGCACCGGGCCGTCGCCGCCGGGATGGTGAGGTGGGCGAACGAGTCGTTGGCGAAGAAGATCCAGCCTGACCAGTTCCCGGACGACGGCGGTCACTGGTGGATCGAGATCGGCGTCCGGGACCCGGACGGCAGCTGGGCCGCCACCGAGAGCTACGGCTGGGGGCCGACCGTCGACAGGGGCGGGGGCAAGCCCATGCGCGCCGGGGAGGTCGTCAAGCTGAAGCGGGTCCCCGGCCGTATCAACCAGAGGGGCGGGACCCATGACGGGCACGAGGGCGACCCGGCGCCGGTCTCCTACTATCCGGCGGCGAAGGTCGACCCGGCCACGGGCTACGCGGCCATCCGGACGAACTACGAGGCCCGGGTACGCGACTTCGCCCGAAGTTTCTCGGGCTCCTGGAACTGGCGCTTCAACTGGGGCAAGAACTGCCACACGTTCATCAACCGCCTGGAGAACGCCCTCGGGCTCTCCGATTCCGGCAATGCCCCCTTGCTGGCCGACCCCCGGGGCAAGACGGTCGAGAAGGCCATCACGGGCTCGACGGACCAGGCGCTGGTGCGCAAGTTCGCCACGCTCCGGGGCATGGCCCTGGGCGACATGCTGGCCCGGGTAGAGGAGATGCTCCCTCGGGCGCTGTCACGGGCAAGGCCGAAGAGCGCGCAGAACCCATATCTGGACTCTCGACGCGATGTAGCGTGGGCATCGCCGTCGTACGGGCGCTCCGCGCGTCCCCGGTAGAACTCCGCCGTGGTTTCGTAGGCGCTTGTCACCCGCGCCCGTCCCCAGTTCGTCAGTGGAGTCATGAACGACAAGTCCGTGCAGAGAACCGGAGTGGTGGCGTGCGCGCTGTGGCTGGCGGTGGCCGGCAGTCAGGTGTGGGCGATCGTCCAGCGCGACGGCGATGACTGGGAGTTCTCCTACACAGCGTTGACGGTGGCACTGGCGCTGGCGGCCGGGCTGACGGTGTGGTTCCTCGCGGCCCTGACCCGTGGGTCGGCGCGGCGCCGGCTGCGCGGCGCCGGTCTGGCGGCGGGCGCCTTGGGTATCGCCGCGGCCGCCGTCGGCGCGTGGGCCATCCCCTTGTGGATGTCGCTCCTCGGCATCTCCTTCGCCTTGATGGCCGCGGCGGCGCCGGAGGCAATCCGGAAATCCATCGCCGCCGCGGCCGCCGCCCATCTGGTAGCGCCTGCAGTCCTGGTTCTCACGATCGCGTTGTTCGAGGCAGACGATGGCCCGGCCGGCGACATCGTCGTGTTTGCGACCACGGCCGTCGTCGTCGCCGTCCTGGCGTCGCTGTCGCGAACGTCCGAACGCAACCGCAGCGTCATGATCGCGTAGTCCTGCCACGATCTACTCTGACCTGGCCGTATAGGTCCGACGGCCAGTTCGGCTGGAGGAGATGAAGCTCACCTACTAGGAGCTGGTGGCGGCGGACCTGCGGGCGCTGAACCAGGGCGACGCCGACCAGTTGCGCGCCGCCGTCATTGAAACTCGTCGGCGTGCCTCCGCGAAACCTCAACAGCGCCATCGGGTCGGCCTTCCCGGCCTACCGCGGTCTCTTCTCCTAGGGGTTCGGGGGGGCAGCTCGGGACGCGCGGGGAAGGATGACCAGTAAAGTGGTCATGTGACCAGGCAGATGACCGCCACGGAGCTGAAGGCCAAGCTCCTCGGGGTGCTGGACGAGGTGGCGAACGGCGACGAGGTGGAGATCACCAAGCACGGCCGGACGATCGCTCGCCTCGTGCCGGCTCGCGGCCCGGCGGCTTCGAAAGGGATGTTCGCCGGTGTCGTACGGACGGCGGATCCGAGCGATGAGCTGTTCAGCACCGGTGAGCGCTGGGAGATGGAATAGCGCCCCTGCTGCTGGACACGCACGTGGTCGTGTGGTGGTCCGCGGAGCCGACCCAGTTGAGCATCGCCGCGGAAGCGGCGATCTCGGGCGCCGAGGAGTTGGCAATGGCCGCCATCACGTGGTATGAGCTGGCGTGGTTGACGACGAATGGGCGGATCGATGTCGGGATGCCGGTGTCATCCTGGTTTCGATCGCTGGCGCGGACGTTCGGAACCCTTGGCATCACTCCCGCGATCGCAGAAACCGCGGCCGCCCTTCCGGCGACGTTCCCCGGTGACCCGGTCGACCGGCTGATCTACGCCACGGCGGTGGAGTACGGCTGCCAGCTCGTGACCAAGGACCAGCGGCTGAGGGACCATCCCCATCCCGGTCCTCGACCGATCACGGTCTGGTGACTACCAGCAATTAGGCTGGTCGCCGTCCTTGTAGGCCGACCCGGAGCTGCGACCTGACCACCCAAGCCGACGACGGCGCGCTCGTCCGGGTCAACGCGCCCCAGTCGTTCGCCCGGGGGTTCGGACGGTCGGTCCGGGAGATCTGGGCCTTCCGCGAGCTGCTGGCCAGCCTGGTGCGCAAGGAGCTGAAGGTGAAGTACAAGAACTCCTTCCTGGGGTTCCTGTGGTCCCTGGTGCGTCCCTTGTGCCTGCTCATGATCTACTGGCTGGTGCTGGGCAAGTTCCTGCGCTCGGGCATCCCGGACTTCGCCTTCTACCTGTTCTCCGGGCTGGTGGCGTGGGACCTGTTCGGGTCGACGCTGGGGGGCGCCACCACGTCGATCGTGGGCAACGGGGGCCTGATCAAGAAGGTCTACTTCCCCCGCGAGATCCTCCCGCTCGCCACCATCGGCGCCGGCCTGGTGCACTTCGGGCTGCAACTGGTCGTGCTGTTCGGGGTGCTCATCGCCTTCGGCTACGACTTCCTCGGGCCCAACCTGCTGTTCCTGCCCCTGGCGGTGCTGGCGCTGGTCCTGTTCATGACGGCCGTGGGCCTGCTGCTGGCGGCGGCCAACGTCTACCTGCGCGACGTCCAGCACCTGATCGAGGTCTTCCTGCTCTTCTGGTTCTGGCTCACGCCGATCGTGTACTCGGTCAACTTCGCCTTCAGCGCCCTGGAGGACCGGGCCGTCCTCGGCGTGAAGCTGTCGACGATCTACATGCTCAACCCCATGGCCAACGTCGTGATCGGCTTCCAGCGGGCCGTCTACAAGCACCTGACCGTCCTCGACGGGGCCGGCAACCCGGTCGACGTGCTGTACCAGGCGTCGGCGGGGGCCTACGTGGGCCGCATCGGCGCGGTGATCGCCTTCTCCGCCGCCCTGCTGTGGGTGGCGCAGCGGCTGTTCGCCAGGGCCCAGGGCAACTTCGCCCAGGAGCTGTAGCGGCCGTGGGCGCGCCCATCATCCGCGTCGTCGACGTCTCCAAGCGGTTCAACCTGCACCACGACAAATCGCTCAAGGAACGGTTCGTCAACAACGCTCGGCGGGGAGGGCCGGGGGACGAGGACTTCTGGGCGCTGCGCAGCGTGGGGTTCGAGCTGGACGAGTCCCACACCCTCGGCCTGATCGGCGCCAACGGGTCGGGCAAGTCGACCCTCCTGAAGCTGATCGCGGGGATCCTGACCCCGACCAGCGGTTATGTCGAGCGGCGGGGCCGCATGGCGGCCCTCCTGGAGCTGGGCGCCGGCTTCCACCCCGACCTCACCGGGCGGGAGAACATCTACATGAACGCCTCCATCCTGGGCCTGTCCCGCAAGCAGACCGAGCGCTACTTCGACGCCATCGTCGACTTCTCGGGGATCGAGAGGTTCATCGACAACCAGGTGAAGTTCTACTCCTCGGGCATGTACGTGCGCCTCGCCTTCTCGGTGGCGGTGCACGTCGAACCCGAGCTGCTGCTCATCGACGAGGTGCTGGCCGTGGGCGACGAGCCCTTCCAGCGCAAGTGCATGAAGCGCATCAAGGACTTCCAGCGCGAGGGACGCACCATCGTGCTGGTCACCCACGGGATCGACACCGTCCGCCAGCTCTGCGACCGGGTGATCATGCTGGACAAGGGCGAGATCGTGGCCGACGGCAAGCCCCAGGAGGCCACCCGGGCGTTCCGCGAGCGGTACGCCGCGCAGGTGGACGAGGCCGAGGACGTCCGGGGCTCCCGCGAGATCGAGATCACCCGGATCACCACGACCGACGGCCGGGGGAAGGCCAAGCAGCGCTTCGAGTCGGGCGAGCGGCTCGGGATCGAGGTGGTGCTGGAGGCGCACCAGCCGGTCGACGACCCCGTGATCGGCGTCGCCATCTACAACCACCTCGACGGGCTGGTCTACGGCACCAACACGGCGCTGCGGCAGGTGCCGCTGGGCCTGGTCGACGGCCGGCGGCGGGTGAGCTTCGACTTCGGCCCCATCCCCATGGTGGAGGGCCAGTACTTCCTCACCGTCGCCGCCCACTCCCGCGACGAGGAGACCCAGTACCACTGGCTGGAGCGCCAGGTGACGTTCAAGGTGTTCAGCCTGAGCGCAGACGCCGGCGCCATCCACTTCGACCCGACGATCGCGGTCGAGCCCGGTTGAGGCGCGCGGCGCCGCCGCGCCGGCCGGCCGGGGTCGGCGCGGCGGGTGGCCGGTGCGGCAACATGAGCGGGTGGGGGACGAGGCGGGAGAGACGCCGGGTCGGCACAGAGACGAACTCTTCGCGAGCCCCGTCCTCGTGCTGGGCCTCGCCCTCGCCGGGGTTCTGTTCGGCCTGGTCATCATGGTCCCGGGCTCTGGAGCCGGGGACTTCTTCCGCACGTCGGGGGCGGTCTGGCTCGTCCTGATCTGCGCGCTGATGGCGGCGTCGTTCCTTGCCGCACCGGCGGCGTTCATGACATACCGGGTCGTCGAGCGCGAGGTGCGGGGCGGGAGGGGACCGGCGATCGTGCTGGCCGCTCTCTTCCTGGTGCTGGTCGTCACGCCCTGGGCAGGCTGGAGCCAATCGTTCGTGCCGGACAACCCCGTCGACGGCATCGAGTGGAAGTTCAACGTCGTGGTTGCGGCGCCGGTCGTCGCCGCGTTCTGCGCAGTGTTGGGGCTCTGGCGCATCCAGCACGGCGCCCCGGCGGCGACGCAGGAGGCCAACTACCAGCTCCTGCGGGAGTCCTTGCTGCGGCTGACGTGGATCCTCGGAGCGCTCATCGGGCTCAGCACGCTCAGCCTCGGGGCCTATCTCGTGGCCAACGACCGACCCGAGCTGAAGGCCAACCTGGTCAAGATCGCGGGGCAGTTGGCCGAGCTGCGGGCCAACCCTCCGGCCGACCCGTCGAAGGAGTTGGAGGTCCTGAGCAAGAGGATCGCGATACTGGCCCCGCTCGGGGGTGAAAAACCCTGCTGGGAAAGTGCACAGGGCATCGAAGCGCGGCTGGATCGCGCCGCCTCCTGCGTTCAGGTGGCCGCGCTGGAGCCAGCCGCATACTACGTCGACTCGGCGCTCCGGCTCATCGGCATCCGGCCACTGGTCAACCTGGTGGTGGGCGCGTACTACACGCTGCTGCTCGGCGTGGCGTTCGTACCCGCCCACCTCGCGCTCCAAAACGCCGGCCGGCGCATCCGCGATCGGACGTACCCACCGCTGCCGCTGGGCGCCGACGGCTACAAGGCGCGACTGGACGAGCGGTCGACCGCCGACGGGGTGCTCGGGCTTGACGCCGGACCAGGGGTGGCGCTCCGCCAGCACGTGGCCCTGCTGGCCCCGCTGGCCGGTGGGATCGTCAGCGCCCTGCTGGCCGGTCGCCTCTGATTCTGACTGCGGTTTGGGACCCCCCGGGCGACACCCCGGGCACGGGTGGCGACGTGGACGCCGGTGACCGTCACCGCTACCAGGTCGAGGTTCGCCACCGCCGTGCCGACTGTCGCTGGGCCAGCGCCCGCTCTGTGGCCTCGACGAACCGGCGGGACACCGCCGAGCGGCTGGTGGACGGCCGCCACCGCCGTGCCGACCGGCTCGTGGCCCGCCGTACGGACGGGTCGACCGGGGCAGGTCCCCGTTCCGGCCAGTGCGCTGTTCCCCTCGACGGACGTGTCGCCGGGACGGTGATCGAGCGAGGCGGGCCCGGGCAGCTACGAGGCGGCCGCCGAAGCCGTCAGGAGAACCACCGGCGCCACGCTGGGCCAGCGGCAGGTCGACCTCGCCGCCTTCACGAGAACAAGACGCGTCCGGAGGGGCTGCGGCCCCACCGCTTGCAACGGCGGGGCTTGGTCAAGCGATCCCGGCGAGCAACGAGTCGACCATGGCCATGCCCTCGGCCGGCGCCCGCACCTCAAGACCCACACCTCGGCTGTCCACGGTCAGGGCGAAGGAGAAAGAAGCTGCAGCAACCATGCTCGGCCTCGAGGAGCAGCGCCAACCGGTCCAACGGAGCGGCGGCGTCGAGCTGGAGCCGGGCGCCGCCGTCGATCGCCGCCCGGTCTACGACGTGGGTCACGACATCTCGCCATTCCTGCAATCGTCCGGGCATTTCCGAGGCGTCGAGTGTGCAGGCCACCGGCGCGGAGGGCAGCGCCACCGGCAGCGTCGCTGCCGATGAGCTGTCGGTCAGGCAACCGCAATCGG
>Ga0187893_10010199_pt1 | contig 14119 bp, 11 predicted proteins | sample MA1701074metaG_FD_139574 | JGI IMG/M metagenome (GOLD analysis project Ga0187893, IMG submission 139574) | White microbial mat communities from a basaltic lava cave in the Kipuka Kanohina Cave System on the Island of Hawaii, USA - MA170107-4 metaG ...
ACGGCGAAATTCTTTGGTATCTCATGCTACTCTGCGGTTTCGCAATCTTGTTCCCGACTCAGATTGCCAATCTGGATGGCCTCACCCGGCGCTGGACGGACGTCATCTGGGTAGGTGTCAAACGTGTCCAGCATCTGGAAGGAAACCAAGTTAAGTACGTTTATTATGTTCTGTTGTTCCTGTATTGCATTTGGGGTCTGATCGCATTGAGGCTGACGCCGGATCCGTTGCTCCTCACGATTGCTTCGGGAGTGTTCTTGAATTTTGGCATGGGCTTTTCTGCGCTGCACGTCTTGTGGGTCACCACGTTCCTCATGCCGAAAGAGGTACGACCCCCTCTAGTGATGCGGATCGGCTTGATCTGTTGCGCGATATTCTATATGGGAATTTCGTGCATTGCTTTGAACCAGTATTGGCCCGACGTCGTTCGGTGGATTCAGGGCTGACGACTGTGGAAAGACCGGGAGGATACCTCGGTGCTTTCCTACAGATTCTTCCCAAAATTCCCACCATCAGAATGTGGCGGTCGGAGCCGCAGTGGTCGGGAAGCAACACTGGTCACGAAGCGACGGCGGTCACGAAGCGACGGCGGTCATGAAGGCAGCCCGTGTGGGTCGTCGCCGGCAACGCCCAGTCCACCCAGAAGTCCACGCGTTTTCGCAGGGATTCGCGACGAGTTCAGAGGATTCAGTGGCTGCACCGGCTTGTTGCGGTTCGAGGAATCTTCGGGCAAGGTCCCAGACCTATGAATGTTGATCTTTCAGAGCAAGTTGCGATCGTTACCGGCGGAGCGGAAGGCATTGGACGTGCCGTCGTGTCCGTTCTGGCCGAGAACGGTGCCAAGGTTGTCATCGTGGACGTGCAGGCCGAGAAAGCGAGATCCACAGCCAGAGAGCTCTCTGCCCAGGGAGGATCGTGCGTTGAGATTTCGGCTGACGTGGCGGATCCCGACCGAATGGCTGAGGTATCGGAACAGGTGCTTAGCCGCTTTGGCCGCCTCGACATTCTGATCAACAACGCAGGCATCAACACTCGCCAGGATCGGGTTCCCATTCACGAGTTCAATCTGAACGATTGGAACAAGATTCTGGAGGTAGATCTGACAGGCGTTTTCGTGGCGAGTCGTGCTTTGATTCCCGCTATGTTGCGAAAAAAGCGAGGCCGTATCGTCAACATTAGTTCCGTCGCGGGGTTGGTGCCATTGCGGCTGCAAAGCGCCTTTGTCGCTGCCAAGGCCGGAGTTGTGAATTTGACCCGCTCGATGGCCCTCGAGTTGGGGTCGCAAGGAATTCTCGTGAATGCGGTGGCGCCGGGTTCCACCTTGACTGCCGGGACCGAAGCCTTGTTCTACGGACCTGATGGAGCATATACAGAAAAGGCAGCCAGCCTGATTTCGCATATTCCCTTGGGACGGCCGGCTCGCCCGGAAGAAATTGCCCACGCAGTTCTATTCCTGGTTGCTCCGGAGTCGAGCTATGTGAACGGAGCGGTTTTGACGGTTGATGGCGGCTGGACCGCAGGGTATGCAAGGGATTGGTGAAAGCCAAAGGCACGAGCCGCCACAGCGGAACCGTCGTCGGTGTTAAGTGAATCCATCTGAGACAAGGAGAACCACGCATGGCCAAGATTCAAATGTTTAAGGGCTACCAGGGAGACGCGCCTGTCCCCAAACCGGCCGAGCCGGTCCAACCGAACATCGTGACCGTGAAGGACGGCGTGCCGGTGAAGTATCCGGACTGTGACGGCGTTGGCGTGCGGGTGGTGCACCCGGCAAACCCGAAGGCGCCTGCCCGGAATATGGGACTTGTGATGTTTTTTGTGCCTCCGCACGTCTCTCTGGACCCCGGCTGCCATTACACAGAAGAGTGCTATGTTATTCTCAAGGGACAGGGAGTCATGACCTTGGCGGGGAAGAAAGTGCCCGTCAAGGCAGGGATGTTCGTTCATTTGCCATCCTGGTGCGAACACGGTATCGAGAACACGGGAGATGAGACGCTGGAAGTCCTAATCTGCACCTCGCCGCCCAACCCATAGGTAGCTTCCGTCGCAAAACTGCAGGACTGGGAAAAATCTCCCTCCTCGGGCGAGCAGGGGACGTGGCGTCCTCGGCGATGGGTGTCGGGCGATTTGCCGCAATCCCGCTCCTGGCTTGGATTCGTCGCAGTCGTTCAAAAACCCTGCCGCGGCTTGTTGCCACCGGCCTCGCTTCCTTCTCCAAGGAAGTGGAGGTTATTATGGAGTTTCGCTACATGAATCGGCTGGTCTGAGTGGCCAGCTCAGCGTGGGGCTTTGAGGGGCCGGCCCGGCTCCGTATGAAGACGACCGTTTTGTTACTTTTGAGGCGCACGGTCGAGCTGCGAACCTGCAGAATAAGGACCGTTGGGGACGCTTGCCGAACGTTGGAGGAAATCAGATGGCCAATGCAAGATTTTTTGATCCTCGAGTTCTATCACGCCGGGCGATGCTGCAGAATTCCGGTCTGGGTCTCGGAAGCTTGGCGCTGAGGTCGTTGCTGTACTCAGATCGAGTATTTTCAGCTGATTCCGGGGCCGATCCACAGCCGGGGAAACCTTTTAGCGACTTGCTTCCGCGGTCCGGTCATTTCCCCGGCCCGGCTAAGGCTGTCATCCAACTGGTGCAGAATGGCGGCCCCAGCCAGATGGACTTGTTCGATCCCAAGCCGGAACTGGCAAAGCGCGGGGGCCAGCCGCACCCTGACGGCGTGGAGATCCATCAACCCAACAACCATAATGTCCTGCTTCCCAGTCCTTTCGAATTCCGTCGGCACGGGGAATGCGGCATGGAGATTTCCGAAGTGCTGCCGCAACTGGGGACGATAGCCGATGAACTGTGTCTCATACGGTCGATGCACACGGAGCACAACAATCATCCCGAAGGACTGAACATGCTGCTCACGTGCAAGATTTTTCCGGGCCGTCCTGTGATCGGTTCCTGGATTACCTATGCCTTGGGAAGCGAGAATCAGAACCTGCCTGCCTACGTCGTGCTTCGCGACCCGGAGGGGTACAGTGTCAGCGGCAAGATCCTATGGTCAAGCGGCTGGTTGCCCGCTCTCTACCAGGGGGTCGAGTTCAGTTCCTCGGGCACGCCGGTTCATCATTTGCGGCCAATCGATCCGTTGCCCCCCGGCGTGCAACGGGAGGGTCTGAACTTGCTCGCGAAACTGAATGCCGAACACAAACGGGAGCACCCGGGAGAATCCGAACTGGAAGCTCGTATCCAGAACTACGAATTGGCGGCGCGCATGCAATTGGCTGCGACCGAGGTACTCGACATGTCCAAGGAAACAGAGGCAACCAAGAAGCTTTATGGTCTGGACAACCCGGTGACGGCGAGTTACGGAACCCGTTGTTTGATGGCGCGGCGCTTGGTGGAGTCTGGCGTTCGGTTCGTGCAAGTGTTCGTAGGCAAAGGACAGCCTTGGGATCACCACGAACGAATCAAGCAGGAGATGCCAAAGATTTGTGCCAAGAGCGACCAACCCAGCGTCGCTCTCATTAAGGACCTGAAGAGCCGGGGTTTGCTAGACAGCACCATCGTCATGTGGGCGGGCGAATTTGGAAGACTGCCGACCACCCAGAATTCCGGCGGGCGCGACCACAATCGCAATGCCTTCAGCCTCTGGTTTGCCGGCGGCGGATTCAAGAATGGTTTGATCTACGGACAAACCGATGAGTTTGGTTATAAGGCCGTTGAGAATCGAGTGAGCGTGCCGAGCTTGCAGGCGACACTGTTGCACTTGTTGGGTCTGGATCATTCAAAGCTCACCTACCCCCACGGAGGCCGTGAGGAGACGCCAACCGAGTTCAGCATCACCGGCGCGCGCGTAGTTGGCGATTTGTTGAAGAAGCCGCCGAGCGTGGCTTGAGAGTATTCCCCTTTAGAAAAGGGGAAATTGGAAAACAGCAATCCCTCTTAGAAAGGGGAAAGCGCCGAAGACACAGGGGCCTATTTCGGCAGTACGAATTCGAACGAAGAGATCCTATATGTCGAATCGCAAGGAAGGACCAATACCTTCTCACACGACAGATTCCTTCTGCCGTTGGCGGGGACAGCGTGCTCAACATGCCGGCGATCGTGAAGCCCAGGTAAGGGAACGGTGGCGCACAAGGCTTGCCGCGGGGCTCGCATTCTTGGCCGAACCACGACTTTTCCTGCTGCACGCGAGTTTGATCCTAGCAAGTGTTACCGCACCACTTGCCTTCGCCCAAACGATCTCGTTCGAGCGGGACGTTCTCCCCATTTTCACAGCCAACTGTTTGAGTTGCCATGGAGGCACATCCATTTATACCCAGGCGGGGCTGGATCTGCGCACCATCAACTCGGTGCTGCGAGGCAGTCTGAACGGGCCCGTCATTGTGAAAGGGTCGCCCGAGAAGAGTTTGCTTTACCAGAAGGTCTCGACTCGCGCCATGCCGCCGGTTGCATTCAAGCTGACCCTCTCGGATATGCAGATTGAAACCATCCGGAAATGGATCGAGGCGGGAGCGCTGTCCGAGAAGCCAGCGGAGACCGAGACCGATGAAGAATTGACTCGCTTTCAGGAGCAGGCGCTGCCAGTCCTTTCAGCCAAATGCGTCTCCTGCCACGGTGCGGGAACCCCGATGGCCAGCTTGGATCTCCGGTCGCTGGACTCCGTGCTAAAAGGGGGGGTGCACGGCCCGGTCGTTGTGGAAGGTGCGTCGGAGAAAAGCATGCTGATTCGCAATATCATCAGCGGCAGGATGCCACCCCCGGGGTCGAATGCCTCTGTGACGCCGGCAGAGGTTGAGACCCTCCGGCAATGGATCGACAAAGCCCGCTTCAGCGCCCGCCCTAAGGTCGCCGCTTTGCGAAAAACCTTTACCCCGGCTGAAGCGCCCGAAGTCACCGGTAAAGATCGCGAGTACTGGGCATTTCGCAAACCAGTTGCGAAACCGGTGCCCAGAGTTAAGGACCAACGACGGGTGCGCACGCCCATTGATGCCTTTGTGCTGGCCAAGCTTGAAGTCAAAGGCTTGAGTCTTTCCCCTGAAGCCTCAAGCCAGACCTTGATGCGCCGCGCCCACATGGATCTCACCGGCTTGCCGCCAACTCCTGACGAAATCAAAGCCTTCGCGGCCGATACCCGACCGGGGGCCTACGAGCGGCTCGTTGACCGGTTGCTGGCTTCGCCGCAATACGGTGAGCGCTGGGGACGTCACTGGCTCGACGCCACCGGATATACGGATGTCACGGGCGCCGACATCTTTCTTGAAACCATCGAAGTGCACGAGGGCATGTGGCGCTATCGAGACTACGTGGCTCGCTCCTTCAATCAGGACAAGCCCTACGATCGCTTTCTGACGGAGCAACTGGCCGGAGATGAATTGGTGGATTGGCGGAACGCCAAGAAGTTTACGCCCCAGCTGCTTGATTCCTTGACGGCTACGGGCTATCTGCGCAGTGTCTATGACCACACCGACGCCGATATTGTGAACCTTCCGCATGAGCGGTACGAAGTGCTGTTCCACGTGGCCGAAAAGGTTTCATCGGGTCTGCTGGGATTGACGGTGGGATGTGCGCGCTGTCACAGCCACAAATACGATCCGATTCCGCAGCGGGACTACTACCGCTTTCTGTCTATTTTCGCGCCAGCCTACAACCCATGGAACTGGACGCAACCGAAGAACCGCGTGCTGGCCACTGTCTCGCCGTCAGATGAGGCGGCAATCAAAAGCCACAATGCCGAGTTGGACAAGCCAATTGCAGAGTTGCAGAAAGAGTTGGACACGCTGCTCAAACCATATCAAGAGCGTCTGCTGGACGCGAAGCTGCAGAGTTTGCCTGCTGAAATCCGCTCCGATACCAAAGCCGCTCTGGATACTCCTGCCGACAAGCAGGATGACGTTCAGAAGTACCTGGCAAAGAAATTCGGAGATAATTTGAAGGTAAAGCCTGAGGAAGTGGAGAAGGCGCTCAAAGAGGCCGACACAGTTGCCAAAGCCAAAATCGACCAACAAATCAAGACGCTCAACGGCTACCGGCGCCCGCTGGAAAAGATTCAGGTGCTTCTGGACGTTGGCCCCCCAAGCACGATGCGGTTATTGCAGCGCGGTAATGTGGAAATGCCGGGACCCAGGGTTGATCCCGGCGCCCTAACCGTGTTGAGCCAACCAGGAAAGGCAGATATTGTAAGCCCGCCAGACACACAGGGTAAAACCAGTGGCTACCGGCTGGCATTCGCGCGCTGGCTGACCGATCGACAGCATCCTCTGACGGCCCGCGTGATGGTGAATCGAGTCTGGCAGCATCATTTTGGAAGAGGCATCGTGGAGACGCCCGACAACTTTGGTAAGCTGGGCGCGCCGCCGACCCATCCCGAACTATTGGATTGGCTGGCAGTCGACTTCATGAACAATGGCTGGACGCTGAAGCGACTCCATCGGCTGATCATGACGTCCAGCGTTTACCGGCAATCGTCACGGCAGCCCGAGGATGAGAAGCCCTCGTTGGCGAAAAAAATCGATCCGGAAAACCATCTTCTCTGGCGGATGAATCTGTTGCGGCTTGAAGCTGAAGTGATTCGAGATTCGGTGCTGGCAGCCAGCGGCAAACTCGACCGAACGTCGGGCGGACCGGCCATCCTGTTGGCTCCTCGGCCAGAAGGACTACAGACGGTCTCGGAGAAAGATCCTACTCCGAACGCCCAATACCGGCGCAGCCTATATCTCCTGGCTCGGCGAAACTATCCTTTGGAATTTCTTCAGGTGTTCGACTTTCCAGTCATTCAGGTGAACTGCAATCGCCGCATCAATTCAGCGACACCCCTGCAGTCGCTGACGATGCTGAACGACGAGTTCATGGTGGAAAGTGCTGAGAAGATGGCGGCGCGAGTCATTGCCATGGCCGGAGAAGGAGTCCCTTCCAGGTGGGTCGAAACCGCTTATCTGCTGGCGCTTTCACGCAAACCAACGCCCGCCGAGCTAAGGATCTCCACGGCCAGTCTGGACAAGCAGAAACAGCTTTACCTCAACGCGAACACGGAGCCGCAGCAGGCTGAAAAGGCCGCCCTGGGAGTCTTCTGCCAAATGCTGATGGGAACCAATGAGTTTCTTTTTGTCGATTAAGTGGGCGAATCGCCAGCACAAGGACCGACAGGTTGGCGCCAACGCAGCCGGCCATGAACTTTGGCCCTAATGTCGACACGAAGGCTGTTTCGAGAGATCCCTTCGTCCTTGAGCAGTTCCGTCTACAATTTTCGATTTGGCCTTAATTTCATCCGCAATGTCTTAGAATCTTTGTTAGCGCTGCTGGTTCAGACACCGGGAGGTTCTATGAATCGGACCATGAGTTTACTTGTTCTTTCCAGCTTGCTATCTGCAGCTCCGCTTGAGGCGAGAGGCCGTGGCAACGCTAGTGCCGGGGATGGAGTTGCCCCGATCCGGCAACCCGGAGCCATCATACGGCATGGAAATGGCGGTCATGGAATCGGCCGTCACCGAGGTTTCGGATTCGGCGTTGGAAGAAGAGGCTTTGGAGTCCAGCGTTCCTGGCCCTTGTTCGGATGGGGCCTCGGGGTGTACTCTTCGGAATACAACGCCCCTTTCCAGTCAAGCGACTATGATGCGACACGCGATTCCGAAAATCGCGATTCTTCGCCCGTTTACTACTATCTAAAGCCTGCCAAGCCGGAGGTGACGCCCAATTGCAAGGACACTTGGACGACACAGGACAGTTCCCCTTCTCTCGGCAACTTCATGACGAGAGTGTTTGAGCTCCAGTGTCAGAACCGCCATCCTGAAGCGGGCGCCAACAAACCACAGCCCACTACCTCGGGCAAGGACTGAATCCTCACAGTATCGAGATCCCCTCAAACCCGGTTGTTGCGCGACTGACTTGGCGGGATGACAGCCGCTCTCACGATCAGCTGCCCGAGCCCGCACTCGGTGGCGTGGGGACTCATGTCCGGTATTCAAACAGCGAACCGAAGAATTTGCGTGGATGGTGTGCTCTCGCAAATCGATCGATTGAAAAACGTGGAGGAATGAGGAATGGAACATCCTGAAACAAAGCCGAAAGATTCGTGGGAGAAGGCAGAGATCCTGGCAAAGATACTCGGTGCTGTATTGTTGCCGGTGGTCACGATTTGCATTGCCTATATGCTGAACGCCTCGATACAGGAACGCTCATCACGGGTCAGAATGGTTGAACTCGCGGTCGAGATTCTTAAGTCTGATCCCAAGGCATCGTCGAAGGAGGACTATATGCGAGGCTGGGCTCTGGAAGTGCTGCAGAGGAATTCTGAGGTTCCGTTGCCACAGGAAGCGGTACGAGCGCTGATGGAATTGCCTCTACCTACAAACACGAGGGCGCAGCACCTTGGGAGCAGATAGGTGCGCATTGAGCAAGGGCTCCCGCACGCGAACTTGCTCCAGCAATCGAAGAAGTTTTTGCCAACGTTACCGCAAGAAAGGGCCTTGCCTCGATGTTGCAGCTTTGTCGTTTTCCTCATGATGGTTGTGTTTCGTTGGCTCGTCTCAGCGGAAATTGTCCACCAGCGTCAGATCGCTTCCGTCTTGATCTACCTGGGAGTACAGAATCCATCGGCCATCGGAGGAAGAAGAGAGGTAGATGTCTATCTCACCGTCAATAGTAAAGATGGTTCGAATCTTTTTGGTCGCGAAGTTGAAGAATTGGATGGTATAGCGGCCAAGAGATTCCGGCTTCGGGACGAAATAGATCCCTTCGTTAGCGATGGCGAAGGCCCGCTTGTCGACCGATTCGAGGACCTGGCTCTCCTCTCCGCCGTCTTTAGGCACCCTCCAAAGGCTGCTGGCCCCATCGCTTTTCGTGTAGTACACCCATTGACCGTCTGGAGATTCAACAGCCTGAAAGCCGCCTTTCCGGGTCACTGGGACTGCGGCGCCCCCTCCTGCCGGCACTTTCCAGATCTGGTTCTCTCCGCTGCGATCCGAGAAGAAGTAAACCCACCTCCCATCACGCGACCAACTGGTCAGGGCATCTATGGCTGGATGGGTGGTGAGGCGCTGTGGCTTACCTCCGTTGGCGTTGGTGACATAGATCTCCCATTGGCCCTCCAGGGCCGAGTCAAAAGTCACTCGCTGACCGTCTGGAGATAAGTGCGGACTTCCACAGTAGCGACCTAGCGAGGTTATTGGCCGCGGATTCGAGCCATCACTATCGCACATCCAGATTTCAAAGTTTCCTGTTCGATTCGAGTTGAAAACAATTTTCTCTCCGTCAAGAGAGAACTGTGCATCTCTGTCAGCACGCGTCGAGGCAGAGGTCAGTTTCATTGGCTGGCTTATCTTTCCATCCGGCCCGGGGACTTCGAGGCGCCAGATGTTCACATCGATGGACACCTGCGTGTAGACCAGACGCTGGGCGCGGTGACAGATTGCTGCCTCATAGCCATTCTCTCCGACACTGGCCAGCCGTTGCGGTTTGCCGGAGCCTGAGGCCACGATCCTAAACAGGTTTGGGTCTAGGAAACGGCCAGAAGAAAAGATAATTTCATTCCCGGCCTGGGTCCAGACAGGTCGAAACGTTAATCGGTTCTCAAAAGTGAGTCGCTTCGGTTCCCCGATCGGCTGGAGATCCTCGGCCAGCGCCAACAGGTAAATATCTCGGAAGCTAACAGCCGCTTGTCGGATAAAGGCCAGAGTGCGGCCATCCGGAGAAAAACAGGGCTGACTATCGACAAACGCTTTCTCTGGCGGCGAAGTCAAGCTTCGCTTCTGGCCTGACTCAGCCGACAGTAGAAACAAACCCAAGGGCTCGCTTTCCGAGTTCGTGTCAGTGACGACCAACGATTTTCCGTCCGGCGTCCAAGCCAGCCCCCTCGGCCAATCCCCGCCTGTCCCGATTATTTCAGCCACCTTGCGCTCTGGGGGCCCGAGGGGAGACACCAGAATAACTGAGTCTTTGCCTGCAGGTCCTTCACGGATAAACGCAATGGAGCGGCCATCCGGTGACCAGGCAGGATCAGTGTCTGCTTCCGGGGCGCTCGTTAGACGCAACAGGTGGCTCTCAGATCCAATCAGTTTGACGTAGATATCAAAGTTGTCCTGCTTCTTTCCGTTCCAGGAGAAGGCCACCTGGTTACCGTCAGGCGAAAGGGAGGGTTCCCGCTCCTTGCCTGGATAGCTGGTGAGAGGAACTGCCGTAAGTGGGACATCCATGGGTCTCGTGGCCAAACGGACCAGCCACCAACCAACGATGACCGCACCCAGGAGCGCTAACGAGGCGATTGCCCAGAGGTGGTGTGGGAGACGACGCTGCTGCGTTGTTGTCTCCCCGGTGATCGACGAGCCTGCTCTGAGGCTGATATTCTGGGCCTCCAGACCCGACGCAGAGAGAGAAGGGGCTCCACCTGACCTGGGTGCCTTGCCAGCAGCCAAGTCACTTCTGTTTCCCATCCGATGAACCACCGGAGCTGGTTGCTGCTTTTTCGCCCATCCTTCCGAAATCTCTTCTTCCCGCTCCCTGACTTCTGCTGTGAACCGGTAGCCTCGTTTCGGGACGGTCTCGATGTAGTGGTGCCGCTCAGACCCTTCTTCCAAGACCTTTCGTAATACCGAAATATTCCGCGCCAGACCGACTTCCTCGACAAACGTGTCGGGCCAGATCTGGTTCATCAGCTCGTCTTTCGCCACCACGTGCCCGGCGTTTTGCACCAGGACGAGCAGCGTCTCAAACGCCTTGGGGGTGAGCGGCACCAGCTGTCCATCCCGCAGCAGTAATCGCTGGTCGAGATCGATGCGAAACGACCCGAACTCGTAAAAATGCTTGGTCATGACTGCTGTAAGAACCTTGTCAAAACTTTATCAAGACTTTGTCAACGCTCCTGTAAAGACTTCTGACCACTCTTGAGCCATGGTCGGTTGCGAAGCAGAAAGGCAGGCACTTTGCTGATTTGGTGGCTGTGATTCCCTACCTATCTTAGTGCACGTCGAGATTGCGGGGCAACAGACGACGAGGCACGACGTAGGAGTAACGCTGCGATGAATGTCGGGGAATGTCTTTTGGGCGAAGGACAAGGTCAATGAACTCTTTCCTAATCTTGGTACAGATTGAGGCGATCCACCTTGCTATGGCGCTCGGGGGTGCCCTTATGCAACTGCCGGCAGGAATCATGGACGAAAGAAACTCATCCAGGGAAGAAAGGTGTTGCCAAGCAGCTGAGCGAGTTTGCCTTGCTGCGTTGGCTGACGCAGAAAAGTACGGCCCGCAGGATCCTCGCTTGGCCCAGGGTTTGAATGCGTTGGCGCGAGTCTACTATAACCAAGGTCGTTACGGTGAGGCGGGACCATTGTTCCAGCGAGCGTTGACGATCCAGGAAGGGCAATTGGGTAGTGATGATCCCAGCATCGCCCTAACCCTCAATAATTTGGCGGAGCTCCGTGCGGCCGAGGGCCGCTATACCGAAGCCGAGCGCATGTTCCAGCGAGCCCTTTCGATCAACAAAAAGAGCTTACGGTTACTGCGTCCAGAGTCTCTTCTGATCATGAACAACTTGGCGAAAGTCTATCGTGAGATGGGCAGGCTGGCAGACGCTGAAACTTTGTTTCTGCAGGCCCTCCCGGTCTTGGAGAAGGGTCCGGAGACAGAACACCAATACTTGGCCACGGTGATGAATAACCTCGCCTCAGTGTACCAGGACCAGGGTCGGAACCTTGAGGCCGAACCCTTGTATCAGCGAGCTTTGGCTATTGTGGAAAAAACTCTGGGACAGAACCATCCTGACGCGGCTCGAATGATCAACAATCTGGCAACACTATATGTTGATCAAAAGAGATATGATCGAGCGGAATCCTTCTATCTGCGCTCTCTGAACATCAGGGAGAAAACTTTGGGGCCGTCGCATCCCGAAGTGGCAACAATCCTCAGCAACCTGGCAGACCTCTTCGTCAGGCGGAATCGCTACGCGGAAGCGGAGCCATTGTACCGGCGGGCCTTGGAGATCCGAGAGCAGACCCTCGGTCTCAATCACCCTGGCCTAGCCCACACTCTGAACGGCTACGCCTTGCTCCTGCAAAAGACAAAACGAAAAACCGAGGCCTCAGCTTTGAAGGCGCGGGCCAAAGAGCTTCTGGCCAGGACGGCCAGATCGGCAAGGGGAACCGTTCATGCGCGAGATCTGGATCCGCGGAAATCCTGGAGTGAGTGAGCGTATGTTGCTGGCAGTCCAGCCCTAATGAGCTTAATCGCTGCGAGCGATCTCATACTGCTGGGCGTGTCTCCGTTGGCTTAGGGCCCTCACCTGGCGTTGTGAACGCTTAGCAAGCATTCTCCCTCCCCGCAAACGGGCTGCCTGGAACTCTTTCTTTGACACGCAGGGACTATCGGTCTGCCGCCCTTCCTATGGATGTGTCCTTTAAGGAGTGTGGCCGCCCCCTAACACAATGCCCCGTCTGGCTAGCATCCAAATATTAGGGCTCGTTACTGTATTCATGAAGCACGGGACTAGGGTGTTCCGGCCTTCAGAGCGTAATAGCCCTCCTTAGTGCGCACGGTGAGTCTGTTCGAGCTGGGAGCGCTGGCTACCACTCGAAGGGCCCGGTAGGACCCATCCTTGGCGGTGTTGGAGGGACTATAGCCGAGGGTGTACTGGGTGCGAATGGTACGTGCAAAGTGTTTGCAAATAGCTTCCACCTCGTCGATTGACTGCGGAAAGACTGCCTCGCCGCCTGTGGCCCGAGAGAGTTCCTTCAGCGACTTGGGGTCACGGTCCTCGCTGCCAGGTTCGTAGATTCCGACAGAGTAGATGGTCGCCTGGGATCGCTGGGCGGCTGTCAGAGTTTCTCGAAAATTGTGCGTACTGGCGTTGTCGCCGCCGTCGCTGAGAATCACGAGCGCTTTCTTGTCATGCTGACCCTTCTTGAGGTGCTCAAGGGCCATCCAGAGAGCATCGTATAGGGAGGTTTGGCCGCGCACTACCAGACGCAAAAGTGCTTCCCGCAGCATGGCCACGTTGTTGCTGAAGAGTTGGTCGGGAGGCAGGCCCAACTGAACTTTCTCGTTGAAGTTCACGACGAACATCTCATCTTCAGGTTTGCTTGCCTCGACAAAGGCCAGCGCTGCCGAATTGACCTCGCTGCGCCGGTCTCGCATACTTCCACTACTGTCCACGACCAACCCGATCGTCAGAGGCACGTCCTCAGTGTTGAAGAGCTGAATGTCCTGGCGTTGTCCATTCTCGAAGACCTGGAAGCTCTCCTTGGTCAGGCCCGGGACGAAACTGCCTTTGCGGTCCAGCACGGTCACGTTCAGCGGAACCAGTTGGACATCGAGAGAAAGCGTGAAGTCTTTGTCCTGCCGAGGTAGCCCAGCGCCAGCCTCCTGCCCAACCAGGCCTTCACAGAACCCAGGAACCAACGCGAGTGCCGACACTGCTCGGCAGCTGCACAGGAATCTTCTGAAAAAGGACCACAGATAGAGTTTTCGATGAGCCATCTTTTGTATCGACTAGTGGCACAGCATATCCCTATGTTAACGGGTGACGACTGACAGGTGAACAGATACTTGCTGGCCCTCTTTTGGAGTGCGGGAGCTTGCTCCCGCTCTCAGTCTTGCCCTCTACCTCAGCGGCAGCTTGCTGCCGCCTTCGACTACGACGACGAGGTTTACGGCGAAACCCGCACTAGGGAGCGTTCGGTTTCTGAACGCACCAAAAGACAAACCAAGAGCCGTGAGGTGGCACGTCATAGAGAACGAGGCACACTCGTGCTGTTGCGCAATGTCCACTCTCCACGCCGCCAGCAAGCTGGCTTCAAGAAAGCGGGAGCAAGCTCCCGCACTCCAAAGGTCCTACTCTCTTTCCCGGATAACCTCAAAGTCGTCATGGATCGAAATTCTGTCTGCCTTGAATCCATTGATGGTCTTGACAAACGCCGGACTGGCAGTGCGCTCGAACCAAGCTGCCGAACACCAGGGATAGTGCGAGGGAACCGCTACCAACCCATGGCGCCTCGGGTTCTCATGCACATAGTTCAAGCGAGCAAAGTAGGAACGTTCGTAGGTCAAATGGGTATCCCAGTACTGATGCCAAACCTGATTGCCGCCATTCCCGTTCACCCGATTTGCTTCTCTCGCGGTCAGGGAATGGAGGCGCTGG
>Ga0187893_10010200_pt1 | contig 14112 bp, 18 predicted proteins | sample MA1701074metaG_FD_139574 | JGI IMG/M metagenome (GOLD analysis project Ga0187893, IMG submission 139574) | White microbial mat communities from a basaltic lava cave in the Kipuka Kanohina Cave System on the Island of Hawaii, USA - MA170107-4 metaG ...
GCGCGAAGCTGTGGACTTGGTGTAACGACTGGGTCGGCCGAGAAACGAGGCCAGGGATTGGTCGGCACAGCCATGATGGCGCTCAACGTCGCGACGACCGTGGCGGAGTCATCCCCCGCCGCCGACGCGAGCACCTCCGCCAGACGATAGTTGAGATCGCGCTTGCAAATAAAGCGCGTGGCTTTGGTGCCGGCATCGATACGCGCCGCCAGCCAGCGTTCTTCCGAAGGCAGCCATGTTGGTGGCGAAGCTCCGCTGGGGGACGGAAGTGGCGAACCGGGGATGCCGCGAAAGAGCGAAATCGGCTGTCGCGAAGCGCCCCGCGGGGGCGGAAGCAGGGAACTCGTCCAGGGTGGCAACACATTGGTGATATTGAAGGGAGGAGTATTGGTGAACCAAAACAACCGGGGCCAGGGAGGCGCGGGCTTCAGTCGCGTGGCGGCGAACAATCCGCGGACGATGTCGTCCCGCTGCCATTGCTGCTGCCGCGCCCCGACGGTTTCCGAGGCTCCGGGCAGGGCGGCCAACCGCGCCAGGATCATCGGCGTGACCGTGGTGGGATTGGTGACGGCCATTTGCGCGAGCTCGCCGATTTCCGTGATGCGCGTTGCAGATCCGTCGGGAAATAATTCCATGCTCTTGAGCCAGGCCAGCGGCGCCAACAGCAAACCGCTTTCGCCGGTGACGTTTGGAAACCGCCGTGCAACCTGGACAAAAGCGTCGCGCGCCGTTGCATCGCCAACTCGAGCGAGGTGCAAAGCAAGATTGAACTGCGCCGCTGCGGCAAGGCGTTCGGGCGGGTTGCTGTCCAGAAAAGCACGCGCGGCGGCGATTCGGTTGGAAGTGTCTGAAACATCAGAGGCGTTCGCTGTCAGTGCCCGCCAGTGTTCAAGTTGTTGGGCACTGAGTGCGGACGGATCATATGGCTCCGGCGAAGGCACGGCCGGCGCGGGCGGAGGCTCGATGAGGCGTCCGTTGTCATCCACGGTAAACGACGGGAAGGTTCCGTCGTCGCTTCCGGAAACCAATTCGTTCCATAGTGTCTCGGCAAACTCGTCGGCGAAGGCCTCGGCACGTTCGGCGGCTTCTTGCTGAACCAGCAGTTTGTCCCGGCGCAACGAGAAGAGCCCGATGAGGGCGAGCAGCACGACCGGCAGGAGAATGAGCACGCCCTGCCGCGCGAACCTCGATGGATGGGATGGGCCGGGTCGGTTCATGATGCCAGAGCGTCAGTCATCTAGTGACAGAGAATAGACGGCGGCAGGAGGTGGAATGTCATGCTTTTGTAAAATGGAGAGGGCGGTGGCTCGGCAGGCGCAACCTGGCACCACCGCCACGCCGAGTCCCTCGCCCCGCAGCGAAGCGCGGGGAAGCTTCAATACGAATCCTGCTGTGGCGTTGCTCGAACCACCTCCTCTCGCCAGCCCTGCCAGTAACCGGCTCTGGCTCGGAGTCCCGCCTTCAGGCGGCAGTGCATCCAAGCCGGCTGAAGCCGGAACTCCAAACCTGGTAGTAGTGCCAGGTGCTTTGGTTCGGATGAAAAGCAGGCTTGAGGTTGATGAGTGGCGTGGCATCCTCGGCTGTGTCCGGCCTGCGCGCGTGGTGGAATGGCAGACACGCCAGACTTAGGATCTGGTCCCGCAAGGGGTGGAGGTTCAAGTCCTCTCGCGCGCACCACTTTGCTCTTCCAAGGAGCGGCTTCGGCGCTATCGTTGGAACCCACATAACGCCATGAATCTGACTCGTCGAAAATTCCTCGCCGCCGCCGCCCTCGCTTCCGCGGTGCCAAGCCTGAGCGCTGCTCCGGCGGCCAACGCCGCTTCGCCGAAAAAACGCATCAAGCTCGGCGTCTCCACCTATTCCTACTGGCACTTCAGGACCGCGCGCGTGCCCATCGAAACCGTCATCGACAAGGCCGCGCAACTTGGTGTCGAGGGCGTGGACATTCTTCATCGTCAGATGGACATCGCGGAGAAAGATCCGCTCACGCCCGCGCACCGGCCCTATCTGCAAAAGCTCAAGCGCCACGCCTTCACAAATGGTATTGATCTCATCTGCCTTTCCATCCACCAGGATTTCGTCGATCCCAGCGCGGAGTTCCGGCAGAAGCAAATCGATCACACGCTCAAGTGCATCGAGATCGCCTACGAACTCGGCGTGCCGTGCATTCGCCTGAACTCCGGCCGCTGGAACACCATCGCCTCGTTCGACGACCTGATGAAAGCGCGCGGTGAGGAACCCCTCCTGCCCGGCCACACCCAAGACGACGGCTTCAAGTGGTGCATCGATTGCATCGAGAAATGCCTGCCCAAAGCCGCCGAGTGTGGCGTCGTGCTGGCGCTGGAAAACCACTGGGGCCTCACTCGCACACCGGCGGGCCTGCTCCGAGTGCTCAACGCCATCAAGTCGCCCTGGCTCGGTGGCTTGATGGACACCGGCAATTTCCTCGAAGACCCTTACGACAAGCTGGAGCAAATCGCGCCCAAGACCGTTTTCGTGCAGGCCAAGACTTATTACGGCGGCGGCGAATGGTACACCCTCGATCTCGACTATGCGCGTATCGCGAAGATTCTCGCAGCGGTGAACTACACCGGCTACGTCTCGCTCGAAATGGAAGGCAAGGAAGACCCGGACAAGGCGGTGGCGAAAAGCGTGGAGATGTTGAGAAGTGCGTTTAAGTGAATGGCTAATTGCCTTGGGTTTCGTCTGATGAGAATGACCAAGCTCACAGCACAGTTGCTCATCGGGGGGCTTGCTTTGTACATGACGTCTTGCTGTTGCTTCGGCCCTGCACCCGGGAAGGGAAGAAAGGCTAGAGCAGGATTCCGAGCTGCCGCTCCTGTCATTCTGGCGCTGGAAAGGTTCCACAAGAGTCACGGTCAGTATCCAGCGACTCTGGACGAACTGGTGCCGACCTATCTGCCGGATACCACAGCGTTGCTTGTGCGTGGAAAAGTCAAACCACTGCATTCGCCGCATGCCGCCGCAACTGCGTCGCCGCAGGGGAACTCACTTCTTGGTGTATTTTGGTACCACCAAACCGGTGACACCTATGATCTATCCTTCCAATACACCGGGCCGGGTATGAACAGTTGCTCATACGATCCCAAAACGAAGACATGGCTCTCGTCGGGTTACTACTAACGAACATTGCGAGGATCAGTCCATGAATCCGAAGCAAAGGCTCTAAAAGTTTCTATGAACAAGCAGTCGACTCCCATATCGAAAACAGACGGCGACTCGTCTCGTCACCTTCCTCTGGTCGAGCTGGAGTCAGGCCTGCGCGCGTTAGCTGCGCTCCCCAATGACTCCGGCCGTCTCGCGTTCATCGTCCGCCGCGGCGTGGATGGCTCGCGCGAAACACCCCAGCGCCTCCGCCTCACGCCGGAGGAGGGCGTGCCCGGTGATTCGTGGGGCCGGAATGCAGACCGCAAACTAGAGGCGCAGATCGCGGTGATGCGCCGTGACATGGCGGAGTTGGTGGCCAACGGCCAGCCACTCACGCTTTTCGGGGACAGTCTATTCGTGGACTTCGACATTTCGACACCGAACCTGCCGACTGGATCGCGTCTGCGTGTGGGTGAAGCGGTCGTCGAAGTGACGCCGATGCCGCACAACGGTTGCGCGAAGTTCAAAGGCCGGTTCGGCGCGGACGCCCTGTTCTTCGTCAACGCCAAGCCCACCCGACACCTGAACCTGCGCGGGATCTACTGGAAAGTGATCGAAGCTGGCGAGGTCTGCGTTGGAGATGCGATCCAAGTCATCTCGCGTCCTTAAATGGAGCGCCGGTCTCCGACCCGGCATGGACTTGGCGATGTTTGGCCCGCGCCGGATTAGCGCTACTGGGCAAATACGCCCTTCGCACGATGAGCAACCTCTTGAAGAATCGTTATTCGCCGGCTTACGTGAAACAACTTGCCGCTGCAGTGTCCGCGGTGTGGCCGCGATTCGACACCACCGGTTATGCGCAGGCGGTTTTGGGAAACGGCTGGGCCGGCCTTGAATTGAAGCAGCGGATGCGGCGGCTCAGTTCCACGTTGCACCGCTTTCTGCCAATGCCGTATGCCCGGCAGATTGCGGTGCTGGAGAAAGCCGCGCCACCGTTCGGCGGATTCGAGGCAATGTTGTTTCCCGATTTTGTCGAGCAGTTCGGGCTGGATAACTTCGACACGTCAGTGCGAGCGTTGGAATGGTTCACGCAATTCTCTTCCTCTGAATTTGCAGTGCGGCCGTTCATTGTGCGTTACCATGCACGGATGATGGTTGTGATGCGCAAGTGGGCGTTGCACGACAACGAGCACGTCCGCCGCCTGGCCAGTGAAGGCTGTCGTCCGCGCCTGCCATGGGGGATGGGGCTGCCGGAATTCAAACGCGACCCGGCGCCTGTGCTGCCCATTCTTGACGCGCTGAAAGCCGACCCCTCTGACTATGTCCGCCGCAGTGTGGCGAACAACCTCAATGACATTGCCAAGGATCATCCGGAAGTCGTGCTCGGTGTCGCGCGGCGTTGGCTGGGGACAAACAAACTCACGGACGCGCTGGTGAAGCACGCCTGCCGCACTTTGCTCAAGCGCGGCGACAAACGGGCGCTGGCCCTGTTCGGCTATCGGCGGACGACTGGAGTGAAAGTGACGGGGCTGCGCCTCTCGCCGACAAAACTTTGCATTGGCGAAGACCTGCGGTTTCAATTCGCCGTCGCGCACGGCGCGCGCCGACCCACCGCCCTGCGCCTCGAATACGCGGTGGACTTCGTGAAGGCCAGCAGACGCACCTCGCGCAAGGTGTTCAAGATCGCCGAGGGTGTTTTTGCGCCGGGCAAACCTCGCGCGTTCGACCGCAGGCATCCCTTCCGTGATTTCACCACCCGCAAGCATCATCCCGGCGAGCATCGGCTGAGCATCCTGGTCAACGGCGAGGTGTCCGCCGAGGGGAGCTTGATGCTGATTCGCCGCCACCACCAACCCTGATCGTAATCTGACCTTGCTTCCACGATGCAACGGTGTCGATGGATCGCTACTTCAACTGCGCCATGATCTGATCCGTAATCGCCTTAACTGCGGATTCTGCTTCAGGGTCATAGCCCACGGCTGCTTCCGCTCTTGCTGGCACGGCGCATTGCACGCCGGGGCGCCACTCGTCGTTGTCACACAGTTCACATTCCTTGAGCCCGTGGCGCGGGTCGGGGATGCCGAGGCTTTGCTTGATCTTAAGCAAATCCTGGAGCTGCGCGGGCGTCATCGTGTTGGCCGGCTTGCCGACCTGCGCGGTCACGAGAATCGTGCGGCAGTAGGCCTCGAGGATCTCCATCTTGAAATAAGCGTCCTCAAGGTTGTTGTGGCTCCAGCTCACCACGCCATGGTTGGCCATCAGGATGGTGTTGTGCTTGTCCACGAGATCGGCGACGAGCTTGCCCATCTCTGGTGTGCCGGGCGTGCGATATGGCGCGATGGCTACGGACGCGAACACTTCAAACTCCGGAATCATACACGTCGGCGGCAGCACGCCCGCGACCGCGAAGCCCGTGCTATAGGGCGGATGACAATGGCACGTGGCCACGGCCTTGGGCTGCTGCTTCATGATCTGAAGGTGCATCAGAATCTCACTGGTGCGCTTCTTAGTGCCGGCAAGTTGGTTCCCCTCGAAGTCCACGAGGCACATATCCTCGGGTTTCATGAAACCTTTGCTTACGAGCGTGGGGGTGCAGAGCGCGATGTCTTCGCCGACGCGGATGGCGATGTTGCCGCCGTTGCCATCCACATACTCGCGCTGCCAAAGCCGGCGTCCGATGTCGCAAAGCTGTTCCTTCAGGTTCTGGGCGTAAGGCGAGTTAAAGAGCGCTTCCAGTTCGGCCTTGGAGCTTTTCGAACTCAGCAGCCTGGTCGGAGCCGCGGCCGCCGCGTTTCCATTTCCGGAGTTGCGACGCCCATTGGCATAGTCGCGCAGGGCATCCTTCGCGGACGGCGTCAGAATGGCATCCGCCGGCAGGCTCTTCGGATCGCCGCCCTTGGCGATGAGGTCTTCAACTTCTCTGGCAGTGATGACAGGGGGCATAGAGAATCATTTCAGCGGCTTGTAGAAAATCTCGTCCACCAGCGCGGCGTTGATGGCATCAATGGGTACGGGCTGTTCGAACGGTTGCGCGGCCTCGCGGCCTTCGATGTAGCCGATGGTCTGGCCGACTCCGCCACCGAGCGAATCGTAAACGACCAGGCTCGGATCCTTGCTCAAGCCCGCTGGCGTTTCGGAGCTGCGCTGAAAATGTTCGCGTGTGAACGGCGAGACAATGAGCCATCGCGCGCCGACCAGTTCTGGCACCACTTTGCTCAAGGTGACGCGACCGATGACGGCGCCGAGTTTCATGCGACGCTGGTCGAAAAATGGTTGGTACGTCCGCCCTCACCCCGGCCAACAGTGGACTTATTGTTCCCCGAGACTTTGTCCGCAGCCCCAGGAGAGGGGGAAACATGCGCCACTTTGCTTGCAATCGATCCGCTCCGGTTCTTTGAAGCATTTGAAAACGTCAGAAAACCCGAAAACGCGGAGACGTGCGCTCGCAAATACAAACGCTCGTGCATCGCGCTCCCTCTCCTGGGAGTGGGGGCGAGTGTTTCTCCAATCAGAATCATACCGGCACCCCTGGCTGTTTCTCATCGACTATCCCGACAACCAACCAACGCACGGGACTTTTCGGATCGCCAACCGCCTTACGCGCCTCCGAGCCATCGCTGGAAATCACCACGCGCTGGTGCATCCCTGCGCCATGCGCATCGATGGCGATCTGTGGCGAGCCTTCGGGTTCGCCCGACTGACCGATCGGCTGGCAAACGACGAGCCGCCAGCCCTCGAAGCTTGGGTGCTTCCGAGTGGCGGTGACATTGCCTTCGACGCGCGCGAGTAACATGATTTCAAACCACGGATGAACACGAATGGAAACGGATGGAGGGGCGAGCTCCGCGAGTCCCATATTTCTCGGACACCATACGAACTGCCGACGGCCGCGGGACGAAATGGGACTCGTGTAACTCGTCCCTCCATCTGAATCCGTGTTTATCAGTGTTCATCCGTGGTTAATAAATTCTCAGATTATCCACCATCACACACCGGCGCACGCGGCAGAACGTCTTTGGGTTCGTCACGCCCTCGCCGGTCGGCGTGGCAATGGAGTAACTGAGGTAACCTTCACCACCGAGGCCCAGGCCGGACATGCACGGGCCGTTCTTGATGAATAGCGTCGTATCCAGCGCCCGGCCCATCGCGGTCATCGCCTCCACGTCGTGCGAGTGGATGATACTCGTGTGCTTGTAGCCGTGCTCAGCTTCGAGCGAACGGGCGATGCCTTCCTCCAGACTCTTCACGCGCACGATCGGCAGGAAGGGCATCATCTGCTCCTCGACGACGAACGGGTGGTTCGCGTCCGTCTCGGCGAACAGAAGCTGCGTGCCCGATGGCACATTCACACCCGCGGCTTTCGCGAGCACCGGGACGTCTTTGCCGATGAAGTCGCGGTTCACGGTCGCGTGCGGGCAGCCGCCCCCTTCTCCGGGCTTAAAGGAGAACGCTGCTTTCGTCAATGCATCGAGTTGCGCGTTCGTGAGCCGCACGGCGCCGCTCTGCTCCATCTGCGCCATCAGCTTGTCCGCGATATTCTCCAGCGCGAAGACTTCCTTCTCGCCGATGCAGAGCAGGTTGTTGTCGTAGGCCGCGCCCTGGATGCTCGCCTTCGCCGCGCGTTTCATGCAGGCGGTGTCATCGACATACACGGGCGGATTGCCGGGACCGGCGCAAATGGCGCGCTTGCCGGTCTTCATCGCGGCGGCGACAACTCCCGGACCGCCGGTGACGCACAGAAGGCGCACGACGGGGTGTTTGCACATGGCGTCGAAGCTTTCGAGCGTGGGCTTCTCGACGATGCAGGCGACGTTTTCAATGCCCGTCTCGCGGTGGATGGCTTCGTTGTAAGTGCGCACGGCCGTGGCCGCGCAGCGCGCCGCGGCAGGGTGCGCGTTGAACACAACGGCGTTCCCGGCGGCGACGATGTTCACGATGTTTCCGCTGAGCGTGGGAATCGAGTGTGTGCTCGGCGTCACGGCGGCCACAACCCCGAACGGCGTGTATTCCTCCAACGTGATGCCGTGGTCGCCGCTGCGGCCGTCGGGCCGAAGCCACTCGACGCCGGGAACGAGCTTGATGATTTGCAGCTTCTCGATTTTATGATCGAGCCGGCCGATCTTGGTCTCGTCCAGTTCCAGCCTGCCCCACGGCTCTGCGTTCCTGTCGCAGAGCGTCTTGACGATTTCCTCAATCTTGCGCCGCGCGGCAACGCCCGCCTTCTGCAATTGCAGGAAGGATTCGTGTGCGGCGGTGCAAGCTTCGTTGGCATCACTGAACACCCCATATTTGCCGCGCAACCCGGGCGCGACGGCGTGGCTCTTGCCATTGCAACCACAGTCCGACTTGGGGGCCGGTGCCGAGGCAGGGGTTTTCGGCGCGGGCACGCCACCGAGGCGTCCCAGCACTTCACCGACAATATCTCGAATTAGAGCTTCGTTGACTGCACTCATAAAATTTTAACCACGGATGTACACCGATAAACACGAATTCAGATCATGGGTCGATGTGTTTAGTCAAAATCTTGTCTGCCAAGGCAGGCCAAGATAATTCCTCATGAACATTATACTCAAACGCCGCACGGGCCGTGGAGGGCATGTCATCTATGATAATGTCTGGCTTTGCAGAAAAGCCCTCGAAGAGTTCAGACAATCCATGCAGGCCGGCAACCTGACGCGCGTAATCTGCGCCTACTGAAGACCAGAGAAACAGGTGGCTTCCCGACGCATGAAGCATGCGAAGCGCATCACCTGCTCCGTCTATGAGTTTCCTGTTGGCATCGACCAGCGTCAGGTCGACGTCCACGAAGATGTTTGCGTTCTTCAAGGCCTTCGAAGGGTGGAATGGTTTTCAGTTCTTCGCGCTGTAAATCTGTTTCCCCAGCACGTCCACGGAATCGACGATGCCGATGATGACGGCGTCCACCGGCGCGTCTTTCATGCCGCCGGCCAGGCGGGCGCTGCTGCCCTGGCAGAACATCACCAACTCGTTGATACCGGCGCCCACGGTGTCCACGGCCACGATGGTGTTCGCGCCGGGGCGGAATTTCGTGGGATCCTTCTCGTCCACCAATTGCGGGCGGAGCAGGAGCAGCTTGCGGCCGTTCATGCTGGCCTCTTTCTTGGTCGAGACGACCGAACCTTCGACGCGGGCGAGGAACATGTTCGTTGAAGCGTTAAACCGTTGAACCGTTGAAGCGAAGGCGGCGGAGCCGATTCAACACTTCAACGCATCACGCATTACTTCTTTTTAGGCAGCACCGCTTCCACGTCGTTGTGCGGGCGCGCGATCACGTGCACGCTCACGAGGTCGCCCTTGATGGCCTTGACGGCTTGGGCGCCGGCGTCGGTCGCGGCCTTCACGGCGGCGACGTCGCCGATCACCGTGGCGGTGACGAGCGCGTTGCCGACCTGGACCATCGGTCCGATGAGTTCCACATTCGCGGCCTTGAGCATCGCGTCGGTCGCTTCGACGAGCGCGACGAGGCCGCGGGTTTCAATCATGCCAATTGCTTGTTGGGTCATGGTTTTGTTCGTAGTCAGTTGTTGGTTGTTCGTTGAGAACGGAAAATGGGCGGAGCCTTCTTCGCGATGGACTTGGGCTTGGACGCGGAAGGTTTGCCGAGGTTCGCGATGCCCTTGCGGTGGGCGGGTTCGACTTCCTTCCACGAACCCACTGCCATGCCAAGGTCGCGGATGAGACCGTCATGCAGGCCGTAAATCCAGCTATGCACGGTGAGTTCCTGGCCGCGCTGCCAGGCGTCGCGCACGATGCTGGTCTGGCAGACGTTCAGCACCTGCTCGATGACGTTCAGTTCGCAGAGCCGGTCCACGCGCTCGACTTCGTTGTCGAGCGTCTTGAGCAACGGCTCGTGTTTGTCGCGCACGTCCTGGATGTGGCGCAGCCAGTTGTCCACGAGGCCGTGACGATCTTCGCGCAACGCGGCGCGTACGCCGCCGCAGCCGTAATGGCCGCAGACGATGATGTGGCGCACCTTGATGACATCGACGGCGAATTGTGCGACAGACAAACAATTCAGGTCGGTATGGACGACGACATTGGCGATATTGCGATGGACGAAAATTTCGCCGGGCAGCAGGCCGACAATCTGGTTCGCGGGTACGCGGCTGTCGCTGCAACCGATCCAGAGATACTCCGGCGATTGCTGGCGCGAGAGTTTGGCGAAGAATTCAGGGTCGCGCTCATGGACGCCCTTGGACCACGCGCGGTTCTTGTCAAACAGATGGGAGAGTTTTTTCATTATGGAAGAGCGGAAGTGGTCAGTGCAAAGTATAAGATGCAAAGTGCAAATCTGTCAGAAGCCTCATTCGCTGGTTCACTCTGCACTTTGAACTTTGCATCTTTCATTTTGCACTTTCCCCAATGCCCGGGACGTTTCCCCTCAGGGCGCGTGTCTTGGCTGTAACAATTGACTTTCCGATGACGCGACAAAGTTCCTCGCACTCCGACAGGAGCGGCTGGACTAGGGTTGGCTTCAACAATTCGGCGAGAATGATAAATCGAAGCCAGATTCTCGATTCGCGAAGTTCTTTCAAGACGATGCTCAACTTGTGGATGAAATCGGCGCGACTCTCCGCGGCGCGGGCCTCTTCGTAGTTCGGAGGTGGAGCCGTGCCAGCGCGAATCAACTGTCCTGCCACATGCCGGCCAAGCCGATTCGCCGGAAGTGCATTGACCAATTTTCCGATCCTCACAGCAAACAGCAGCAGCCGCTCGTCGTGCTTCAAGGCCAGCGCCGATTGTTTGGGTTTTACACTTTGCACTTTGCATTTCTCACTTTGCACTTCCAGATCTCTCCAGCAACCGCTTTGTCTCTCTCGCAACCACCAGTTCTTCGTTCGTCGGGATGACCAGCACCTTCACGCGCGAGCTTGCAGCGCTGATGACGGCCTCGGTGGCGCGGGTGGCAATGTTCTTCTCAGCGTCGAGGACGATCCCAAGCTGGTCGAGGTTCGCGCAAATCGCGGCGCGGACTTCGACGCGGTTCTCGCCAATGCCAGCGGTGAAAACGATGGCGTCCGCGCCGTTCATCTGAAGGAAGTAGCCGCCCATCCAACGGCGCGCTTCGCTGACGAACACATCGAGGGCGAGCTTTGCCTTGGCGTTGCCTTTCGCTGCAGCGTCCTGGAGGTCGCGGATGTCGTTGGAAAATCCGCCCGCGAGACCTTGCATGCCGCCTTCTTTCGCGAATTGGCGCTGGGCCTCCTCGAGAGAAAGACCGAGCGTTTTGACGACGTAAGGCAGCGCTTCGGCGTCGAGGTCGCCGACACGGTTGTTGTGCGGCAGGCCGGATTGCGGGCTCATGCCAAGGCTGTTGCCAATGGCGACGCCATTCACGATGCCCGTGATGCTCGAACTGCCGCCGAGATGACAGGATATGACGCGCAACGGCGCGCCTTCGACGGGCGACTTGCCACCGTCCAGGTAGAGATTCTGCGCGCGACGGGCGACGTCTTTGCGACCGAGCAGTTCGGCACTGCGTTCAGCGATGAACTTGTGGCTTGCGCCATGAAAGCCCCAGCGGCGCACCCCGGCGTCGTGCCAGGCATCCGGCACGGCGTAGCGCATCATCGGTTCAGGCGCGAACTGGTAGAACGCGGTTTCGAACAAGCCGACCAGCGGCACTCCGGGGACGCGCTTCGCAAAGAGGCGGATGCCGGTGACGTAGGGAGGATTGTGCGCGGGGGCGAGGCTGTTGTAGTCTTCCATTGCCTTGAGCACGCGTTCGTCGAGGCGCACGCAGCCGGTGACGTTCTTCGCGATGACGGTCTTGAAGCCGACGGCGGCGAGTTCGTTTTCGCTCGCGATGGCGCCAGCTTGCTTGAGTTGGGCGAGGCAATCCTCAATCGCCTTCGGATAATCGGTCACGCGCTCGAAGCCGCCCTTGTGCAGGAGCGTTTCTCCGTTCGAGAAGTCGAACAGGCGCCACTTGAGCGAGGTGGAACCGATGTTGGCGACGAGGATTTTCATCCGGGTCTTACTCCTAATCTTTTTCTTAATCTTAAATCTCCCGTAGAGATTACGAGTAAGAGTAGGATTAAGATTAAGAAATTACTGCTGCAGCCATTTCCCCAATCCGGCGAGCCCATCATGCGGGCGAGGGATGACCTGCACACTGACGATCTGACCGACCTGCGACGCCGCAGCTGCACCGGCGTCAGTGGCGGCTTTTACGCTGGCGACATCGCCACGGAAGAACGCGGTGACATAGCCAGAGCCGATTTTGTCCCAGCCGGTGAACGTGACGTTCGCGGCCTTGAGGGCGGCGTCGGTGGCTTCGAAGAGGGCGCAGAGGCCCTTGCACTCAATCATGCCGATTGCTTGGTTTGCCATTTGTTTAGTAGAGAGTTGATGGTGGAGAATTGAGAGAACTACTTCTTCGCGGCGTTGGCGTCGCTTAGGAAGGCCTTGGCCAGGTCTTCGTGCGGACGGGCGATGACATGGCTGGCGATGAGTTCGCCGACTTTGCTGGCGGCTTTAGCGCCGGCGTCCACGGCGGCTTTCACGCTCGCGACGTCGCCGCGGCAGATGACGGTGATGAGTCCGCCGCCGATGGCGATGGTTTTAGAGATGGCGACGTTGGCCGCTTTGGCCATGGCGTCAGTGGCTTCCACGTTGCCCGTGTAGCCCTTGGTTTCAATCATGCCGATTGCTTCGCTCATAGGTTAGTTGATGGTTCTTGGTTGAGAGTTGAGACACGAATTGCACGAATTATCACGAACAGCCCCCAGTTCGGTTGCCTATTTGAATTTGTGTCCATTCGTGAAATTCGTGTCAAAAGCCGTTATTTTACCAGTTCGCACGGGGTGTCGGGCTGGAGGTTGCAGGCGTTGCCCTCGTCGGTGTCGATGTGGACTTCGAGCTTAAAGCTCTTGTCCACCCGGCAAAGCATCTTATCGAGGACGATGGCGCAGGGGCCGCCGATCTTCAGCTTCATCGAGTCACCGGCTTTCACGCCGTAGTAATCCGCATCGGTCGGATGCATGTGAACATGGCGCATGGCGCGGATGATGCCCTGTTCCATCTCGAAGAATCCAGCCGGACCCATCAGCATCCCACCCAGCGTGCCCTTGATGTCGCCCGAAATGCGGTGCGGCAGCTCAAATCCGAGTGCGATTCCGTCGGTGTACGCCAGTTCCACCTGATTCAGGGTCCTGCACGGACCGAGGATGCGCAGGTTCGAGATGACGCGGCTACGCGGGCCAACCAGTGTCACTGTCTCCTTCGCGGCGAATTGTCCCTCCTGATACAGCCATTTGTGAACCTGGAGTTGATGGCCCCTTCCAAACAGCGTCTCGACAGCTTCCTGCGTAAGGTGGCAATGGCGCGCGCTGACGTTGACAACCAACGGGTTGGGTGCGGCTGCCGGCCTGGGCAACGACCGGCCCAGCCGTGAATAGACGGCCTGACGCACGAGGTGCTCGACCACGGCGCGGTGCGGCGGTGATGACAATGCGGTGGACATTGCGTGGGCTGAGGTTCGCTGCGCCGAGCCGGGGTGTCAAACATTTTCTTGCAAAATCTTTCAAAGTATTTCAAATTCCTGATAGTTCATGCAGGCCGAAGAACGACAGAAGCGCATTGAGGAGCATCTCCTCAAGATGGAGTTTGCCTCCCTGGAGGAGTTGAGCGAACTGGTGGACGCCTCGGTGGCCACGGTGCGGCGCGACCTCGGCGTGCTGGAGGGCAAGGGCACGGTGCAGCGCACGCACGGTGGAGCCAAGTTGGTGAACCCGAAGTCCGACGAGTTTGCCTTCAACGCGCGGGACACGCATCACCTTGACGAAAAGGAAGCCATCGGCAAAGCGTGTGCGGAATTGATCGCGCCCAACCAGACGATCATCATCGACGCCGGGACGACCTGCTATCACGCCGCGCGGCACCTGGAGACGAAAACACCGCAGGTGTTCACCAACTCGCTGCCGGTCGCGAACCTCTTCGCGGCGGGGGGCAAGCTGGAAGTAGTCGTCTCTGGCGGCGTGA
>Ga0187893_10010201_pt1 | contig 14111 bp, 9 predicted proteins | sample MA1701074metaG_FD_139574 | JGI IMG/M metagenome (GOLD analysis project Ga0187893, IMG submission 139574) | White microbial mat communities from a basaltic lava cave in the Kipuka Kanohina Cave System on the Island of Hawaii, USA - MA170107-4 metaG ...
ATCCGGTTGGCCAGGTAGACGCACAGGCGATCGCCGCGCGACAGGCCGCGGTCAGCCAAAACATGCGCCATGCGGCCAGCGCGCTCATCGATTTCGCGGAAGGTGAGGGTGCGACCGGCGAACTCCAGCGCGGTCATCTCCGCGCGACCGCGAAACGAGAGGTCGAACAGGCCGGCCAGGTGCATCGGATGGATTATAGCGAACGGCTGCTCGGAGTCCTACGCACAATTTCTTACGCTTGTTTGCCCATGGATTTCGTGCTACTTTTGGTCGCATCATTCCATCTGGCAGGGGGTTGTAACATGTTTGAACCCTTCCGAAATGCACTTGCAGGTCTGCTGCTTGCCGGCCTTTCCGGTTCGGCTTTGGTGGCCCAGGAGTCCCGCGCGACTATTACCGGGACCGTTGTTGATCCGCAAGGGGCGGCCATTCCGGCTGCGATTGTAGTTGCGAAGCATCTTGCCACCAACGTCGAGACGCGGGCTGCCACCAATGAAGCAGGCTTGTACGTGCTGCCCTATCTCAATACCGGCGGTTACAGGGTCATAGCGTCGTCGGCGGGTTTCAAGTCAGCGGTGAGAGACCGCATCGAGCTGACGCTCAGCCAGCGCTTTCAGCTTGATTTCAAGCTCGAGGTTGGCGCCATCAACGAGCAAGTGACCGTTACCGCTCAAGCGGAGCTGCTGAATACGACCAACGCGGTTCGCACCTCGACCATCGACGCGAAGAAAGTTGCCGACCTTCCTTTGCTTGGCAAGAACCCTTATACGTTCGCTTATCATGCGACTGGCGTGCTGCACATCAACCCGCAGGGCAGCATCACCGATCGCCCGTACGACAACGGCGGCATGGACTACTTGTCGATCGCCGGCGGCCGGCCCTTCACCAACGAGTTTCTGCTCGACGGGGCGCCAAACACAAACACCGAGCGCGGCAACGTCGGCAGCCTCGCATTCGTGCCACCGCCCGAGGCCACCGAGGAGGTCGCCGTCATCACCAACAACTACGACGCGCAGTACGGAAAAACCGGCGGCGGCGTGGTCGCCACGCAACTCAAGAGCGGAACGAACCAGTTGCACGGCACTGTGTATGAATACCACCGGAACCGGATCCTGAACGCCAATACGTTCCACGCCAATCGCCAGGGCCTGTCGCGCGGGCCGTTCATCTGGAACCAGCCTGGCGCCACGGTCAACGGACCGGTCTACATTCCGAAGCTCTACGACGGGAGGAACCGGACGTTCTTTCTGTTCTCCTGGGAAGCGATCAAGCAAAACATTCCCGATCAGCCGCTCCAAACCGTTCCGTCCGCGCTCAACCGGCAGGGCGACTTTTCGGATCTCCGCCAGACCAACGGGAATCCGATCACTATCTATGATCCTCTGACAGTAGGTCAAGGCGGCGCCAACATTCGTCTTCCTTTTGCGAACAACCGGATTCCATCCGGCCGCCTCGATCCGGTCGCATTGAAGATCATGGAATATATGCCGCAGGCGAACTTTACCCCGAACGCCCAGGGTTTCCAGAACTTCAGCCCGCAGAGCGGCGCGGTGGTCAGAGAGCGATATAACGCCTTCACCACCAAAATCGACCAGGTCGTGACCGAGCTGCACAAAGTCTCGGGGAGCTACGTCCGGAACCGGCGCTGGCAGACCGGCGCACACCATGGATGGCCCACTCCCGCTCGCGGCCCGAACAACTTCCAGCGGTTTAATCAGGGGGCCAACGCGCAGTGGACGTACACGCCCTCGCCAACTATGTTCGTCACCAGCCGTTTTGGCTTCACCCAACACGATTTCGCGAACTTCATGTTCGGCGGCGGCTTCGACCCCACCGTTCTTGGTTTCCCGGCGAATCAGGTTGCCCAGGCACAGGGAGAGTTTTTCCCGCAGATCGGCTTTCAGGCGGGAACCTACACAGGATTTGGACAAGGCGGGAACAATCACGACACAAGCACCAACTGGTATCTGACGGTCTCGGCGAGCAAGGTAGTCAGCGCGCATACACTCAAGTTCGGCGGCGAGTTTCGTGTGCCGCTGGACAACATCCCTAATTACTCGTTCGCTTCGTTCACGTTCAACAACAACTGGACTCAGCGCAACGCCATCACCGCGGACGCCGCTTCCGGCAACGCTTTCGCCACGTTCCTGCTTGGCATCCCGACCGGCAGTTCCAATTACAATCCCACTCCAGCATGGGGCAACCGCTACTACGGGCTGTTCCTGCAGGACGAATGGCGGATTGCCCGGAACATCACCCTCAACATCGGAGGCCGCTGGGACTACGATTCACCGCAGACGGAGAGGTTCAACCGCCTTAACGCGGGCTTCGATCTCTCGACCGCCAGCAATTTCCAGGCGCCCGGATTGCAGCTCAGAGGAGGACTGCTATTCCCCACCCCCGACAATCGGCTCGCGCACAAGCGTGACTTGAATAACTTCCAGCCTCGCGTTGGAGTGAACTGGAAATTCCGGACGACGACTGTGTTCCGGGCCGGCTACGGACTCTCCTATGTCCCGACTTTCGTACCGGGCGGCACCTTCGGCTTTGCCGCGCAGACTCCGTTCGTGGCCTCGACCGATAATAACGTGACCCCGAACGGAAACCGCCTTTCCAATCCCTTCCCGGACGGACTCCTCCGGCCTGGCGGGAGTTCTCTCGGGTTGTCGACGTTCGCCGGTCAGAGCATCAGCTACGTCTATCGGGACCGCAAGATTCCGTTCATTCAGCAGTACTCAGCGGGATTCCAGCAGGAGATCGCGGGCCAGATCCTGGTGGACGTCTCCTACGTTGGCAGCCAGACGCGGAAACTTGGGGTAAACAGGAACATCAACGTGCTGACAACCGAACAGCTCGCGCTCGGTACATCCTTCCTGAACCAGACTGTGCCCAATCCGTTCGCAGGCTTGTTGCCGGGGCTGGCGCTCAATAGCGCAACAACCCCGCGCCGCAACCTGATCAAACCGTACCCGCAATTCGGCGACATCACGCGGCAGCAACTTTCGGCAGGCAAGGCGTGGTACAACTCGCTTCAACTCACCGTCCAGAAGCGCCTGTCCCACGGTCTGCACATCCAGTTCAACTATACGTGGTCAGCCGTTCTGGAGGCGGCCAGCTACCTGAACGATCAGTTCAGTGACGACCAACTCCATAGAGTACGGACGCAGGAGGATCTGCCTCACACCGCCCGTATCCTGGCAGGCTACGAACTCCCGTTCTTCAAGGGCGGGGGCGGGTTGAGAAAGGCGATATTCGGAGGTTGGCAAGTGAATGCGATCGCCATCTGGCAATCCGGCCGGCAGTTGAACGGCGTCGACGCGTACCCCACGGGGGTCGATCCGATCATCCCGCGAACCGGCCAGGCCGATAGCTACTACTTCAACGCCTGCACTCTCAACACGACCGGCGTGCGACAGAACTGCAGCTCGACCGACCAGCCGGTGGCCTGGATCCAGCGGCCCAATGATACGCTCCGTGTAGTCGGCACCCGCTGGTCGCAAATCCGCGAGTTGCGGCCGTTCCTGATGGATTCCTCGGTGTTTAAGTCCTTCTATCCGAAGGAAGGGCTCGAGGTCCAATTTCGCTTTGAGGCCTTCAACACGTTCAATACGCCGTGGTTCGGCCAGGCGCAAACCGGCCTGACAAACGCGCGCTTTGGCCTCCAAGGGAACACCCAGACCAACGACCCGCGCAGCACGCAGATCGCGCTGAAGATCGCATTCTGATGGGAACCTCTCGTGGAGACGCCAGGTCCGCAAGCCGGCGAAGAGGCCCATTCGCGGGCTAGAGTGGTACAAGCCTCAGCCGGATGCCCCATGGCGACGGCTTCGGCCGGGGTTTCCACTTGAAGCTTTCTCGAGGATCGACGAAACGTGAGAAGCCTGAACCTGCGTGGGCGAGGGAGATCATTCCGGTATAGTGGATGCGTTCTTGGCTTTTGATCGCATCCGCGAGTTCGCCGCCTGCGCCTGGAGCGCCGGCGACGGCTGGAACGGCCGTGCCGCTCTGCTGTGGCACCTGACGAGAAACCTACGCGTCCGCCTCGGGCTAGGCGGCTATCGTCCTCTTCACATCTCGACCATCCCCACGCGCTTCGGCCCGCTGCACGTTCGCGAGAATTTCGGCGACATCACCAACGTCGTGGATCTTCTGTATCACGACGTATACCGCGTGCGCGCGCTCGCCGCGCCCGGCGCGATCTTCGACGCGGGCGCTAATGTCGGCATCGCGGCCATGGCCTTTGCCTCGTGCAATCCCGGGCGTCCCGTGTACTGTTTTGAGCCGGTGCCGGAGAACGCCGCCCTGATCCGCCTCAACTGCCCGGGCGCCGAGATCATCGGAAAGGCCCTGGGCTCAGAGCCGGGCGCTGTGCGCCTGCATGTGGACCCCGACAATGTCATCGCCTCGCGAATCGACACGGCGTGGAAGACGCGCGAGGTGGAGTTCGAAGTGATAACACTGGACGATTTCAAGCGCGAGCGCGGCATCGACGAAGTCGCGCTGCTCAAGCTGGACGTGGAGGGCATGGAGGTGGACATCCTCGACGGCGCGTCGGCGACACTGCGGAGCACCGCGGAGGTCGTTCTGGAATCGCACGGCCGCGAGCGGCACCAGGGTGTCCAGTCGAGGCTCAAGAGCGCCGGATTCCGCATTGACGGCGAGGTTTTCGACGGCAAAACTGGTTTCGTCTACGCATCGCGGGAATAGAGGAGTACCGATATGAGAGTTGCGCTGCTGGCTTGCGTCCTGGCCGCCTCCTTCGCCGCCGAGCTTCACCCCCTGGCGAAAAAAGTCGTCATCCGGCGCGACACGTACGGCGTCCCGCACATTCTCGCCGAAACCGAGGAGGCCGCGGCGTTTGCCATGGGCTTCGCGCAGGCCGAAGACCACGCCGTGGAGATCGCGCGGCGCTTCGTAAGCGCGCGCGGCGAGCTGGCCCGGCGACTCGGCTCCGGCGCCGACAGCGATTTCGAGATGAGGCGCTACGGCAATCACGAAGTCGCGCGATCGAGTTTTCCGAACGCCACGCCCTTGATGCAGAGCATGATGAACGCCTACGCCGCCGGATTCAATCTCTACGTGGAGCAGAACCGCGAGAAGCTTCCGGACTGGATCCCGGCGTTTGAAGGCGTCGACGTGTTCGCGCAGGGCCGGGCCGAGATCATGCGCTTCGCCTTCTCGCGTGCGCAGGCTTCCATACGCGCGGTGCAGCAGAAATACGCCGGGGCTTCGGCGGCCGCTGCCGGCGACGGCGACGGCGGATCGAACATGTGGGCGCTGACGCCGTCGCGCACCGCGTCGGGGAAGGCGATCCTGCTGGGGAATCCGCACCAGCCGTGGACGGCGCTCTATTGGGAGGCGCAGGTCACGGTGCCCGGCAAGCTCAACATGTTCGGGGGAACGTTCGCGGGCCGCCCGGTGCTCACCACGGGCTTCAACGAGCATCTCGGCTGGACACACACGGTAAACCTGCCCGATCTCGACGACATCTACGTGCTTACACTCGACAAAACAAAACCGGACCATTACGTTTTCGAGGGCTCGGCGCGCCCGCTGGAGCGACGCGAGATCACCGTAGATGTGAAGGGTGGTCCGGCGCAGAAGCGCGTGTATTGGTATTCGCATCTCGGGCCAATCGTGCACCGGTCGCCGGACAAGGCGTTCGCGATCAAATCCGCGATCCTCGACGCGTACCGTTACTTTGACCAGTGGTACGCCTTCGGGAAGGCGAAAAGCTGGAAGGAGTTTCGCACGCTGCTCGAAGACAACTCGCTGCCGATGTTCAACCTGACCTACGCCGACGTTGAGGGAAACATATTCTACCTTTGGAACGGCACCGTCCCGCGCCGCGTGGATGACGGGACGGACTATCGCGCCGAGGTTCCCGGCAACACCGGCAAATACGTGTGGCGCGAATTCCATCCCACCAGCGATCTTCCGCAACTGCTCAATCCGCCCGGCGGCTACGTACAGAACTGCAACGATCCGCCGTGGTGGACCTCGCTGCGCGACCGGCTGGATCCCAAGAAGTATCCATCGTACTTCGAGCCCGGCCGGACGCTCGGGCTGCGCACGCAGATGTCGCTCGAGATGCTCGAGGGCCGGGAGAAGTTCTCGCTGGACGATGTCATGCGGCTCAAGTTTCAGACGAAGATGCTGCTGGCCGATCGCGTTAAAGACGACCTCATTCGCCACGCGCGGCCCGATCGCGCTCTGCTCTCGCCGGAGCTGAAGGCCGGTGTCGAAGCGCTCCAGGCCTGGGATAATCACACATCGGCCGAGAGCCGCGGGGGCGTGCTTTTCCAGCGGTTTTGGGACACCTATTCGAAGGCGGCGACGCAGCCGTTCGCACAGCCCTGGGAACCGCTCAATCCGGCGAAGACACCGAGCGGAATTGCCGATCCCGTGCTTGCGCTGAAGCACCTGGAAGATGCAGTCCGTTGGGCGCGTACGACGTACGGCAGCGAGCGCGTGGCGTGGGGCGACGTGCATCGCATCCGGATCGGCGATCTCGATCTGCCGGCGACGGGCGCGCCAGGAGAGTACGGCCTGTTTCGCGTGATGCAGTTCCGCCCGGATGCGGGAGGCAAGCGCGTAGCCACCGGCGGTGACGGCTGGGTAACAGCGGTCGAGTTCTCGCGGCCGCCGCGAGCGTATTCGATTCTGGCGTACGGCCAGACGGGTGACCTCGCGTCGCGGCACAGCCGCGACCAGGCGCGGCTGTTCGCGCGTCACCAGTTCAAGCCGGTGTGGTTCAGCGAATCGGAGATCAAGACGAATCTCGCGCGTCAGTATCGACCCGGGGACCGGTAGGGGGCCCAGGACGCCGCAAGGCGTGAGACAATAGCTGCGAAAGCGGGGTTCGCATGCCTGATCGAAGAGGTTTTTTGAGATCCGTGTCCAGCCTGCCGGTGATCGGCAGCCTCATGCCCGTCGCCCTGGCGAAGCCGGCCAGGCGCGATTTCTTCAAGGAACTCGGTGTCAAGCCCTTTATCAACGCGGCAGGCACGTACACGACGCTCAGCGCGTCTTTGATGCCGACCGAGGTCGTGGCCGCCTACGAATATGCCTCGAAGAACTACGTACGCCTGGTCGAGCTCCACGACGCCGTCGCAAAGAGGATCGCGGAATTGATCGGCGTGGAGGCGGCGATGGTCACCTCGGGCGCCGCCGGCGCGCTGACGGTCGGCACTGCCGCCTGCATCACGGGGACGAACCAGGAGTTCATCCGGCGCATCCCCGACACCACGGGAATGAAGAACGAGGTCATCATTCAGAAATCGCACCGCTACGGCTACGATCATGCTGTGCGCAACTGCGGCATCCGCTTCGTCGAGGTCGAGACGCCCGAGCAACTGGAGAGCGCCGTCAACGCACAAACGGCCATGATGATGTTCTTCAATGACGCCGATCCGCGCGGCCAGATCAAGGCAGCCGATTTCGTCGCTCTGGGCAAGAAGCACAACCTGCCGACGTTCAATGACGCCGCCGCCGATGTGCCGCCGCTCGAGCGACTAGCCATGTACAACAGAATGGGCTTCGACCTGGTCACGTTCTCCGGCGGCAAAGGCATTCGCGGACCGCAAAGTGCGGGCCTGCTGCTGGGCCGCAAGGACCTGATCGCGGCGGCGCGAATGAACACCAGCCCCAATAGCGACTCCATCGGCCGGGGGATGAAGGTCAACAAAGAAGAGCTGCTTGGGATGATGGTGGCGGTCGAGCTATTCACGAAAAAGGACCACGCGGCCGAGCAGCGCGAATGGGAAAAGCGCGCGAAGCTGATCCAGGATTCGGTGGCCGGCCTGGGCGTCACCGGCGAGATCCAGGTGCCAGAGATCGCCAACCACGTTCCTCACCTCCACCTGAAGTGGGAACAAAGCAAGGTGAAGCTCAGCGTGCGCGACGTGGTGCGGCAGCTTCGCGAGGGCGACCCGTCGATTGAGGTGGTTCCCGGCTCGCGTGAGTCGCTGGTGATCGGCGTATGGATGATGCAGCCCGGCGACGCGCAGATTGTCGCCCGGCGCCTACGCGAGATCCTTCGCTCGGCTTCCCGTTGACGCCCACAACGGAGCCTGCTCGCGGCTCGAATGGCCGAATCATTCGTTTGTGACGTCCGCTCGCGGCCCTGTGGGCTAGCGCCTGATCAGGCGACAAACGGGAGCGTCGTCGCCAGAACGGCCAGGAAAGCCACCACGGCCGCCCATCCGACGAAATCGAGCACCTCGGGGACGAGCGACGGAGGTTGCCGCCGTTCACCGGCCGCGACGGCGCGCATCACCCTGGCGCGCAGCATCGACGTGGGCGCGGCACCACCGTACATCGACTCCAGACGTGCTTCGAGCTCTCGTTCCGCGGCGAGAAGATCTTCCGGACGCGCCATCGCTTACACCTCAATCTTACCCTGCGCCAGCCGCAGCGCCAGCGCCTTTCGCGCGCGATGCAGGTACGTCTTCACGGTGCCCATGGGTAGATCGAGCATCGCGGCCACCTCCTCGTAGGAGCACTCCTCCATGTAGAACAGCATGACTACTTGGCGGTACTTCTGTGGCAAGAGTGCGATTTCCCCGGCCAGGTCGATCTCGGGCCGCCGCTGGGGCGCCGCCACCAGGCGGGCCGCGTCGATGGGGAGCGGCGCCACCGGGAGCGATCTCCGCATCGTAAGGCAGCAATTGCGCGTAATCGCGTAGACCCAGGTGGAGAGCGACGACCCGCCGCGAAACCCGGGAAGCCCACGCCAGATGCGCAGGAACGCCTCCTGCGCGGCCTCTTCTGCCAGCGCACGATCGCCGAGAATCGACCAGCACAACCGGAAGACCTTGTTTTCAAAGCGGGCGTAGATCGCGTCAAAGCCGGCCTGCGCCTGGTCCACCGTTGTTTGGACTATCGGGTACGGTCGTAATGTTTCAGCGGCGATTTGAAACATGGCGGCTTAATATTAAGTCTCAAGCGTCGAAGGAGACAGGATGTCTGAACAGATTGTAGCCATCGTTCTGTCCGGCGCGCTCGTGATCGTGGGGGTCGTCGCTTACCTGGTGTTACGGCATCAGAAGGAGCTCTTGCAGCATCGGGAGCGAATGGCCGCGCTGGAGAAGGGGCTTCCAACTGAATCGGCGACCGCGCACAGCTCCCTGCCGCCCCACCGTATCTATTTCCTCCGGGGCATGATCTGGCTGTTCACCGGACTCGCGCTCTTGGCCTTCCTCACCGTGTTCTTCGCGGCAACGGCGACAAACCCCGTTGGCGACGACCTGGGGTTCCGCCTGATGCACGAGAAGCACCTTCGTGAACTGGGAGCCACCGACGAACAAGTCCGTCAGGCTATGAAACAGATGACCGAGCGGCGGCCGGATGGTCCTCCCATTCAACTCGGCATGATCGGATTGGTGCCCGCCGCGGTGGGCGTGGCCTATCTTCTCTTCTACCGGGCCGAGCAAAGGCGTGCCGGACAACGCTGACTGTTCGGCGCCAGTGGTGTCAGGCACCACCCTGGTAGGGAAACTGGCGAATCGCATCCATGCACCGCGAGAGCGCCTCGAGAAGCGTGGCGCCCCAGCCGAACGGCGTGATCGCTACGACGTGCTGGTTAATCTGCTTGTCGGCCACAGCGTAGAAGGGCATGGCCGGGTCCATCGGCGTCACGTATTCGCGCACGGTGATGATGAATTCGAACTCGCCGTCCTCCTGCACTTTAGTCATCGAGAAATAGTGCAGTTTCGCAAGCTGGTCGGCAGGATCGCGATCGGCGAACTTCCAATCAGACACAATGGTATCGGCCCTCTCTTGGCGGCCGCGGACTAAGTCACGGCCCCGTTGGTATTGTAATCGCCAGTGGATACCGTGGGCCAGATCGCTTTCAGGTGGCGGCCGGGACGGGATCCCGGGTAAGCAGCGCGGTAATCTCTTCAACTCTCCTGCTTCCACCCAGAATCCAGCCGCTGCCGTTTGTGAGGAGACCGGCAGTAGTGACGACGCCGGCGGTCTTGTTCGGTGTACCGCCAGTAATCACTGTCGGCATCAGCTACTTGCCAAACTCTCCCGGATCAGGATTGGATCGCGTCAAGGCATGGAGGTTGTTGCCAGGGATGGCAAGGTTACCTCTCCTCTCCGTCAAAGCGACGGCGGCCTACGGACGAGCAATCGAGGAATGGTGGGTCGACGGCTTCACAGAGCTAATTCTGCGTGCGGTGCGCGGGGAAGACCTTCTCCATCAACCGCGGTTGCCGGCAACGATACCTCCTGCCGTCGCTCCGATTCTCGACAAGGCACTCGCCAACGAGATGGCATTCGACGTACAGTTCGAGACTTGGCTAGCGCAACGAAGGAAGAACTAACTAAAAACTCACTCGAGCACCTAACTGAATCAAGCGTGGAAGATTCGACTGTGAGCTGATCGTGCCGAACGCCGTCGACGTAGTGGTCGTATTCGGATTGCCGAAGTTCACCAAATTGAAAATGTTGATAAAGTCAGCGTCGATCTCGAGCCTCCATCCTTCCCGCAAGCGGATCTCTCGCCGCACGCTCAGGTCCTGGTTGTACCGGGTTGGGCCGCGGAGGCCGTATGCCAGCGTGCGGGGAGTGGTGCCATAGGTATAGGCGGCAGGCGAGAGGAACGCATTCAGGTTAAGAAATGCAGGCCTGGCCCCCAGTAGATCTCCACTGCCGTAGCCGCCATTGATCCGGACCGGCCCGCTGAAGCCTGGATTATAGTCCGCGTGGCAGCTTCCGGCATTGGGCAAGTTGCAAGCAGCGCCGAACGATCCCAAGCCGGCGCCGGAAGAATATGTGGTGACACCCGACAACTGCCAGTCACGCACGAGCGATTTGACGGCACGGTTTGAAGCTCGGCCGAAAGGAAGCTGATAGACGAACATCAGGTTCACAACGTGTGTCGGGTGAGTATTCTGGGCCTTATCCTTGAAATAACCGCTACGGCTGCTGAGATCGTCGAACCACTTGCTCAGCGCATAGTTAAAGTTCAGAATCAGCCCGTGCGAAAGTGTTTTCCGTCCGATCACCTGTAGCGAGTTGTAATTCATGTTTCCGCGGTCTCCCCATCGATTCGTCGTCCCTGAGTACTGAGGAAACGGTCTCAACATCTGGCTGATTGCGCCGGAAAAGTTTGAGAAGGGAAGGGATATTTCCGGAAACAGACTCTTGGCTGCGGCAATGTTGGCGGCGTTGGCCGGCGATCGCAGCAGATTGCCCAGTGCCAAATACTTCGGATCGATCTCCGCACTCCAGATTCCCGCGGGCCCCCCGCCGAGGTAATGCGCATTGTTGGCGACATAGGCGATATCCAGTACAAAGGTTGCCGTGATCGCATGCTGGAGGCTCAAGTTCCAATTCTGATACCTCGGCGGCCGATTGCTTTCGGCAGGATTGCCGTAGGTGATCGATCCACCCTGGGGATTCTGAGTCGTAAAGCCGGTGTTCAAGGTGGGATCGAAAAACGGGGCTTTCTGGTACGAGGGCACACCCCGATCCCAATAGTAGGCGGGACTGATCCCACTATCCAGACTTGTAAAGGAAGGCGAGGCGGTATAGCCCAGTAAACCCGTTCCCGTGGTGCCGCTGCCTCTGCCGCCACCGGAGCCCTGACGCGCGTAGGTCATCGCGTATCCTGCACGAAGAACGGTCTTGTTCGTGAGCTGAAAGGCGAAGCCTATGCGCGGTCCGAAGGCGCGATAATACGGTGCGAAGTTGTTCCGGCATTGGCAGCTATTAGGGCCAAAGCCGGCGAACTCGAGGATACCCGGAAATCCGCCGATCGCGGGATTCGGCTTTGTCGGATTAAGCCAGGACATCCGGTTCGCGACCTCCACCCAGGGCGTCGAGACATCGTGCCGCAGGCCGAGGTTAACTGTGAGGCGCCTGGTCAACTTATAGTTGTCCTGTAGCCACCAGGCATAAGTGCGCACCCTTCCCCCAACGCCGACAACCGAATCTTCATCGAGACTGTTGGAGTTGGGACCACCAAGCAGGTAACTGGCATACGAGTTGCCCGTCGCCGTCAGCAACGTGCCCGTGGCGCTGAACCCCGCTGTTTGTGTGTTACTGAAGGCCCAACTGGCGGTGCTACCGTAAGTTCGCGGCTTCTCGTTAGCCTGCAACCATTGAAGTTGTCCGCCAAAAGTCAGCGAATGCCTGCCCGTCAGCCATTGAACCGTATCGGTCAATGTAAACGTGTTATGAACCTGATCGAAGGCGGATGAATTCGCGGTCCGCCAACCGGCAGGCGAATTCGGACCACCGAACGAGATCGCCGGAAATGCGAGACTTGCTTCACCCGGGGGCAGGCCGGTGAGTCCGGCCCTGATCGCCCACTCTCCGTCAATGGTTATGTTCGACAAGGGTACGTTAAAGCGATTAAAGCCAAAACTCAATTGATTCAGAGTGTTCGTACTCATTACATAGGTGTGCCGGACCTGGGCCGTCGTCATGATTTCGTCGATCCGCCGGCCGTCGCCGTAAGGCAGGGGTAAGGCAACCAGGCTTTGCGGCTTTGGCATGTGTTTATGGCCGTGGTTCACGAGGAGATAGAATTGATGGGTTTCATTTAAGTTAAGGTCTATCTTGTTTGTCGTGCTGTCAACATTGTGGCCGGTATCCGTTGTAGTGAGAAAGTTATTTTGAATACCGGGATGTGTCGGGGCCGGCAGTTCCGCTTGAAGGAAGGCAGAAACCGATGAGAACCGGTTGCGCGGAATCTGCCGCTCTCCGAACGGCAGCCGGGTGCAAGGGCCGCCGGCACAGCCAGTCGTGAGGGGATCGTATATTACGGCCGGGATCTCGCCGAAGTCTCCAACACGCTGGCGCAATGTGGGTATCGAAAAGAAACTGGGTCCCGCCTGCTGGCGTTTGCGGAAACCGCCGTAAGAGCCGAAGAAAAAGACCCGGTTTCTTACAATCGGGCCGCCGAGGGTAGCGGTGAATTCATTCTGATTCTGCTGAGGACGCCGGGTGGCAAAAAAGCCGCGGGCATCAAAAACCGTATTGCGATTGGCGTAGTAAGCGGAGCCGTGGAATTGATTGGCGCCGGACTTGATCACGAAGTTGGTGGCGCCCTGCCCGCCGTACATCCCCGCTCCCGCCGAGGGTGTCTCAAACTGGAATTGCTCGATCGCTTCGATCGACATACCGATGGACACGTAGCGGCTCTCGCCCTGGAGAACCGGATTCGTCATTGCGATGCCTTCCACGTAAACTTCCTGAGAACCCTGGATGGCGCCGCCGTAAGCTCCGCCTGACTGGCTGCCGAAGCTTGACATGCCCGGCAGCAAAGTGAGAAAGGCCATCGGATCCCGGGGAATATTATTCGCCGAGCCTCGCGCGCCCATGGTCAGCGGCAGCGCAGTGTAAAGTTCATTACGCATCGTCTGCCCCATACCGGCATGAGACAAATTCAGCGGCGTGGGTTCGCTGGTGACCGTTACTGTTTCCGTCGCCTGTCCGACGTTTAGCCGGACATCGAGGCCGACGACCGCCAGCGCATCAACAATCACGTGCTCCTGCCGGAAGGTCTGGAATCCCGCCGCAGCGACCGTGATGGTGTACTGTCCGGCCGGCAGCGGCGACAGCACGTAGTAACCGACTGCGGTTGTCTGCCTCTTTGTCTGCACACCGGTGGCCACGTTAGTCGCCGTTACTATGGCTTCGGGAACGACGGCCCCCGAACTGTCGGAGACAGTCCCTTGAACTGACCCGCTGCCGCCAATCTGGGCACTCATGGGAGCAGCCGGGATGAGCATGGCGGCGGACAGGACGAAACAGAACCTGTAGGTGCAAACCTGTTTCTTGTGCATAACAACCCTCCCTGCTTCCTAAACTAGGTAACAGCCGGCAAAACGGACCGTGGCGGCGGCTTTTGTTACTTTCCGACTTGAGGCAGCCACGGCCTTTGCCGGCTGACACGTTAAAACGCATTCAGGCAAGCTGTCGATCACGATCTCCAGCCAGGCCGGTCATCTCCGTTTCAAAGCGCTGCCAATACGATCCATGCTCGCTTTCGCCTCCGCGGCAACAGTTTGGTCTCGCAGAAACGCCTCGGCGAGTTTAAGCGCCTCATCGCACGGGTACGTCACGAGCAAAGAAAGCACGGCCCTTTTCTCAGG
>Ga0187893_10010202_pt1 | contig 14111 bp, 11 predicted proteins | sample MA1701074metaG_FD_139574 | JGI IMG/M metagenome (GOLD analysis project Ga0187893, IMG submission 139574) | White microbial mat communities from a basaltic lava cave in the Kipuka Kanohina Cave System on the Island of Hawaii, USA - MA170107-4 metaG ...
AATGTCCGCCACCGAAGTGGCGAGCACCGCCGTGGCGGAATTCCGTTCCACTTGCCGCCGCGTCCAGTCAATCAATTCGAGTGAACGCTTGACCGCCTCCGGCCCGGTGGTCGTAGCCGACATGTAGATACTGAAGAATGCCGCATCCAGCCCACCTTCGCGCATGCGCGGCAGGTCTACGTGATTGTCCGTGTGCCGCTCGCCGACGTTATAGCTGGCATCACGCGCATGCGTGGCCGGCACGTCAATGTGCGTATCCACGACGATGGCGCGCTGATGCACCTTGCGCGCCCGAGCGGAAATCTCCTGCGCCTCAACACCCATAGCCGCTGCCCCGCTCAGCAGCATAGCCACTCCGATTGGCAATAAACGGCACCGCATCCCGCCTCCTTTTGCCAGCGAATTGTTGCCAGGAAAATTGGTCGGCATCGCGCGCCCTGCACACGACGAACCTCACGGGCGATTGCAGAACAGCGCCTTCAAATAGTCCCGGTTCATTCGGGCAATAAACTCAATCCGGATCTCCTTGGGGCAAGCGGCCTCGCATTCCGCATGATTCGTGCAGGTGCCGAAGCCCTCCTCGTCCATCTTGGCCACCATGTTCAGCACGCGGTCACCGCGCTCCGGTTGCCCCTGCGGCAGCAGACCCAGATGCGACACTTTGGCCGAGACGAACAACATTGCGGAGCCGTTGGGGCACGCCGCCACGCACGCCCCGCAGCCAATACACTGAGCGGCGTCCATGGCCAAATCGGAATTCTTCTTCGGAACCGGAATCGCGTTCCCGTCCGGCGCGTTGCCGGTGGCCACGGAGATGAAGCCGCCGAAAGCGATGATGCGATCAAACGCGCTGCGATCCACTACCAAGTCCTTCAGTACTGGGAAGCCCGCGGCGCGCCATGGCTCGATGGTGATGCTGTCTCCGTCGCTGAAGCTGCGCATGTGCAACTGGCAGGTGGTGGTCGCCTTGCGCGGCCCGTGCGGATTGCCGTTAACGACCACGCCGCATTGCCCGCAGATTCCTTCGCGGCAATCGTGGTCGAATGCGATTGGCTCTTCACCCTTGGCGATGAGCTCCTCGTTTACCACGTCCAGCATTTCGAGGAACGACATGTCCGGGCTGATGTTCTTCGCGGCGTAGGTCACCAGCTTGCCCGGCGTGTTGCGGTTTTTCTGCCGCCACACGTGCAGTGTGAGGTTCATCGGTTTGCTCGTGCCACCGCCGCCCATGCTTCTCCTCGCCCCTACTTATAACTGCGCGTTTGCAAGTGCACGTTCTCGAATTCGAGTGGCTCCACATGGCGAATCGGCTTCTTCCCCTCGCCCGCGTGCTCCCAGGCCGCCACGTGGCAGAAATTCTCGTCGTCGCGCTGCGCCTCGCCCTCCGGCGTTTGGAATTCCTCCCGAAAATGGCCGCCGCAGGATTCGCGCCGTTCCAGCGCATCCAGGCACAATAGCTCACCCAGTTCAATAAAATCAGCAATGCGCCCGGCCTTCTCCAGCGACTGGTTGACGTTTTCACCTTCCCCCAGCACGCGCACGTTCTGCCAGAACTCTTCGCGCAGCGCCGGCACTTTTTGCAACGCGCGCTCCAGGCTCCCTTCGGTGCGCCCCATGCCGCAATCGTCCCACATTAATTTACCGAGTTCGCGATGAAACGAATCGGGCGAGCGTTCGCCTGCAATAGCAAGCAGCTTCTTCAGCCGGGTGTCCACCATCGATTCCGCGTCCTTGAACGCGGCGTGGCTGGTCTCCACCTTGGCTTGTTTGGTGGAGGCAAAGTAGTGGCCGATGGTATACGGAATCACGAAGTAGCCGTCGGCCAGCCCTTGCATCAACGCACTGGCGCCAAGGCGATTGGCCCCGTGGTCGGAAAAATTCGCTTCTCCCAGCACGAACAATCCGGGAACCGTGGACATCAAGTTGTAGTCCACCCACAGTCCGCCCATGGTGTAGTGGATCGCCGGATAGATGCGCATCGGAACTTTGTAGGGATTCTCGTCGGTGATGCGCTCGTACATTTCGAACAAATTCCCGTAGCGCTCGCGAATCTTGTCTTCGCCCAACCGCCGGATGGCGTCGCTAAAATCCAGGTAGACCCCGCGGCCGCCCGGCCCTACTCCGCGGCCCTCGTCGCACATGCGTTTGGCTGCGCGTGACGAGATGTCGCGCGGCGAGAGATTGCCGAAGCTTGGATACAGCCGCTCCAGGTAGTAGTCGCGCTCCCCCTCCGCAATCTGCGAGGGCTGCCGGTTGTCACCGGCTTTTTTCGGCACCCAGATGCGGCCGTCGTTGCGCAGCGATTCCGACATCAGCGTAAGCTTGCTCTGATGGTCGCCGGAGACAGGAATGCAAGTGGGATGGATCTGGGTGTAGCAAGGGTTCGCAAACGCGGCGCCCTTCTTGTACGCACGCCAGATCGCGGTGCCGTTGGCCCCTTGCGCGTAGGTGGCGAGAAAGAAAACGCGACCGTATCCGCCCGTGGCCAGGATCACCGCGTCCGCCACATGTGACTCGATCTTTCCTGTCTCCAGGTCGCGCGCCACAATGCCTCGCGCGCGCCCGTCCACCAGCACCAGCTCGAGCATTTCGTGCCGCGCATAGAGCTTCACCGCGCCAAGCCCTACCTGGCGCATCATGGCCTGATACGCCCCGAGCAGCAGTTGCTGCCCGGTCTGCCCCCGTGCATAAAAAGTACGCGACACTTGCGCCCCGCCAAATGAGCGATTGGAAAGAGTACCGCCGTATTCGCGCGCGAACGGCACGCCTTGCGCCACGCATTGGTCGATGATGTTCAGCGACACTTCCGCCAGCCGGTGGACATTGGCTTCGCGTGACCGGAAATCGCCGCCCTTCACAGTGTCGTAGAACAGGCGGTACACGCTGTCGCCATCGTTCTGATAGTTCTTCGCCGCGTTGATGCCGCCCTGCGCGGCAATGGAATGCGCCCGGCGCGGGCTATCCTGAAAGCAGAAGACTTTGACGTTGTACCCCAGCTCCGCCAGCGACGCAGCCGCCGAGCCTCCGGCCAGTCCCGACCCTACGATAATCACGGAGAACTTGCGCTTGTTGGCCGGGTTGACCAGCTTCATCTCAAACTTGTGGCGCGTCCATTTCTGGTCGATAGGGCCGGACGGGATGTTGGCCTTCAGTTCCATCTGACTCCTACAAGGGGCGCAGCATGCCGAACAAGATCGCCACCGGCACCAGCGCAAATCCCAATACAACCACCAGCGTGAACACCGTCGCCACGCGCCGGCCCAGCGATTGATGCCTCGGCTGGCTCATTCCGAGCGTCTGGAACAGGCTCCAGATGCCGTGCCACAGGTGCAGCGCCAGTGCGCCCATGGCGATCAGGTAAAACGCGGCAACTCCGCCGCGCTGCAAACTGGCCAGCAGGTTGCGATACACCGCGCCTTCCTCAAAGCCCGGATTAAACGTACCGGTGGTCAGGTCGCCGATGTGAAATACGATGAAGGCCGCAAGCAGCGGGCCTGTCCAGCGCATGGTGCGCGATGCGTAGGTCGCCTCGCGGTAATCCGTCTTGCTATACCCCGCGGGCCGGGCTGCCATGCTGGTTCGCGTCAACGCCAGATAGGCCCAGATGTGCAGGGCCACCGCCACCAACAGGCCGATGCGCATGGTCCACAATGCCGCAGGAACCTGCCGCAGCAGCGCGCCGTAGGCATCCAACGCGTGAACGCCCTGCGCATTTGCGCCTTGAAAGGCCGCCAAATTCCCCAGCATGTGCAGCAGCACAAAACCACTCAGCGCGATGCCCGTGACCGCCATCACTGCCTTTTGTCCGATGGAGGAGGCAAAAATGCGGCCAAGAACGGAGGTCGGAGCGCTCTTTCGCAGAGAGGCAGATTCAGAGGCCGAAGCGCTCATTGCCCGCCGCTCCTTCCATGCAATGATTGATTCTGAATTTGAATCGGCAAGCGCGGTTGCGGACGGGGCCGTGGAGTCTTTTGCTGGGTCATGAACGATTCTGCGCGACGCACAACGCTGGGCACCACGCGCCCCGCAAAACCCCAGTATAGGCCGTGTGCGCCCTGTTTTCAAGCCGCCTTTCAGGATAAAATCCGTCCATGTTTCGATGTGCGAGGTTATAATCCGCTGTTCGAAGCGGGCTTACGGAGGAGAGCATGGCCGACACCCTCGCCGAAGTAACCAAGATTGTCGCCGAACTAACCAAGGGCGGTGAGGCCGTTGAAGCCGCGGTCTTCTCGAAAATCGGCGAGCAAATTGGCAAGGGGTTCGACGCCAAGTCGGACGAAGTGGCCATCCTCGCCTTGGTTCACGGTGGCAAGTTCCTGCAATTCGTGGTTCCCGAGAAACTGCAAAAGGTTGGTGACATCCCCATGACCAGCACCAACTCGCTTGCGGTGCGCACCGCGCGCGAGCGGCGGCCGGAGGTAATCAACAACTTCGCTACGGCGCGGCATCCAACTGTTTTCGAAGCCGTCCCGCTGGGCCAGCAGCGCGGCGAACCTATTCAGAAAATCATGAGCGCGCCGATCACCGCCGACGGAAAAGTAGTAGGAGTGATCCAGGTTTCCCGCAAAGGCAAGAATATTTCTTCCGTCGGGTCCGACTTCAGTCCAAAGGAACTCAATGACCTGGTGGCGTTGGGGAACAAACTCGGTCCTTGCCTGAAGCTCTATCAGACGTCATAAGCAATCGGATGAAAGGAACCCTTTGATTCCCCGCCGCTTTTTTCTGCACTTCGCTTTCTGCGCGCTGCTGGCCTCCGGAATTCCAAGCGGTTGCCAGTCACCCGCGGGTTCCACCGCGGTTCAGATCACATTACTTGGAACCACCGACCTCCACGGGAACCTTTACCCGGTGGACTACTACAGCAACCGGCCGGCCAACCGCGGGCTGGCCAAGGTTGCTACCCTGATCAAGCAAGTGCGCGCTGAGCAGCCCAACGTATTGCTGCTCGACAGTGGCGACACCATTCAGGGCACTCCGCTGGCCTTTTACTTCGCCCGCAAGGACACCAGCAAGACCAATCCCACCGTCGCCGTGATGAACGCCCTTCGTTTCGATGCCATGGCTACCGGCAATCATGAATTCAATTTCGGGCTCGATGTGTTGCTCAAGGCCAAGCGCGAATCCAAGTTTCCCTGGCTTGCCGCCAATATCGACGGGCCCAAGTCCGGCGACGGGCACTTTCAGCCGTACATCATCAAAGAGGTAGCCGGCGTGAAGGTGGGCATCGTCGGCTTTATCACGCCCGGCGTTCCGCGCTGGGAAATTCCAGCTCACTACCGCGGTTACACCTTCAACCAAATTGTTGACACCGCAAAAAAGATCATCCCGGAAGTTCGCAAGAAGGTAGACCTGCTGGTGGTGATCACGCATTCCGGGCTGGAGCGCGACCCGCAAACCGGCGACACTCGCGGCATTGACCAGATTCAGGGAGAGAATGCGGTCTACGGGCTCGCCGAGCAGGTGCCCGGGATTGACGTGATCCTCTACGGGCACTCCCATCGCGAAATGCCGCAACTCCTGGTGAACGGGGTGTTACTCGCCCAGGCGCGCAACTGGGGACAGTCGCTGGCTCGCGCGGACGTCACCATGGTGCGCGGCCCTGATGGCAAGTGGCGCGTCGCTTCCAAGAAGAGCACCATCATCCCGGTGACGGACGGAGTTGCTCCCGACCCGGAGATTCTCGAAGTCGCGCGGCCGTATCACGAGGCCACGCAAGCCTATCTCGACACGCCGGTGGCGACATCCAGCGTTTCTCTCTCCGCAGAAACCGCGCGCTATGAGGATCACGCGTTTGTCGATCTCATTCACCGCGTGCAAACCGAGTACGCCAAGGCTGACATTTCGCTGGCCACGATGTTCCTCACCAGCGCGCGTGTCCCGGCTGGACCGGTCACTGTGCGCCAGCTTGCGTCGCTCTACATTTACGAAAATACGCTGTACGCGGTGGAGTTGACCAGCGCCCAATTGGCCGAGGTGCTGGAGCAGGCGGCCAGTTTTTACCCCGCTTGGCCCGTGCCCGCCGGCCAACGAGTCCGCTTGCCCGGTTACAACGCAGACTGCGCGCAGGGCGTGGAGTATGAAGTCGACCTGACGCGACCCGTGGGCCAGCGCATACGCAATCTCACGCGCAACGGCAAGCCGCTCGACCCTGCCGCCAAGTTTCGCGTAGCTATCAACAACTATCGCTACGCCGGTGGCGGCTACTACAAGACCTACCAGGGCCTGCCGATCCTGTACCGTTCCCCGCAGGAAGTGCGCGAGCTGCTGATCGAGTACGTCACCCGCACGAGGGAATTCGCGACGGCGGCGGATAACAACTGGCGCATTGTCCCCCGCGAAGCGGTGGACGCGATGATTCGTGAGGCCACCCAGCAACGCCAGGCGCCGCCAATGTAAGCGCTCTCCCGCTGAAACGGGTTGACACTCACCATGCTTCTTGCTATTTTCGCGCGCGCAGAAAATTTCTGGTCACTCTATTTCAGGAGGCACCGTTAACCCGGCAAACTCGATGGCCTTCGTCGCTAAGAAAATTTTTCTCACCAAAGGAGTAGGCAAGCATCGCGAACGCTTGTCGAGTTTTGAGCTGGCTTTGCGCAACGCGGGCATCGCGGCCTGCAACATTGTGCGCGTCTCCTCTATTTTCCCTCCACACTGCCGGCTGATTTCACGCAGCGAGGGACTGAAGCACCTCAAGCCGGGACAAGTGGCCTTCACCGTCATCAGCGAGAACTCCACGCGCGAGCCGCACCGGCTGATCGCCGCGGGCGTCGGCCTCGCGCTGCCGGGGGACAAGTCCATGTACGGCTATCTCTCCGAGCATCACTCGTTCGGCGAAACCGAGGAAGTGGCCGGCGAATACTGCGAGGAGCTCGCGGCCGAAATGCTGGCCACTACGCTTAACGTGGAGTTCGATCCGGATCTGTCCTGGGACGAGAAAAAAGAGGTCTACCGCATTTCCAACAAGATTGTCCGCACCATGAACATCACGCAATCCGCGGTGGGCGATAAGCGAGGACTGTGGACCACTGTTCTTTCCGCCGCCATTCTGCTGGGCGAAGACGACTAACCTAAACCAAGGCGGGCGGGCGCCGCGCCCGCCCGTGTAGATCCTCGATTCAGCTTTCTTTATGTTTTCCGCCGCTTCTTAAAGTGCCCCAACCGCTCGAGCACCGCGCCGGCCACCAGCGGCAGCACCACGGTGGCATCGTCAAACACTTCCGCAAATCGTCCGCCCTCTTCCGGCGGCACAAATTTCCCCCATGACACGGCTTCCGAATACGTGCTGCCGGAGAGCCCGCCCCAGTACACCGGCTCGGGGCAGATGCGCACGCCGTAGTGGTACCGCTTCAGCGGCATTTTGATGTTCTCGCGGCGCGCCAGCAATTCCGCAAACACCCCCACCTGCTGCGACCAATTGCGCGGAACGCCTCCTCCCACGGTCAGAATGCCCCACTTTTTCTGGGCAAACATGATCTGTGAGAATGTCTCGAAATCGTCGTACGAGTCGTAGCGCAGATACGGGCGCCCGTCGCGCTCGCGTTTGCGCCGATGCAGCGCAAAATCAATTCCCAGCTCCGAGTCCGTAAAGGCGGGAACAAAGATAGGGATCTTCTTTTCATAGGCGGTCTTCAGGATTCCGCGCCCCTTCGTTGTGCGCGCCAGAAACTCTCCGATGCGTTCATGCAGGCGCCAACTGCTGACCAACTCATCTCCGTCCCACCCATCGAGGACTTCTTCCACCACTTCTTCCACGTGATCAAGATTCACTTCCGGCTCCAGCGAATCGTACACACGGTTGTAGCCGGCGTGGAAGAGCTCGCGGTCGCTCATTTTCCCTTCCTCGTACCGGAAGTGCGAGCGTCCCGTGGCTTCCACCAGGCCGTGCGCCATCAGGGCGCCGGTGGAGACAATCGCGTTCACCACGCCTGCCTCCATCAGGTCGCAAAAGATCAGCCCCATCTTGGCCACAGTCATTGCGCCGGAAAGCGTCATCACCACGTAGCAATCCTTGTCCCGCGCCATCGCCTCGATCACATCGGCAGCATCGCCCACCTGCCGGCCGGTGAAAGCGGTTTCGCCCATCGCGCGCACCAGCGCGTCGATCGATCGTGCTTTCGACAAGTCCAGTGGATATATCGGGCGCAAATGGTCGCGGACGGGATCGTGGAGGATTCTTCCGGTGACTCCCTTTTTCTGCTTCCTCATTCACCATCCTCTCGAAAATGATTGAAAGCGCAGAGAGTCTACAACGGCTCGCAAAAATCGCGAAGCGAAACCGGATGAGTTTTCCACTGTCTCGCTCGCTTTCGCGAAAGATGGTACGATGGCGTTTCGGCAAGGAGAAGCGCACCTCGTGAGCCAACCCTCTCTGTTGGCCATTCCGCTGGGCGGCCTCGGCGAATTTGGAATGAACATGCTGGCCCTGCGGTATGGCGACGACATGATTGTCGTCGATGCTGGCATGATGTTCCCCGAAGCGGAGTTGCTCGGCGTCGACATCGTCATTCCGGATATCGCTTACCTGAAGCAACACCGCCATATCTTGCGCGGCATCATTCTCACGCATGGGCACGAAGATCACATCGGGGCCCTGCCGTACATTCTTCCCGAATTGAACGTGCCGGTGTACGGCACCGAATTCACATTGGCGCTGGTCACCAAGCGGCTCGAGGAACATGGGCTCCTCGAGCAAACCGTGCTGCGCGAAGCACACCCGGGCAAGACGGTGGAGATCGGCCCATTCGAGATTGAGTTCATCTACGTCACGCACAGCACCATGGACTGCACTGCCCTGGCCATCCGCACGCCGCTCGGCGTAGTGATTCATACCGGCGACTTCAAGATGGATCCCACGCCCACCGACCTTCGCCCGTTCGACCTCCACGCGTTTGCGGAGTACGGGCAGGAAGGGGTGCTCGCTTTGTTCAGCGACAGCACCAACGTCGAGCGTGCGGGCTATACGCCCTCGGAGCGTGCCGTCTGGCAGCGCATTGAAGAACTCTGCCGAGCCGCGCCCAAACGCATCGTTGTTTCGTGCTTCGCCACTTCGATTCACCGCATCCAGCAGATCATCGACATCGCACATCTGGTGGGCCGCAAGGTTGCTTTCGTCGGCCGCAGCATGGTGAGCAACACCGAAATTGCGCATTCGCTTGGCCGGCTTCGTATTCCGGATGGCCTGCTGGTGCGGCCGCAGGACGTGAAAACGTTTGACCCCAAACGTCTGCTGGCCCTGGTGAGCGGCAGCCAAGCCGAGCCCATGTCCGCGCTATCGCGAGTGGCCGTGGATAACCATCGCAATCTCTCGGTCGATGAAAATGACACGGTCATTCTTTCCGCGCGCATCATCCCCGGCAACGAGAAGCAAATCTTCCGCATGATCGACCACATGTTCCGCCGCCGCGCGCTGGTCTATTACGACGATGGCGGGCGCGCGCCGCTGCACGTTTCCGGCCACGCCAGCCAGGAGGAACTGAAGCTCATCCTGAATCTCGTCCGGCCCAAATACTTCATTCCCATTCATGGCGAGTACCGGCAACTCTTTCGCCACGCCGCTTTGGCGCACCAGGTCGGCTCTGTCGCCGAGCAAATCTTCGTGCTCGAGAGCGGGCAACCCATCGAGTTCACTTCCGAGGGCGCATTCAAGCGCGAACCGGTCAATGCCGGCCGGGTGCTGGTGGACTCCGGTTCCCTCGAAGAGATTCAAGACGTGGTGGTGCGCGATCGGCGTCACCTGTCGGAAGACGGAGTCCTGGTTCCGATTCTCGCCATCGACAAGCACACGGGCAGAATCGAGTCGTCGGAAATCGTCACGCGCGGCTTCTTGCCTACCGACGACGGGCATGTGGTGGTGAACGGAGCGCGCGAGGTGATGCGCAAGACCGTCGAAGCCTCCAACCCGGAGGAAAAGGGTGACTGGACGGTGATGCGCGAGAAAATCCGCGTAGACTTGAAGCGCTACCTCAACAAGCAGACCTCGAAGCGGCCGCTGATCCTGCCGGTCATTCTGGAAGTGTAGGGGCGCCCCTTGTCCATCCTGAGTCGGCCAGCGGCAGACGAATGACCAAGCCACATCTGAACCTCGCACCTATCCTCCGGTCATGCCGCCATGAGGACTTCGATGCGCTTTTTGCCATCGACCAAGCTTGCTTCCCCCGCGGCATCGCTTACTCTCGCCGCATGTTTCGGTGGTTTCTCTCGCTTCCCGGCGCCGATTGTCTGCTCGGGGAAGCGGGCGGGGAGATCGTCGGCTTTATCCTGACCGATGCCGACCCGCCTCAAGGGCAGGTCATCACTCTGGATGTGCTGGAGCCCCATCGTCGCTCTGGCATCGGCTCGCGCTTGCTGCAGGAGGCGGAATCCCGCATGCATGCCGCGGGAGTGTGCGAGGTCACGCTCGAAACGGCAACGAACAATCAACCCGCGATTGCCTTCTGGATGAAGCATGGCTATCGTACAGAAGCCGTGCTGAAGAACTACTACCTCGACCGGATTGACGCCTTCCAAATGCGAAAGACCTTCGCCGCCTCGGCCTCCACCAACAGGAGGCCCATTGAGTGACTACCTGCTCTCTTTGCTCCTCGGAATCATCGAGGGACTGACTGAATTCCTGCCCATAAGCTCGACTGCTCACCTACGCATTGCACAAGCGCTGCTGAACGTGGATTTGGAAAACGGCTACTGGAAGATGTACACGGTGGTCATTCAGCTTGGGGCGATTCTGAGTTTGCCCGTTTATTTTGCCCGTCGAATTCGCGCCTTCCTCGCCTCGTTTCCCGGGGGCGAGCGGGGCGACCGCACCTGGCTTACGCATCCCCTCAGCCTGACCCTCGTTGGTTTCACACTGACTGCGGCCCCGGCCTTTCTGCTCACGCGAATCATTGGCCAAAACTTGGAAAGCCTCACGGTCATGGGTGCATCGCTTGTGCTGGGCGGCGTGGTGATGTGGCTCGTCGACGCATCCATGTCGCCTTACGAAAAGGCCGGACCCGGCGCGCCATCCAGCCGCATTCGGACCTGGCACATGGAGGAAATGACCCTTGCGCAAGCGGCCTGGATTGGACTATGCCAAGTGCTGGCGGCGGTGTTTCCCGGAACTTCGCGCGCGATGGCGACCATTGCTGGCGGTCAAATTGCCGGCATGTCGCGCGCCGCGGCATTGGAGTTCTCATTTTTCCTTTCGATGCCCACCATGGCGGCCGCGGCGGGCTACGACCTGATGAAGACTCTCTTCGGAGGCGCGGAAAACCCGTTGGGCCCCGCGCAGATCGACGCGCACGGTTGGATGGTGCTTGCACTCGGCTTCTTCGTCTCTTTCGTCGTGGCTTACGGCACCGTGGCCTGGCTGATGAGTTGGGTGCGCCGCCACGGGCTCGTCCCGTTTGCCGTTTACCGCATTGTGTTCGGCGGCGTGGTGCTGGCGTGGGCGGCCGGCTGGGTGTCCTTCTGACTCCGTAAGTCCCTCGCTTTTCAACTGTTACTTACAGGCACGCCCCGCGAAAATGGTTGTTGTATCCTCCGGGAAGCTTGCTAAGGTAGAAGCGTCTATCCTCCAGGTGGGCTTGCCGTGCGCCAGCGGCTGCCGTAGGGCTCATCCCGCAATAGAGGATTTGTGTCCACCAAGGCCTTCCCCTCGGCCGGCGCGCTTTCCCATTGGAGAGCGCGCGAAGGAGACTTGCTTTGCGCCTGTTCAAGCCAACACCGAACCCGCGGCTCAACGAGCTGATCGGTTTCTTGGGCATCACCCTTGCCCTGCTCATCGCATTGAGCCTGCTTTCCTACAGCCCGCAAGATCCGTCGTTGAATGTCGCCGCACCAGCGCCGGGTGACCGGCCCGCCGGTAATTGGATTGGCCCGGTGGGCGCGCATGTCGCCGATCTCATGTTCCAGGGCTTTGGCTACACCGCCTTCCTGCTGCCGATTGGGATTTTGGTGCTCGGCCTGCGCTGGTTCTCAGGCCGCGAAGTTCAGTTCCCGTGGGCTAAGCTGTGCGGTTTCGTTTTGCTCGGCCTGACAATGACGGCTCTTTTCGCGCTGTGGGGACTGCCGGCGGTTCGCGGCGCCTTGCCCGCGGGCGGCGCGCTGGGAGTGCTGTTCTCTGAGGCTTTGCTGCGCACATTCAACACCGTGGGCGCCAATCTTGTGGCCAGCGCGGGCCTTCTCGCGGCACTCTTCATGACTACGCGGTTCTCCTTCACCGGCAGTTCCACCTGGGTGCGCGACCACGTCAGCTTTCCTTCCGCCATTGCCGGCCGCTGGCGAGCCTGGCGGGAAGCGCGCGAGCACAAACGCCTGCAGATGCGCGTCAATCAGAACAAGGTAGCCGGCCGACAGCCCGCCCCGCCGCAAGTGATCGCGCCACGCGAAGCGCCCCGCGGCAAGGAGCATGAGGACGACGACAAGATCGGCCCGGTTCTCATCCAAGCGCGCGAGCCGCTGGAAACTGCGCCCGCAAAAGCCGCTGCTAACGAACCCAAGATCGTGAAGGGCCGCGCTGCCTTCCGTCTTCCCTCCCCTGGCTTGCTGCGTTTGCCGGAGCGCGCCGTGAAGGTGAAGGAGGAGGAGCTAAAGGAATGCGCACACCTGATCGAGCAAAAATACGAGGAATTTGACGTCAAGGGCCGCGTGACGCAAATCAATCCGGGGCCGGTGGTCACCACATTCGAGTTCAAGCCCGAAGCAGGAATCAAGTACAACCGCATCACCGGCATGGCCGACGACCTGTGCCTGGCGTTGAAAGCCGAGTCCATCCTCATCGAGCGCATCCCCGGAAAGTCCACCATCGGCATCGAAGTGCCCAACCACAACCGCGAAGTAATCGCGCTGCGCGAAGTTGTGGAGTCGCCCGACTTCGTCAACTCGCCCTCCAAGCTGACCATCGCGCTGGGCAAAGACCTGCACGGCCGCATTCGCGCGACCGACTTGACGCAGATGCCGCACTTGCTGATCGCGGGCTCCACCGGCACAGGCAAGAGCGTGCTCATCAATTCCCTGATTCTCTCCATGCTGTACAAGGCCACTCCGGATGAACTGAAGCTTGTACTGGTGGACCCCAAGCGGCTCGAGCTAGGGCTTTACGAAGACATCCCGCACCTGTTCACGCACGTGGTCACCGACCCCAAGGTGGCCTCCAACGTACTGCGCAATGCCACGCGCGAGATGGAGTCGCGCTTGAAGCTGTTGGCGCAGCGCGGCGTGCGCAACATTGACCAGTACAACCGCACGTTCCAGAAGGGCCAGTCGCTCGAACTGTTCGCGGACCTCGAAGAGGCCGAGCACAAGCCGCTGCCCTACATCGTGATTGTGATTGACGAACTGGCCGACCTGATGATGGTGGACACCAACAACGTCGAGGAATCCATCACGCGCCTGGCGCAGATGGCTCGCGCCGTGGGCATTCACCTGATCCTCGCCACGCAGCGCCCGTCGGTGGACGTCATCACCGGCCTCATCAAGGCCAACTTCCCCGCGCGCATCTCCTTCCGCGTGGCTAGCAAAGTGGACTCGCGCACCATTCTCGACGCCAACGGCTCGGAATCGCTGCTCGGCCGCGGCGACATGCTCTACCTGCCTGCGGGCTCGGCGCGCCTGCATCGCATCCACGGCCCGATGGTTACCGAGGACGAAGTCGTCGCGGTTTGCGACTTCTGGCGTACACAGGCCAAGGCCGTCTACAACGATGAGCTGCTCAAACCGCCCAAGGATGACCCAAGGGCCGAGTCGCCTGATTCTGATGAGGCCGGCGCCGACGATGTGGACGACGATCTCTACCAGGAAGCTGTCCGCGTGGTGCTGGAGATGGGCCGCGCGTCTACCTCAACGCTGCAGCGCCGCCTGCGGGTCGGCTATGGCCGTGCCGCGCGATTGATCGACATCATGGAAAAAGACGGCATCGTCGGCCCGCCCGACGGCCCGCGCCCGCGCGAAGTGCTCAAGAAAAAAGACTGGATGCGCGAATTCGACGAATCCCTGAAGTAGCTTGTGTGCTTTCCCCTTTTGCTCTACGGGACGGCCAGTGACGTGGGCGACCATCTAGGGCAGGACGTGAAAAGGTGAAAGCGTGAAAGGATAGGAGCAGCTTGTGCAGCCGCTTGCACCCTTACACTTTTCGA
>Ga0187893_10010203_pt1 | contig 14111 bp, 11 predicted proteins | sample MA1701074metaG_FD_139574 | JGI IMG/M metagenome (GOLD analysis project Ga0187893, IMG submission 139574) | White microbial mat communities from a basaltic lava cave in the Kipuka Kanohina Cave System on the Island of Hawaii, USA - MA170107-4 metaG ...
CGAGCACCAGCCCGAGCGGCGGCATCAGGACGTCGCCGACCATCGAACTCACGATCTTCCCGAACGCAGTGCCCAGGATGATGCCGATCGCGAGATCGATCACATTGCCTCGCATCGCGAACTCTTTGAATTCCTTGAGCACCGCGGATCTCCTTTGAAGCGGGTGGATTCGCCGGTTCGGGGGAACCGCCGCGGATCATACACGGCGGGCGAAGCCTCGCCGTCGCCGGCGAACCGCTCCGCCGGACGCCTGACCACACCTCGTTTCGTCGTAGGTGTTTGCTACGATGGCGTCATGTCACGCGCCGAAGCTCGACTCCACGATCTCGTCACGACCTCGCAGGCAGTGCGCGCCACCTCCGGCCGCCTGGAGAAGCGCGCGCACTTCGCGGCGTTGTTCATGCGCTTGGCACCCGGCGACCTGCGGCTCGCGGCGTCGTATTTGGCGGGCGAGATTCCACAGGGTGCGATCCAAGTCGGATGGCGCGCTCTGCACGAGGCGTTGACGCAACCGCCGCCGGCGCAAGTGTCGTTGTTCGATCAGCCCGCAGCAGCCGAATCGCCGGCGCTTCGCGAGGTGGACGATGTGTTCGAGCAGTTGCAGCGCACGACCGGGCCCGGTTCCGTGCGACGGCGTGCCGCCACGCTGGCGCGCCTGCTGACTCGACTGGACGCCGGCGAACGTGCCTTCGTACAGGGACTCGTGTTGGGCGAGCTGCGTCAGGGGGCGCTGCGTGCACTCGTGCTCGAAGCGTTGGCGCAAGCGTGCGGTGCCGAGATCAAGGATGTGCAGCGCGCCGTGATGTTCGCCGGCTCGTTCGATGTCGTTGTGGCGGCGCTGGCGCGCGAAGGCGCGGCGGGACTTGCCGCGTTCCAGCTGGAGCCCTTGGTGCCGATCGAGCCGATGCTGGCGGGGACGGCGGAAAGCCTCGAGCAGGCGGCGGCAGATTTCGTGCGTTTCGCGATCGAACCGAAGCTGGACGGCGTGCGCGTGCAAGTGCATCGGGATGGCGATCGCGTGCAGGTGTTCTCGCGCCAGCTTCGCGACGTGACGCCGTTGGTTCCGGGCGTCGCCGCGCTGGCGCGCAGCTTGCCCGTGCGGCGCGTCATCTTGGACGGCGAAATCGTGGCGCTCGACGCCGGAGGCCGGCCGCTTCCATTCCAGGATCTGATGAGCCTTTTCGCGCGCGAGGACGATGCGCCTGCGGATGCCGCCGCGCCGCTCGATGTCGTGTTCTTCGACGTCCTGCTGTCCGGTGACGCGGTGTTGGTGGACCGTCCGTACGCGGAACGACGCGCGGTGCTCGAGCAGCTCGTGCCATCGCCGAATCGGATGCCCCAGAGCATCGTCGATTCCGTTGCGTCGGCGCAGGCGGCCTTCGACGCGGCGCTCGCCGCCGGTCACGAGGGCGTCATGTTGAAATCGCTCGAAGCGCCCTACACCGCCGGCCGGCGCGGATCGCAATGGTTGAAGCTGAAACCCGCGTTGACGGTGGATTTGGTCATTCTGGCCGCCGAGTGGGGGCATGGACGGCGGCAGGGCGTGCTCTCGAACCTGCATCTGGGTGCGCGCGTGCTTGCGGACGACGCGGTTGCGACCGCCGTGCCCGGCTTCGCGATGCTCGGCAAGACCTTCAAAGGCATGACCGACGCGATGCTGCGCGAACTGACCGACGACTTGCTGTCGCTCGGTACCCATCGCGATGCACAAACCGTGTACGTGCGCCCCGAGCGCGTCGTGGAGATCGCTTTCGACACGGTGCAACGCAGCCGGCGCTACGACTCGGGGTTGGCGCTGCGTTTCGCCCGGGTCAAACGGTTCCGCCCTGATAAAGACGCCGCCGAGGCCACGACCCTCGCAGAGATTCGCGCGCTGCACGTGGCGCGCCCCTCCGAACAGGCCTGATCGCTCCGCCTTCCCGCTCTCCTTGCTGGAATATGCACCTCCGGCATAATGCACCTGCGGCATTATTGGGGGTCTCGCGTGCTGCTCCCCTTCCTGAATCACTCCGAGGAAGTCAAGCGGCTGCGCGCTCTTTGGAGCCGCCGCGAGGGCACTCTTGCGATGTCAAGGGAGCAACGTGCGCCTCGCGATCTGGAGCAAGATCAACCGCCGGCGTCACAAGGACGTGCAAGTTTTCGGGCCCGCGGACGTACTCCGTGCACTTCGGTAGGCGATTCGTTCGCCGCTGCGCTCAGGGTGTGCGAGATTCGCGGACAACCTGATCGGGTCGCAATCCGTGTGCCCGCATGCGGCGCGCCAGCGTGTTGCGTCCCATTCCGAGAAGGCGTGCGGCTTCCAGGATCTTGCCGTCGGCCGTGCGCAGCGCTCGCTCGATCTGCGAGCGCTCGAGGTCGAAGCGTTCCCGGTCGAACGGATCCTGGGAACCCGCCTGATCCGCGGCATTCGACGCCAGCGAGTACTGGGGTGGAAGATCCGCGAGGTCGATCTGTGGTTTCCCCCACGCCTTGGCGCTCAAGTAGGCGCAAAGATTCCGCAATTCGCGCACATTGCCCGGCCACCGGAACTCGATCATCCAGGCCGCGAGCGCATCGGAAATCTTGATCGGCAACGAACTATGCGCAGACTCTCGCAGGAATTCCATCGCAAGATCGAGGATGTCCTCGCGACGGTCGCGGAGCGGCGCAATCTCGACCACGAACGCGCGCAACCGATAGAGGAGATCTTCGCGGAAGCGGCCGAGAGCGACCAACTCCTCGATTTTCTTGTTGGTGGATGCGAGGATGCGCACGTCGTAAGTGCGTGCCTGCACGTCGCCGACGCGACGCACCTCGCCGCTGTCGAGAAACCGCAGCAGTTTGACTTGAGCGATCGCCGGCAAGTCCGCGATCTCGTCCAGCAGGACGACGCCCAGGTTTGCAGCCGCGACCAGGCCGGTCTTGTCGCGATCCGCACCGGTGAATGCGCCACGGGCATGGCCGAAGAGTTCGCTCTCGACGAGGTTATCGGGGAGCGCTCCGCAGTTCACCGCGATGAAGGGTGCTTCACTACGCGAACTCCACCGATGAATGAGCCCTGCGATGACCTCCTTGCCGACACCGGTTTCGCCGAGGATCAGCGCCGGGAGTTCGCCGCGGGCGGCGAGGCGCGCCGCATCGAGCGAACGTTCGTAAGCCCAACTACGAGTCGTAATCTGCGTTGCTTCCGTGGCCGGCACCACGCTGCCCTTCGATTCGTGACGCTTGAATGCACCGAATCGCTCGAGAGCCTCCGTCCACTTCGGAATGCCGATTTCGCTGGAATAGTGCAACGCCCGGGTGTGAGCCTCGGCCAGCCATGAAATCGTATCGGTGCGAAGTCGCCCGTTTTCGAGCACGAGAACGATGGTGCGCACGTACTCGAATCGATCGGCGAGTTCCTCGATCTCAGTGACGATACGACGAAAGCGTGTTTCGAATTCCGCGACCGATGTCGCGGCCACCATCGCGTGTGCCCGCTCGGCCAGTGCCGCCTCGCGGCGCTCGCCGCGCGATCGGCAAAGATGAATGCAGCGATCCAGATCCTCGATCGCTTCGTTGCGGCGGCCCAACTTCCCGAGCACCTCGCCGCGACGGCGCAGCACCTCCATGCGCAGGTCTCCCTGCCCCGCGATGCGCTTCGCCAGATCATGCGCTTCATCGAGAGCCGCGAGGGCAGCTTCGAGTTGCCCGCCCTCCGCCAACGTTTCGCCAAGGAATTCGAGCGACAAACACTCCTGCCGACTCGACCCGATCTCCCGCGCCATGTCCAGGGCTTGCTGGTGGAACTGCGCAGACAAGTCAGTCCGCCCCTCGAACCGATAGACATGGCCGAGATTGTTATTGATCGAGATCATCAAGAAGCGTGGCGTGGATGCTCTTGCAGTCGCCAAAGCCTGCATGAAGCTCGAGCGTGCGTTGCCGATTCTCCCCAACTTGAGGAAGCATAGACCGCGGTTCAGGTGCAGCCTGAGATAGGACAGGGTGCGTCTGCTCTCCGGCAACAGGCGTGAAACCTCGTCCAATGTTGCCAAAGCGAGATCTGGCTGACCCTCGCTTTTTTGAACCAAGGCGAGGCTCATGAGAGAACGACTTAAGGACAGAGACGGGCCGTAGAGCCGATAATGTGCTGCTGCGAGATGCAAGCTTCTTCGCGCCCAGGAATAGTGGCCGGTTCGATAGCATGCAAGCCCGACGATTCGAAAAGCACGCGCACGTCGCTCATCCCCAGGTGCGCAGTCGCGAACGACCCTGGCTGCCTCGTGAACGGCTTGGCGGGCCCGACCCAACAGCACTTCTCCATGGGCACGGCACAAGCGCGCCGCGAGTATGTCCTCAGCAGTTGTCGATAGGCCTTCGAGCTCTGCGATTCGTTCGGGTATCTCTTCCAGTCGTCGGGCTTGAATACAAAGCTCGAGCCGTAGTGCCGCGACTCGTAGCCGGCGTCCTGGGTCGGAAACCAAACCGGAAAGCAAACGAAGCAGCGCGTTCAGGTGCTCGAATCGCTCCTCCGCAATTCTTCGCGAAACCTGTCCCACAATGCGGTCCAGGTCGCCTTCGGAGCGAATTCGATGTGCGCTCTCGTTCACGGCGAGGACACCCTTCGTTCAGCTATTCCCGACCTCGAATACGGTCAAGGAGCCGCAGCATCCAGTCATCAGAAATGTCGCACTTACGACCAAGCCAGACGCGCACGTCTCGACGTTCGCTTACCGCGGGCGAAGTCGGAAGCTGACTCTGACTAGAAGCATCGATTCCAGGACCAGATCCAGGCGCGTTCTTATCTGGCTGGTCGTCGTCGCCGATTTCGCGCGGCGGCTGGATCGGAGTGATTTCCTTCTTCGGTTGAATGGCATCGGCGGACATGGGAGCACAGGCGATGAGGACCGCGAGAATTCCGAGCACGTAGACGAATCGCTTCATGGCACGAACCTCCCCGAACAACCCGAACCCTTCCACCCCGGTGGACCCGGAATCGATCTCGGTGCTGCGGAATCGGTCCACATCCCAAAACCTTATGACAGAGGTGCGGGGACTGTACAAGCGCTGGAACTACTGTGTCAACGCAGTCCGGGAGCCGGCGTGTGGCCGCGATCAGATCCGTACTATCCCGGCCGTGGGGTAGGCCGGATAGCAGTCACGTGTTCGGCGGTTCAAGGGTAGATCGAGGGACTGGATCCGGGGCTCGGAGTCGCTGGCGGGCTGCGTCCGATTCGCTCCCGTTACGATCAAGCGAGGTCGGCCAGGAATCGACGGGCGGGCATGAGACGGATTTGCTTCGAGACCATCACGTCCTTCCGTCCATGAGCGGCGATCTGAAAGGCCGGTGTCGTGGGAAATCGCTCCGCGAGATACTTCAAGGACGGCGACAACGCCTGATCGTTCAGCTTGCACTCGATCATCATGATCGGGCGCCGGCCCTCGACGACGATGAAGTCGACTTCTCGCCTGTCGACGTCGCGGAAGTAGCGCAGCTCGAGCAACCGACCTTCGGTGTCCTTCTGAAAATCGATCCACTTCAGAAGATGCGCGGCGACCATGTTCTCGAAGCGCGCGGGTTCGCCCGGCACGACCGACCAGTCGAAGTGATAATGCTTGCGCTCCTTCTTCACGGCACGAATCTTCGGTGCGCCGAAGGGCGCCAAACGAAAGATCGCGTACATCCGTTCGAGAACGTCGAGCCAGCGGGACACGGTCTGATGGTTGAGCTGCAACTCCTCGCGGAGCGCGTTCACCGACAATGGACTGCCCACGAGATCGGGCAAGCGCATCATGAGTAACTCGAGTGCGCCGAGGTTCTGGATGTTCTCGAGCGCCGAGATCTCTTCGCGCACCAGGCGTTCGCGATACTCGTTCGACCAGCGCTTGGCCAAGCGGGGGGAGCCAGCAAGAAATGGCTCCGGGAACCCGCCCAGCGTCAGGAGTGCCGCGAAGTCTTTTTCTGAAGCTTCGAGTTCGGCGACGGAAAGCGGGTGTAGCCGCAAGAAGTAGTACCGCCCCTGCAGCGAATCGCCGCCGAATCGGTACAGATCGAGACGCGCACTGCCGGTCACGAGAATCTTCTTTGCCGGATGGAACTCGTCGAACACACCCTTGAGGTAATTTCGCCAGCCACGGTACTTGTGAATCTCGTCGAACACGATGAGCTTCGTCGCCGGCAACTCACGCTTCAAGATTTGCTGGCGCTGCGCGGGGATGTCCCAGTTCAAGTACCCGGCTGTCGAGCGACCCAGGATTCCCTTGGCGAGAAAGGTTTTGCCGACCTGACGAGGACCGCCGAGCAGCACCATCTTCCTGGTGAGGTCATCGCGAACATGGGGCTTCAGGTAGCGCTCCATGGCCCGAGCGTATTCCGGTCCATCGTGAATCGCAAGCGAGTTTTTCACGATGGACCGTGAGATGCTCGGATGGTGGGTGGGCGGCAGGAAGTACGGCGGCGGGGCGCCCGGGCGCCCCCGCCGCAACGAGGCAAGGCTAGCGACTCCCCGGTCGCTGCGTGACCGCCGCGCGTTGGCCGGGAATGAATTCCTCGTGCACCGCTTTGCGTAGCAACGTCGGCGACAACGTGCCCTGTGCGAGCAGGAAATCGTGGAACTTCATGCGATCGAAGTCGGCACCCAGCGCCAACTCGGCTTGCGTGCGGATCTCCTGCAAGCGCGAGTAGCCGCAGAAGTACGACGGCGCCTGACCCGGCGCCAAGAACGAATAGCGCTGCACTTCCTGGGTCGCCATCGCTTCCGACAAGACGACGTCCTCGCGCAGCACGCGCATCGCGACATCCTGCGTCAGCGTTCCCAACTGCAGGCCGGGATCCAAGAACGCGCGCGCCGCGCGCAGCAAACGATGCTGCAACGCCATCAACTGGCCGTCGAGCGGTTCGTACGGCTTCATCTCCGCCTCGGCGTATAGGGCCCAACCTTCGACGTTGACGCTGTTCAACGAAAACAGCTGTCGCGCCAAGGACGTGCCGCTCTCGACCATCGACGCGAACTGCAGCTCGTGACCGGGGCGACCTTCGTGCGCGGTCAACGTCCACGATGCCGCCGCGTTGGTGAAGTCGTCGAACGCCACTTCCCCGCCGTCCTTGCCCGGAATGCGCAACGGCAGTACGAACTCGCCCATCTCGCCGGTGTTTCCGATCATGCGCGGCGGGCGCATGTTGGGCGCCGGCGTCGCGGCGCTCTCGGCTTCGCTCGCCAAGCGAATGCGCATCGGCCGGTTTGGCAGCGTCACGACGCGATGCTTGCTGATCAATTCTTCCATGTCCTTGATGCGTGCTTCGTAGTGCGGAAGGATCGCCTCGCTGATGATCTGATCCTTCTTCAATTCGCGAATGACGTCTCGGTAGTCCGTGACCTTGAAACCTTTTTCGCGCGCGACGAGCGGCGCCAGCGTTTGCATCTCGCCGATGGTGGCTTGGAACGCCGCCTGCGCGCGCGACACCAATTCCTCCACCGGCATGTCGACGCCGGCCGTGCGCAGCGACATGGCGTACATCTCGGCCGGCTGCCGGAAATCGGTGCGCGACCGTGGCAAAATCTCGTCACGCACGAACTTCTCGTAGGCCGCGAAATCCGTCTTCAGTTTCGCGCAGGGCTCCTCGTAGCCCTTGATTTCGTATTTCTGACAAAGCTTTTCGATGCCGCCGACGAAGCGCTCTTGGTTCTCGAGGTCGCGTTCGACTTCCTCGCGCGCGGGCCCGAGCAAGCCCTTCACCTTGAAACGCTCGCGACTGCGGTCCATCGCCAACTTGGTGATCGGTTCGTAGCCGGCTTCGAGTCCCGCGTAACGCCGCAACCGCGTCACCGCGACGGCGCGCCGTTCGGGCGCGATTTGATCGTCGAGCAGCGTGCGCGTTCCCTGGAACACCATTTGCGACATGTTGAAGTACGGCACGACGAGTTTGTCTTGCAGCTTGCCTTCGTCGATGAACATGTTGGCGCGATTGATCAGGATTTCGAGATCCTGCCGCACGCGCGGATCCTTTTCTTCCAACAAGCGCCGTTCGAGCTTGCCGCGCGCGGCCTCGGTGGCCGCGAGGGTGCGTTCGCTCAGCTTGGGCTTCAGGTCCATGACGCGGTCGTCCATGCCCTCGACGCCAAACATGCCGGCCATTTCGGGAACGAACGACGCGAGCGACTGCAGCAGGATCTGCGAGTCGGCGTTGCTGCGGGTGATCCAATCGGGGGGCGATTCAGCGGTGGAGGCCGCCGTCCCAGGCTGCGTCTGGGCGGCGGCGATGGACGCGGCGCTCGCGGTCACGAGGACTGCGAGCGCGATGAACGTGCGGCGGAGCTTCTGCATGCGATCTCCCTTCGGGGGGTCACCGGGTCCGAGATTCTAGGCTCGAAGACGCACGCGGGCCGCCGAATGTTCCGTCCGGCGCGCCGCGGGCAGGATTCGCATCGCTACCGCGTCTTCACCGGGTCGGCGGGGCGCGGCGGCAGGCGGCGCGGGTTTTCGCGCATGCGCTTCAACACTTCTTCGATGCCGCGTTCGAGTTGCGGATCGCGGCCCGCGAGAATCGACTTCGGATCGTTCTCGACTTCGATGTCGGGATCCACGCCGTGACCTTCGATGACCCACGAGCCGTCCACGGCGTTGGTGCCGGATAGCGGCACGCTGACGCCGCCGCCATCGAGCAATGGCCCTTGCCCTGAAATGCCGACCACGCCACCCCACGAACGCTTGCCGATCAGCGGCCCCAACTTCGCTTGCCGGAACATGTGCGGGAAGATGTCGCCGTCGGACGACGAATTCTCGTCCAGCAAGCACACCATGCTGCCGTAGAAAGTCGATTCGGGATACGTGCCCGGCTCCTCGCTCAAACTACCGAAGCGGGTGCCCAGCAATTCGCGCCGCAAGCGCTCGATGATCATCTGCGAGACGTTGCCGCCGCCGTTGCTGCGCACGTCCACGATCAAGCCTTCCTTGCGGATCTGGCCGTAGTACGTCTTGATGAATTCGTAGATGCCGTCGCCGCCCATGTTCGGAATGTGGATGTAGCCGACTCGCCCGCCGGTCGCCGCCGTCACCTTGTCGCGGTTGGTACGCACCATGTCGAGGTACATCAGGTTCGACTCGCTGGTGATGGGCTTGTAAGTGACCGTACGCGCACCGGCGCGCGACGGCTTGTCGTTCAAGAGCAACGTCACCGGCCGGTCGGATTTGTCGCGCAGCAGTTTGTAGATGTCTTCGCCGGCGTGCGGCTCGATGCCGTCCACCGCCAGCACGTAGTCGCCGGTGCGCGCATCGACGCCGACTTCGGTGAGCGGCGCGCGATAGCGATCTTCTTCGTTCTCGCCGCGCAGGACCCGCGCGACGCGGTACAACTTGGCGCCGGCATCCCATTCGAATTGCGCTCCCGGCAGCGCCACCTGGCGCCGCTCCGGCGTTTCCCAATCGCCGCCGGTGATGTACGCGTGGCCGACGTTGAGTTCGGCCACCATCTCGCCCATCACGTAGTTGAGATCGCTGCGATGCGCGACGTGCGGTAACAGCGCGCGGTACTGCTTGCCGAGCACGTCCCAGTCGTAGCCGTGCATGTTCTTGACGTAGAAGAAGTCGCGGTAACGCCGCCACACTTCGTCGAACATCGTCGCCCACTCTTCCGCCGGCACGATGTCGGCCTGCAGGCCCTTCAACGACAGCGTCTTCGCTCCGTCCTTCCCCTTCGGCGTCGCGTCCAGCACGTCGTAGCCGCCGCCGTCTTTGCGCACGATGACCTTGTTGCCTTCCAGCGACACCGCATAGCCCGCGGTCTTTTCGACCAGCGTCGTTTCTTTGCGCTCTTTGAGATCGTAAATGCGCAGCTCGGGTTTGAGGACGGCGTCGCGCCCGTAGAAGCCGGCGCTCGAACGCACGTACAACAGGTGGCCCTTGACGGCGCTCAAGCCCGAGTAGTCGTCGGCCGCGATCGGCACTTGCACCGCGCGACTCGCCAAGCCGTCGAAATCGATGCCGATGGGTTTCGGCTTTTCCTTCTTTTTTTCGTCGTCCTTCTTGCCGTCGTCCTTCTTGGCGTCGCTCTTCTTCGAATCCTTGGGCTTCGCCTCGTCGTCCTTCTCGGCGTCGTCTTCCAGCGTCACCTCGTCGCTCTGCGGCGGGAACGGATGCTTGACGTCCTTGCGCAAGGCCAGCGCGAAGATGCCGGTCGTGCGATCGAGAGCGTAGTTCCATTCGTACTGCGCCAATTGCGGCGCGAAGGTGCGGCGACTGAAGAAATAGAGGTAATTGCCTTCGGGATCCCACACCGGCGTGTTCTCGTCGAAGAGATCGTCGCCGACGCGTTTCGACTTGTTGTCTTCTAAACTCCAGATGTAGAGCGAGCTGAAATCGCTGTTGGCGTCGGTCATCGAAAACGCGAGCCAGCGACTGTCCGGCGCCCACGTGTAGTCGCGGATTCTGCCGTTCGGGTCGCGGGCGACGTCCTGCAACCGGCGGCCCGACACCGTCAACACGTACAGCTTGCCGTCCTTGTCGGAAAATGCGAGATGCGCGCCGTCGGGCGACCACTCGGGCGCGTAGCGCATGGCCTTGCCGCCGCGCGTCAGTTGTTCGGGCTCGCCGTCGCCGTCTTGATTCGCGATCCACACTTCTTCCTCGCCGCTGCGATCGGAAATGAACGCGATCTTCTTGCCGTCGGGCGACCAGCGCGCCCATTTCTCGTGCGCGTCCGACGAATGCGTGATGTTGCGCGTCGGGCCCTTTTCGATCGGCACCGTGAACACGTCGCCGCGCGCCACGAACAGCGCGCGCTCGCCCTTGGGCGACAGGTCGAAGCCTTCGACGTTGTCGTCGGCCGCGACGCGACGCGGGCGCATCGCCACGCCGTCGTTGGGCACCGTGATCGCGATGGCGCGCGTGCTGCCGGACTTGAGATCCATGACTTGCAGCGCGCCGTTCAGTTCATAGACGATTTGCCCCTGCGAATCGCTGCTCGGCCAGCGCACGTCGTAGGTCCGTTCTTGCGTCAGTTGGCGAACGCTTTTCGATTTCAAGTCGTGCGCGAACAGGTTCAGCGTGCCGTCACGATCGGAAGCGAAGTAGATGGCGTCGCCGATCCACATCGGATCGCGGTCGCTGCGCTTGTCGTTGGTGATTTGCTGCACTTCGTTCGTCGCCAGATCGTAGATGTAGAGATCCTGCGCCCAACCGCCTGCATAGCGTTTCCAAGTGCGGAAATCGCGCGACGTCGGCGAGTACACGACCTGCCTGGCATCCGGCGACAGGTCGCACGCACCCGACACCGGCATCGCCAACGGTTCCGACGGTCCACCCAGCATCGGCACGCGGTACACGCGCGGCTCGCCCAGATTCCAGGTGCTGCGCAACGAACGGTAGAGAACGTGTTTGCCGTCGCGCGTCCAACCGAACACTTGATGATCCCAGCCCCAACGCGGCGGCAACGGCCCGCGCGACGGATACCAAGTGAGTTGCTTCGGCACGCCGCCGGTTGCGGGAATGACGTACACCTGTTCGTCACCGTCGTACTGGCCGGTAAACGCGATCCACTGTCCATCGGGAGAGAAACGCGGGAACCATTCGAGTCCCGGGTGCGCCGTGAGCCGGGTCGCGGCGCCGCCCGTGCTCGATGCCAGCCACAGATCGCCTGCGTAGCAGAACACGACCTGGTTTCCGTGGACATCCGGGAAGCGAAGCAATCGCGTTTCGGCGGCGGCGGTCGTCGTGATCGTGCAACCGGCGAGCGCGATGGCGCACACGAATATCCTGATGGCGAGTTTGGACATGAAAACATTCCCCCGTGGACGCGGGACTTCGGTTCGTTGGAAACCTGCGAGGAACCGCTTCCGGACCGCGGTGGGGCGCGGGGGTTTCCGTGGCGGTGGCATCGGATTGTGTCGGTGGCCTGAGGGATGCGTCAAGGGCGGGGCGAAGGACCGTCGAGCGGTAACGGCGCCTGCTGGGTGGAGAGCGGCCCGCTACTTGCGAATTGAAGCGCGATGGACTTTGAGTTGCTTGGAGAGGTCGGTGATATCGAAACGATCGCGGTCGGCCCGGGCATCCGGGACCTGGCGCGCTTGCGCAAGCGATATGGCGCGGGTCGGTGGCGAAAGCTCAAAGGGACCGGGACCGTTCGCCTCGCGGGTGGTCAGTCACGCCGCGCGGAGTTACACTGGTACGAGGCACACGGGCTCGGTCGCGTTCGGATGAAAATCAAGAGGTTCATGGACTGATGGCAGCAGTGCGAAAAAAGAAACGGTATTTGCTGTGCATCCACAACACGGGGTGTGAGGATCTCGAGTTGCGCAAGCTCTACGAGCAGATCCCGGATCGGCGTGCAGCACGGGAGGCCTATGTGCGCGTCATCGACGAATCGGGGGAAGACTACCTCTATCCAGCAGCAAACTTCGCAGCCTTGCGGCTCCCGCTCGATGTCCAGCGCGCCCTTGCGCGTCGCTCACGAAAACGGTCGGCCGCTTAGCCACATGGCTTCGCCCGCCAACCCGTCAGAGCCTCCCAGACCTGGAGATTGTGTCGACGCTGTCGACACAAGTGCCGCGGAGACGGGGCCCGGGGGGCTGAAAGAGCATCTCGCGCCACGGTGCGCTTGTGTCGCGATGCCCTTCCACTTCTCGAAGCGACATCGAAGCCAGCGATAGAACCAGCACTCGAACGGCCAAGCGGTGAAAGTGTGGCGCACGATTGCTGCAGGAGGTACTCAAGAGAGGTCGCAGCCCTGTGCTAAGCTTTTGACCGATTCATGAAGGGGTACCATGGTCGAGTTGACCATCGAAACGCTTGTGTCGCCGCTCTGGAGGACAGGTTGGCGGTAGACGAGCCCACCCCCAACAATGTCGTACCGGTTCTGGTGGCAGCCCTGGTCTGCGATGCCGCTGTCGCGGATCCTGCCAGCGGGAAGAAAAACCTTATCGGCATTTTTGATCGGATGTGGGTGGGACAGTTCCCAACTGCCCGCCCCATGTTTCTTTACTGGAAAATCACCGATGCCGAGGGCCGCTACCGGATCACGATCCGAATCGTGCATGCCAACCGGAACAAGGAGATCGGGCGAGCGGAGGTCGAGGTTCAGCTCCACGATCGGCTGCTCGCTTCGGATTTCCTTCTCGAGCTACCACCGGTACCGTTCGAGGAAGCGGGAAGGTACGAATTTCAGATTCTCATGAACGACATGTACCTGGGCAGCGCGGTGGTAGACGCCCAGCCTGCGCCGAATCAACCGAGGGAGGGTTAAGATGCCGCTCTTAGAACCGAAGCAACTTGTGCAAGAGTCCCAGCGCGCAGAACACGACGACACCATCGCGGCCCAAGTTCCCTACGAGCGCATGGTCAACCAACCGCCGCCCGCGCTTCTCGTGCCTGGGGACCTGTTGCTCGGAAGCCTGTCTGATCCTCGATTGCGCGTCGTATCGCCCATTCGAGTACGGCTCTTCTTGGAGCATGACCATGTCGTTGCGGAAGCCCCGAATCTAAACGAGTTCGGATACGGCTCGCATATTTCCGAGGCCGTGCGAGACATTCAACGCGCGATCGCTCAGCTCTACCTTTCTCTGGAAGAATCCTCCACGCGTCTAGGTCCGGACCTGGTGTCCACGTGGTCAACGCTGCAATGCATGATCGTCAGGGTCCGCCACGCATGATTCGGCGTGCTGACTTCGATACGATCGTACGAAAACTCGAACTCGTGACTCGCCAGGGAGACCACCTCTTCGCTTGGTTCGAGCACGAAGGTCGGGTCATCACGCGCACTCGCCGCTCGGAGAAACGCGGCGATCTTCCCATGCAGCACAGCATCCGACAGCAGCTCAAACTCAGCGAAGGCCAAGTGAGAGACCTCATCGGCTGCTCCATGGGACGCGCTGAATACATCGAGATCCTCCGAGGCAAGCGGCTTCTTTAACCTCGAAGCCATCAGACTCCGATACGAATGCAGCACGGCTTTTGCGACCAATTCTCGTGACCGCGTCACGAGCATGTTGGAGGCCGCCGCGGAGGATGCGATCCAGCAGCACCTCCAGGGCGGGCGGCGGGCCCAGGGACGGCGGGAACGCGAGGCACCATGGATGAGGTGGGCGGCGGGAAGCGAGGCGTCTGGAATCAGGTGGGCGGCGGGAAGCGAGGCGCTAGGGCCTGGCGGCACCAGGGGGGCG
>Ga0187893_10010204_pt1 | contig 14110 bp, 10 predicted proteins | sample MA1701074metaG_FD_139574 | JGI IMG/M metagenome (GOLD analysis project Ga0187893, IMG submission 139574) | White microbial mat communities from a basaltic lava cave in the Kipuka Kanohina Cave System on the Island of Hawaii, USA - MA170107-4 metaG ...
GCGCCGCCGTTATGCGGCTGCGAGAAACCGCCTAACGGCCTAGGGTGTGACCGTGATCCTGACGAACCCGTTCGTCCAACAGCACTGCGCGTGCCCCGCGTTGGCCACGCCCGAAGCGTCGTTCGCCCGGACGCGCACGATGTAGTCTCCCGGCTCGCTGAATGACGCGCTCGTTGTCGCCTGCCCGCCGGCCGCGTCGACTTTCGACGATGGCGGGCTGAACGCGACCTTGCCAGGCCCCTGATGCTTGAACCACGTCAGCGTGACCGGCTCCGCGCTCTTCCCGGCGGTTCCCACGCTGCCCGACGCTCTCCCATCATCGCTCGCCCACACGACGATCGAGAGCGATGCTGCGACCGGCGTCGTGAGCGGCGCTCCCGTCACGCCGAACGGACCGCCGCCCTCAGGCCCGCGATCGCTGAACTTGAGCACCGGCGGCGTGTTCCCCGAGCCGGCCTCACCTTCCAGCGCGTCGATCTGCCAGTTCGGTTGGAGCGAGCCGGGGATCGCAAACGTCCGGCCGCGAGACTTCAGCGTCCAGACGACCTCCTTGAGACCGAAGTCGGCCGGTACCTTCACCGCAAACACGCCCCAGTGGCGCCGCGGCTGAAACTCAGTCGGCTGCCCCTGGTTCTGATTCCCGGGCTCGATGAAATTGTCGGGTCCGATCGGGATTTGCAGGACTTCGTCCGCGTTCCGGTTGAAGTAGCCGAACGAGAGGCTGAACGTGCCGTCCGGACTGCGGTACCACCCTTCGAACACCGGCGTCACTGTCTGGCCCGATGACTTGATGGAGGCGAGCGGCAGCTGAGCGGCGACGGGAAGCGAAGCTCCGGCTGCGAACAGCGCGAGTCCGACACCGACGGCGAATGGGCGGCTTCCCATCGGGCCTCAGGTGGAAGAATTATACGCCGGGGCGTTACTTTCCGGCCGGGGCGCGGGCGCTACTGCGACTGGCACCTCGACTTCGTCAAATATCTTCGTCGACGGGGGCGAGCCTCGCATCCTCGAAGCCGTTCTCGACTTCCGCGTCGGCCGGCGAGCCCGGCCGCCTCGGCCGCCGGGGGCGGATGTCGTGGCGCTTGATCATCTCGTTCAAGGTGGTGGGCTTGATGTGGAGGAGCTCGGCGGCCCGCTTCTGCACGCCGCCGGCCGCTTCCAGCGTCGACTCGATCAGCCGCCGCTGAAAGTCGTTCACGACCTCGTGGTAGTTGATGCCCTCGGGCGGCACGACGAAATGCGGCACCGCGAACCGGCGCGTCGAGCGGACGTGATCGGGCACGAGCCCGGCGTCTATTCTCGCCGACGACGACAGGACCACCGCGCGCTCGATGACGTTCTCCAGCTCGCGGACGTTGCCCGGCCAGTCGTGCTCGAGCAGCAGGTCGAGCGCGTCGGCGCTCAGTTCGAGTCCTGGTTTGTTGTTCTCCGCGCCGTACTTCTCGAGGAAGTGCTGGACGAGGAGGGGAATGTCTTCCTTCCGCTCGCGCAGCGGCGGGAGCGGGACCGCGATAACGTGGAGGCGATAGTACAGGTCCTCGCGGAAGCGTCCCTCTTCCATCATCCGTCTGAGATCGACGTTCGTCGCGGCGATGATCCGGACGTCCACTTTGATCGTCTCGACGCCGCCGAGCCGCATGAACTCGCGCTCCTGGATCACGCGGAGCAGCTTGGCCTGCGTTTCGACCGGAATGTTGCCGATCTCGTCGAAGAAGATGGTCCCTTTGTCCGCGAGCTCGAACAGCCCTTTCTTCGGGTAGACCGCGCCGGTAAACGCGCCCTTGACGTGTCCGAAGAGGTTCGACTCCAGCAGATCGGGCGGGAGATTGCCCGAATTGACGGTGATGAACGCGCGGTCCGACCGCGACGAGTTGGCGTGCAGCGCCCGCGCCACGAGCTCCTTCCCCGTGCCGCTCTCCCCCTGAATGAGGATCGTCGTTCGGCTCGGCGCCGCCTGGATGATCAGGTCGAAGACCTGCCGCATCCGGGCGCTGCGGCCGATGATGTCGGCGAACTTGTGCTGGCGGGCCTGCAGGTTCTGGCGGAGCGCCCGGTTCTCGGCGACGAGCCGCCGGCGCTCGGTCGCGTTCTTCAGAACGACGAGCACCTCGTCGTTCTTGAACGGCTTGGTGATGTAGTCGAACGCGCCGCGCTTCATCGCCTGGATCGCGTTCTCGACCGACGCGAAGGCGGTGATCATCAGCGCGGGCAGCTCTTCGTCGATGCGCCGCAGTTCCTCGAGAACGGTGATCCCGTCCGAGTCGGGCAGCATGACGTCGATGATGGCGGCGTCGAACGGAACGGTCCGCGCGAGCTCGAGGCCCTCCGAGGCGGTCGTCGCGAGGCGGACCGTGTAGCCCTCGCGCGTCAGCAACGCGTCGAGGATCTCGCGCATGATTTCCTCGTCATCGATGACGAGGATCGTGCCTCGAGTCGACACGTCAGCCGGCATCCCCGTGCCGCGCGGCGGCAGCGGCCAGCGGCAACGTGAGCGTGAACCGCGTTCCCTGCCCGGCGGCGCTCTCGCACGCGATCGACCCGCCGTGCTCCTGGACGATGCCGTAGGTGATCGACAGCCCCAGGCCGGTCCCCTTCCCGAGCACCTTGGTCGTAAAGAACGGATCGTAGATGCGCGACAGATGCTCGGCCGGGATCCCGGACCCCGTGTCCGAGACTTCGACCATCGCCGATCCGTTCTCCAGCCGCGTCGCGATCGACAGCCAGCCGCCCTTGGGCATCGCATCGCGCGCGTTCAGGAACAGGTTCAGCAGGACCTGCTGCAGTTTGTACTCGATCCCGTCCACGATCGGCGCCGTCGCCGTCGCCAGCTCCTTACGGACCTGGATGCGGCCGCTCCTGAACTGGTGCTCGAGCAGCGCGAGCACGTCGTTGACCACGACGTTGAGATCCACCGGGCCGGTCTCGACGCGCGCCGGGCGCGCGAGATTGAGGAGGCCGTTGACGATCTTCGCCGCCCGGAACGTCTGCCGCTCGATCTTCTCGAGCACTTTGGTCTTGGGATCGTCCGGATCCGCGTGCTCGAGCAGCATCTGCGTGAAGCTCGAAATGCCGGTCAACGGTGTGTTGACCTCGTGCGCGACGCCCGCCGCGAGCAGGCCGATCGACGCCATCTTCTCCGAGATCTGGAGCTGTTCCTCGAGCGCGACGCGCGAGGTGATGTCCTCGATGACGATAATCGATCCGGCGGTCGCCCCTTCAGGCGTGCGCAGCGGGGCGGTCGCGACGTTGACGAGCAGTCGCTTTCGCGCCTCCGTCGTCCCCAGCCCGAGCGGCACGCGGAAGAGCGTCGCGCCGGATGGCGATTCACGACGCGCACCCCGGATGGCGTCGAGGAAGGCGCCGTCGACGAGCGCGTCGATCCTCGTGCCGACGGCGTCCGGGCGCGCCACCGCGGACAACTCCTCGAGCTTGCGATTCCACCGCACGACCCGCTCGCCGAGGTCGATGACCACGAGCCCGTCGTTCAGCGACTCGAGCACGTTCTCGCTGAACTCGCGCATCCGCTCGACTTCGTCCGCCTTCAGGCGGAGCTGCCGGTACAGCCGCGCGTTTTCGAGCGCGGTGGCCGCCTGGCTCGCGACCGCCGTGAGCAGCGCCGTGTCCTCGCTGCTCAACGGCTCGCCGTCGCCGCGCCGGCCGAGCACCATGATCGCGATCGTCCCTTCCTTGGAGACGCACGGCACGAACGCGTGCGCGCCCGCGTCTTTCCAGACGGCCGCTTCGTCCGGCGGCAGACGGCGCGCCGCGTGCGCGTCATCCAGGCTGACGAGGTGTCCGCCCCGCAGCCGCGCCGCGAGCTCCGACTCGCGGCCGATGCGGGGAGGAATCTCGGTGAACCCCACGGCCCCGATCGGCAGGAAATCCCCCGCGCCGGAGGGAGGCGCGAGCAGGAGCGCCATCCGGTCCACGAGCAGCGTCTCGACCACGCGCGCGACGAGCCGCTCGCTGAGGCGGTGCAGGTCGAGATCGCTGTTGAGATCGCGCGCGAACGCGACGAGCGCCCGCCGGTAATCGTAACGGTCGCGATAGTACGCGCGGTCCAGCGCGGTCTGGATCGCGTCCTTGACGGGCCGCGCCAGCAGCACGACCGACAACGTCGCGAGCATCGCGATCGCCGTGTTGTGCTCGTCCCCGCCGTCGAGGAAGATCGCCTTGGCGACCCGCAGCAGCACGGAGTAGATGATCGCGATCGCCGCGATCGCCGTGGCATAGACGACGCCGCGCTTGATGATGACCTCGACGTCCCACAACCGGTACCGGACAATCGCCGACGCGAAGGCGAGCGGCACGAGCCCGAGCAGAAGCGCCGTGAACTGCAGGGGTCGCGACGGCGTCGCGCCGAGCACGAACGGCACGATGTACAGCAGCACGAAGGGCAGCGCGCCGATCCCCGTCCCCCATACGATCCAGCGGAGCTGACGGCGCGCGGTCACCGATCGCACGCGTCTGAGCGCTCGCACGAGCACGGCGAGCCCGCCCACGAGACACACCGCCAGATACGTCAGCTCGAGGCGATCGACCGTGCTCAAGATGGACGTGAAGAAGGTTCCGGTGACGGCGCGCCCGGCGAACGCCGCAACCTGCGCGCCGCCGATCACAAACGCGGGCAGGTACAGCGCGGGGAGCATCGCCCGTCCCGAATCGCTCTTCACCCAGGCCTGCGGCCGCTCGGGGAACACCAGCGCAAAGTGCACGAAGAGCGGCGGCAGGAGCAGCCGCGCGACGACGTCGGCCCAGTAGAAAAACCGATCGAGCGCGTCGAGGCGGCCGCTGAACGAGAACGTCAGCAGGCCGAAAAACGCGACCGACAGCCAGAAGAAATGCAGCGTGGACGGATCGGTCGGGCGCCGCAGCCGGACCGACGCGCCGACCAGCAGCGTGAACACGCCAACGCCCGCGAGCATGAAATACAGCACGCGGTCGCCGTCCGGGATGGGCGCGAGCGTGATCTGGCGCAGCTCCTGGCCGCGCAGCCGCAGCGTCGTGTAGGTGAGCGCCTGCCCATTGCGCCCGCCGTGGAGCGCCGCGAGCACGTCGGTCACCGACTCCACCGGGCGGCCGTCGATCGCGAGGAGCACGTCGCCCGCGCGGACGCCGGCCATCGCCGCCGGCGAGTGCGGCGCGATCTCCTGCGCCACGACGCCCCCGTCCCGTGCCCCCCAGAGGACCCCGTCCTCCACCTCGCGCCAGCCAGCCCGCAACAGGACGTTGACAGCAGCCAGACAGAGAAGGAGCGCAGAGATGCCCACGGGCAGCACCACACGCCACACCAACCAGCCGCGCCGCCCGTCGGTCGAGGTCATCGGTCTTGAGAAGCCCGGCCTGAGCCGGGGGTGAAGCTCCTCTCGGCAAAGCAAAGGACGTTCCCCAATTGGCCCGTGTGTATACAACGTAAGTGGCTCTTTTCTTGAAACTTCCGAGCGATGTCCAGCCGCGAGCGGCCGCACAGCTTCAATCTACCGGAAGGGGTATTCAAAAAACCGGAGACTGAAGCGAGCCAAAAAAATGGCGGGCACGTTCCCGCGCCCGCCTCGGATACCCCATAGGCCCGACCCACGTCGGGCGCCGCCCCCTAGAACTTGACCTGGACGCCGCCCACCAACCGCTTCGGCGGCCGGACGACGAGCAGCTCGTCGTAGACCGAAGCCACATCCAGCGGTTCGCGGAACATGTTGCGAACGCCGACGAGCACTTCCCATTGACTTCCGAAGGGGAGGAACGGGAGCGCCTGCTTGACCTGCACGTCGAAGCGGCCGTCGAGCCCTGGGCGGATTGACTCGCTGTCCGAGCGCGCATACGCGGTGTTGACGCGGTAGAGGACGAACACGCGGGTCGCCGTCTCGGGGATCTCGGTCTCGACCGCGGTCGTGATGTCGTGGAAGTCCTCGCGCTCGCGCCGCGCCGACGGCGACCACCGCCCGATCGCATCGGCGTCGCCGGCGGTCGACCAACGGGCCCGCGTCAAGGTGTAGTCGACCGAGCCGCGCACCCGCTGTGCGAGCGGGCTCGCGAAGCGGAGACCCCAGCCGTGTGCGTCGAAGCCGCCGGCCGTCGCGACGAAATAGTGGCTCAGCTCCGAGCGCGGGCTCTGCGTCTGGAGGCCGAAGAGCGTCACGAGCTGGTCGTCCACGGACTGATAGAAGCGGCGCAAGCCCACGATGTACTCATCGTCCATCTCGCGCTCGACACCGACCTCGACGTGCCGGACGCGCTCGACGAGGAACGTGTCGCCGACGAGGGGAGCGAACGTCCGCTCGGGCGGGAGCCACATCGTCTGGCTCGGCGGCGGCAGGAATTCCTCGGCGCCCGGCGCGAGCAGTCGTTGCGACACGACGGCGCGGACCCGCGTGCGCTCGATCGGCATCACGCTCACCGCCACGCGTGGGCTCAGAAGGCCGTTCCGCTCGAGGTAGTCGTAGTACGACAAGCGGGCGCCGTACGCCACCTGAACCCGGCGCGACACCGTCCAGTTATCGAAACCGTAGAGCGCGCCGACGTGCCGGTCGCCCTCGGACGCGAGGGTGAACCCCGTCGGGCTGACGCCGCGGTACTGCTGCGATCCGTAGGACATGCCGACATCGAAGGCGTGGGTCGGCGTGCCGCGCGCGATGTATGCGCCAGAGACAATCCACGACGCAACGTCACCCTGCGTGAGCGCCGCCCGGACGTTCCAGTCCCCTACGCCCGCGGGCGCGCCGATCGCCAGATACGCCACGCCGCTCGGGGCGCGCTCACCCGTGAACAACTCGGCGGCGCTGTCGAACACGCCGGTCGTCAGCAGGTTCAACTCACCGGTGAACGGGAATCCCGTAAAGAAGGACGCGACGGCCTCGGCCGGCGCGGCTTCATCGGGCGCGGCGTCCGCGACGATCGCACCCGACTCTTCCTTCAGCACGTTGCGCCGGAGATGACGCAGCCGCCAGGCGCGCTCGTCGTGCGGATGGGTCCCGGCCGTGGAATCCGGTTCGGGGGGCCCGGCCTGAGACGAAACGGGCGCCGACCAGCCGGCCGTCATGATCGACCGCGTGGGGACGCCGGTCGTGCCGACCGCGTCGGCAGCACGTCGCAGCTGAATCAGCCTGACCGTCTCCACACTCGCGCGGATCTCGACGAACTCGCGACGCGACCCGACGAACCCGGAGAGATGCGCACGCAGGAGGTAGCCGCCGGATGGAAGCTTGTCGAAGGTGTACTTGCCGACCGGATCGGTAACGGCGAATGCGACGGTCGTACCCGTCGCGGAGACCATCACGCCCGTGAGCGGCACGCCGCGGTCGTCGCTCACGAAGCCGGAGAGCGATCCAATCGCGGCGCGGGCGGTGACCGCTTCCGGGCGCGGAGACACGGAGGGCCCGAGGCCGCCCGCCAGTGGCTGAGCGGCTGCCACGTGCGCCGTCGCCAGCATCGCCAACGCCGCCGAGAGCAGCCTGTCGAGCCGGTTCATATCCTCTCCGTCGCGCAGGTCAGGGACCCGCAGGGAGCCGAACGTCAGGACCCGACGACAGTGAACGCCGCGGAACGACTGATCGACTTCCCTGAAATCTTGTCCGTTATCTTGACCTCGACGCGGTATTCCCCCTCCGGGAAAATCTGCAGCGGAATACCCTGCGCCGCCACGACCTGGTGCCCGGCCTTGATGTCGAAGGACGGGGGCAGCGTCTCCGCGTTCAGCGACTGCGTCGGCGTTTTGTTGAAGTACTTCTCGGCGTCGCCGGTCTTCTGGTGGAAATTGTACTCTATTTCGAGGTTCGGCTTACCCGCCGACGTCACGCCAGAGTTGTAAATCTGCAGGAAAATGAGCAGTTCTTCCTTCTTCCCGAAACGCGTATCCGCCGCCGGCGTGATCTCGAACGACCCCAGCGCATAGGGCCGCTCCGTCTGCTGCTCGGGGGTCAACGCCTCGGTCAGCTGTTCCGCCTTGTCCGCGAGAATCATGGTGCTCGTCGAGAGCTCCCCGTTCCAGAAGTTCGGTACCGTAATCGGCTGTTTGAGGACCGAGGCCTTCTGCGCCGACGCGTTCTTCGTGTCCTTGGCCTCCAGCGGACCGCGCTCCTTGATGGCGATGTAGAGATCGTAGTCGCCGCCCGGGACGGAAAGCGCCCGGCTCAGGCGCATCTGCTGTCCCTCCGGCGGGGCCTTCAGGTCGATCACGTGCAACCCTTCGAACGGAAACGGCGACGGTTCCTTCTGGTCCTTTTTCTTCTCGTCCTTCTTCGCCGGCGCGGGCGCCGGCGGCGCGGCTGCGCCGCCGCGGGACATCGCCCGGATGTACATCGCGACCGGTTGAGGCGGCAGCTTCGATGGGTCGATGGTCAAGGTAAACGGGATGTAGATCATCCCATCCTGGGCCTTGAGGAAATCGTTCTGGAACTGGATCGGAAAATCAGCAGGGGCAGGCTGCCCCGCCGCCGCCGTTTCCACGGCCTTGACGAGGGCCTGGACGTCGCGCTGCTGCGCTTCCTGCTGCTTCTTGTCGTCTTTTTTCTGCGCGCCGGCATCCGCCGTGCCGCACAGGAGAGCCGCCGCAACGACCACAAGGGCCCGGCGTCTGCTGAGGGAGGGGTTCATCAGGCGCTCCGGTCGAGTATCTGGCCGATCATAGGCGAGCCGTGTAATCAAGTCAAACCATTGACAGTGGGCAGTTTCTGATAACATCCGGGGTCCGCTTTCGGTTGGTGATGCCACTTCTGGACGTGAGTCTCCCGCTCGATGCCAGCCTTCCGATCTGGCCGGCGAATCCGCCCTTCGACCTGACCCCCGTCAAGCGGATCGCCGACGGGGCCAGCTCGAATGTGTCCCGGCTCACGCTCGGGACGCACACGGGTACCCATATCGACGCACCCCGGCACATGATCGATGGCGCTCCGACGCTCGACCAGCTTCCGCTCGACGCCCTGGTAGGTCCCGGAAGAGTAGTCGCCATCGAGACCGACCGCGCGATCGACGCGCGGCACGTCGGCGGGGACGCTCTGCAGGGATCCACTCGCATCCTCTTCAAGACGCGGAACTCTGCGTTGTGGGGATCTCCGCAATTTCGAGCGGACTTCGTCTTTCTGACCGAGCAGGCGGCGCAGGCGCTCGTCCGCGCCGGGGTGCGGCTGGTGGGAATCGACTACCTGTCCATCGAAGAGTACCGGAAACCGGGTGCCCCCGCGCACAAGGCGCTCCTCTCCGCCGGCATCGTCGTCGTCGAAGGACTGAATCTGACCTCGGCTGAACCGGGACCGTACGACGTGATGTGCCTTCCCCTCCGCGTGACCGGCGCCGACGGCGGGCCGGCGCGCGTGATTCTCAGGCGCGAGCCCTAGCAAGAGCCCGATGGTCGACGACGCGCTCGTGATCGTGCTGGCAGGCGGCGCCGGCGAGCGTTTGTACCCGCTGACGAAGGAGCGGGCGAAGCCGGCGGTCTATTTCGGCGGGCCGTATCGCATCATCGACTTCACACTCAGCAACTGTCTCAACTCCGGCCTGCGGCGGATTTTCATCGCGATGCAGTACAAGTCGCTCTCGCTCAGCCGGCACATCCGCATGGGCTGGAACATCGTCGCGGAGGAGCTCGGCGAGTTCATCGAGATCCTGCACCCGCAGAAGCGCGTCGGCGAGCACTGGTATCTCGGGACGGCAGACGCTGTGTATCAGAACCTGTACTCGATCCTGCGCGAGGAGCCACGCTATCTGATCGTGCTGTCGGGCGATCACGTCTACAAGATGGATTACGGCAAGATGCTGCGGTTCCATCAGGAGCGCAAGGCGGCGGCGACGATCGCGACGATCGAAGTCTCGCGCGAGGAGGCGGGTCGCTTCGGCGTCATCCGCACCGACCCCAGAGACTGCGTCGTCGGTTTCCTGGAGAAACCGAGGCCCGAGGAGCTGGGTCGGGCAGACGATCAGGTGCTCGCGTCGATGGGCATCTACATCTTCGACATGGACATCCTGCAGAACGAGCTCGAGGCGGACGCCGCCCGCGCCACGTCGCACGACTTCGGCCGCGACATCATCCCGGCGCTCGTCGAGGGATCGGCGCCCGTCGTCGCGTACCGCTTTTACGATGAGAACAAGAAAGCCGCCAAGTACTGGCGTGACATCGGAACGCTGGACGCGTACTACGAGGCCAACATGGATCTCTGCCAGGTTGTGCCGGAGTTCAACCTGTACGATCCCGAGTGGCCGCTGCGGACGTGGCAAGTGCAGGCCCCCCCCGCGAAGTTCGTGTTCGCCGACGACGACCGGTGCGGGCGCGCGCTCGATTCGATGATCTCGTCTGGCTGCATCATCTCGGGAAGCCGCATCGCCGGCAGCGTGTTGTGTCCCAACGTGCGCGTTCACAGCTTCTGCCAGATCGAGCAGAGCATCCTGATGCCCGGCGTCCGCGTGGGGCGGCACGCGCGGGTCAACCGGGCCATCATCGACCGCGACGTCGTCATTCCGCGCGCGGCGCTCATCGGCGTCAACACGGAAGAAGACCGGCGCCGGCATACGGTCACGGAGAAGGGTGTCGTCATCGTCACCAAAGACGAGGAGCCGCTCATCGGCCCGGTGCCGGACGATCAGCTCAAGTTGGAGCAGATCGCGGACGCGCGAGGGCGCCAGGACGTGATGATCGCCGGTCGACGAACGCCAAACCGCCCCTGTTGAGGATTCATGAGGATCGAGCGCGTACGCGGACGGGAAATCCTGGATTCCCGCGGAAATCCGACCGTCGAGGCGGATGTCACGCTGAACGGCGGCGCGACGGGCCGCGCGGCGGTCCCGTCCGGCGCCTCCACGGGGGAGCGTGAGGCGCTCGAGCTCCGAGACGGCGACAGGCAACGATATCTGGGCAAAGGCGTGCGGAAGGCGGTCGCCAACGTCAACGGCGAGATCGCGCGCGCGATTGCGGGCCAAGAGGCGGACCAGCGCGCGATTGACGGCACGCTCGTCGCGCTCGACGGCTCGCCGGCGAAGGGACGCCTGGGAGCGAATGCGCTCCTCGCCGTCTCCATGGCTCTGGCGAAAGCGCTCGCGGCGGCCGCAGGAGAGCCGCTGTACAAAAAGGTGTCAGGTACCTTTTCCAATCCTGCCGCCGCGGAAAAGGTACCTGACACCTTTTTGTTGCCGACCCCGATGCTCAACATTCTCAACGGCGGCGCGCACGCCGATACGAACGTGGATTTTCAGGAGTTCATGGTCATGCCGGTCGGCTTCCAGTCGTTTTCGGAAGCGCTGCGGGCCGGAGTCGAGATCTTCCATACGCTGCGCGGACTCCTGAAAAAGCGGGGCCTCGCAACCGGCGTCGGCGACGAGGGGGGCTTCGCCCCCCATCTGAAATCGAACCGCGAGGCGGTCGAGATCGTCCTCGAAGCCGTGCGTCAGGCCGGCTACACCGCGGGCCAGACGGTCTACCTCGCGCTCGATGTCGCCTCGAGCGAGTTCTACGAGAACGGGAAATACGTGTTCAAAAAGTCCGGCGACACGACGCGCGGATCGGACGAGATGGTCAGGATGTACGAGGACTGGACCAGGGAATATCCCATCATCTCGATCGAAGACGGGGTGGCGGAAGGAGACTGGCCAGGCTGGCAGGCGCTGACCCGAGCGCTCGGTTCACGCGTGCAGCTCGTCGGCGACGATGTGTTCGTGACGAACCCGTCGATCCTCGAGCGCGGGATCCGCGAGAAAGTCGGGAACGCGCTGCTCGTCAAGCTCAATCAGATCGGTACCGTTACCGAAACGCTCGATGCGATCGCGATGGCCCGCGCGGCCGGGTACGCGAGCGTCATGTCGCACCGATCGGGCGAGACGGAGGACACAACGATCGCGGATCTCGCCGTGGCGACCGGAGTCGGCCAGATCAAGACCGGTTCCGCCAGCCGCAGTGACCGCGTCGCGAAATACAACCAGCTTCTGCGCATTGAAGAAGAGCTGGGTCCGCGCGCGACCTACGCCGGCCGAAGCTCGATCAAGCAGCTCAATGCGTAGCCCGCTCGTTCTCGTGGTGCTGGACGGATGGGGCCTTCGTCCGGCGCGCGAGCACAACGCCATCGCCCTCGCCAGAAAGCCGGTCTACGACGCGCTCGTCGCCGGCTACCCACACGCGCAGCTCGTCGCCTCCGGCGAGGCGGTGGGGCTGCCAGCGGGACAGATGGGGAACTCCGAGGTCGGCCACATGAACATGGGGGCGGGCCGAGTCGTCTATCAGGATCTCACCCGGATCGACAAGAGCATCACGGACGGTGACTTCTTCACGAACGCCGCGCTCGTCGCCGCGATGGACCGCTGCGGCAGCGGTCGCCACGCGCTCCATCTGATCGGCCTTCTATCCGACGGCGGCGTGCATAGCCATACACGGCATCTCTACGCGCTCCTCCAGCTGGCGGCCCGGCGGAAGCTCGAGCGCGTGTTCGTGCACGCCATCACCGACGGCCGGGACACCTCGCCAACGGGAGGCCGCGGCTACGCCGGAGAGCTGGAGGACGAGCTCCGACGCGCCGGCACGGGCCGGATCGCCAGCGTGTCCGGCCGCTACTACTCGATGGATCGCGACAAGCGGTGGGAGCGCACGAAGCGTGCGTACGACGCGATCGTTCGCGGGCGGGATGCTGAGCGGGGGCGGTCGTCGAGCGAGATCATCGAGGGGGCGTACGCGGCCGGAATCACCGACGAATTCATCAAGCCGGCCGTCATCACCGATGCCGACGACCGGGCGCTCGGTCCGCTGGTGACGGGCGACTCGGTCATCTTTTTCAATTTTCGGGCGGATCGGATGCGGCAGATCACGCGCGCCGTCGCCTTCGAAGCCTTCGACGGCTTCGACCGGGTCGAGCATCCGAACGTGGCCTGCACGACGATGACCGAATACGACCAGACGTACGGTCTCCCGGTCGCGTTCACGACAGATCAGTTCAGCGGCAGCCTCGCCGAAGTGCTGCAGGCGCACGGCGTCGCCAACCTTCGACTTGCGGAAACGGAAAAGTACGCGCACGTGACCTACTTTTTCAACTGCGGCGAGGAGCGGCCGTACCGCGGCGAAGAACGGCTGCTGGTGCCGTCGCCGAAAGTGGCGACCTACGACCTCAAGCCGGAGATGAGCGCGCTCGGGATTACCGACGCGCTGGTGTCGGATCTCGAAGGGCACCGCCACTCGGCGGTCATCTGCAACTACGCCAACGCCGACATGGTGGGGCACACCGGACGGCTGGATGCCGCGGTCGCCGCGGTCCAGACGCTCGACGCGTGCCTCGGGCGGATCGTCACCGCCGTGAAGCAGGCGGGCGGCGTCCTGATCGTGACCGCGGACCACGGCAACGCCGAGGAGATGTGGGACGACGAGTTGAACGCGCCGCACACGGCCCACACGTCGAACCCCGTCCCGGTCATCCTGGTGGACGAACAGGCGCGCGGCCGGCGGCTGCACGACGGATCGCTCCGCGACGTGGCGCCGACGATGCTGACGTTGCTGGGCTTGGAGCTGGCGAAGGAGATGACAGGACGCTCACTCATTGTGGAATGAGGAATGCTGAATGCTGAATGGGTTTTCCATTCAGCATTCCACAGTCAGCATTCAGCAATGGGTGTTATTCGACTTCTTTCTTTTCAGCCGACTCGTCGGCTGCGATACGAAGCGAACGAAGGAAGCGTCGATCCGTCGCGCTCATTTCGAGCGCGCGGCGCGGCGCGAGCGCGCGCGCATTCGGTCCCACCTGCTGCAACGCGCCGGGCGTCGAGCGGCTGGCGAATCCAACGGTCGCCTCGAGCGACACTTTCATCTCGTAGCCGGCCGCGCGCGCGCGCTCACGGCACGCCTCGACGCGCGGATCTTCGGCGACCGCGGCGGCAATCGCGTCGGCCAGCTCACGGGCCAACCGGTTCACGGCGTCATCCATGCGGGACCTCCTCACAGCCGCCGGCGCTGGGAAACCGGGGCGATCGCCGATCGAACACTGTCGGCTGAGGATGCGCGAGCAGAGATCGGCCGCCAACTGTTGCTCATGGGGAGTGGGTCGGTGGAGCTGACGTCATTGTAAGACCCGACCTCACGGGTGTCAACGGATCCGTGGCACAATCGGCCGATGTCGCGGCCCTTCGATGATGCTCAGTGCAAGCGCTTCGA
>Ga0187893_10010205_pt1 | contig 14110 bp, 9 predicted proteins | sample MA1701074metaG_FD_139574 | JGI IMG/M metagenome (GOLD analysis project Ga0187893, IMG submission 139574) | White microbial mat communities from a basaltic lava cave in the Kipuka Kanohina Cave System on the Island of Hawaii, USA - MA170107-4 metaG ...
GACATCGGGGAGCGATGCCAGGTCGGACCCTACGCGCACCTGCGGCCCCAGGCGACGCTCAGGTCGAAGGTCAAGGTCGGCAACTTCGTCGAGGTGAAGAAGTCGGTGATCGGCGAGGGCTCCAAGGTCCCGCACCTCACCTACATCGGCGACACCAGCATGGGGGAGCGCGTGAACGTCGGCGCGGGCACGATCACCTGCAACTACGACGGGTTCGCCAAGCACCGGACCGTCATCGAGGACGACGTCTTCGTGGGGAGCAACACGAGCCTGGTGGCCCCCGTGTCAATCGGGCGGGGCGCCATCATCGCCGCGGGATCGACCATCACCGAAGACGTGCCGTCCGATGCGCTGGCGTTCGGTCGGGCCCAGCAGACCACCAAGGCCGGCCGCGCCGCCTCGCTCAGGGCAAAGCGGCAAAAAAAGGGATAGGACGATGTGCGGGATCGTCGGGTATGTCGGGCAGAAGAAGGTCGTGCCGGTCCTCCTCGAGGGCCTCAGGCGGCTGGAGTACCGGGGATACGATTCGGCCGGGCTCGCCATCCTGAAGCCCGACCGCGTGGTGATCTACCGCAGCGTCGGGAAGATCAAGGAGCTGGAGAACGCGCTCTGGGGCCGCGACCTGTCCGGTGAGGTCGGGCTCGGACACACGCGCTGGGCGACCCATGGCCGGCCGACGGAGGAGAACGCCCACCCCCACTGCGACTGCACCGGTGATCTCGTCGTCGTGCACAACGGGATCATCGAGAACTACCTCGCGCTGAAAGACAAGCTCCAGCGGGACGGACACCGCTTCAAATCGGAGACCGACACCGAGGTGGTGGCCCACCTGATCGAAGCGCAGTTGAAGGACACCGGAGACCTGGAGGTCGCCGTCCGCCGGGCGCTCTCGAGCCTCGTCGGCTCGTACGCGCTCGGCATCATCTGGAGGGGCGATCCACACCGCCTGGTCGCGGCCAGGAGCGGGAGCCCCCTCGTCGTGGGCCTCGGCGACGGCGAGTTCTTCATCGCCTCCGATGTCCCGGCGATCCTGTCCCACACCCGCGATGTCCTGTTCCTGGACGACGAGGAGATCGCGGTCCTGTCGCCGGACGGCGTCACGGTCACCACGGTCACCGGCGAGCCAGTGGAGAAGAAGATCCACAAGATCCTCTGGACGCCCATCATGGCCGAGAAGGGCGGCTACAAGCACTTCATGCTGAAGGAGATCTACGAGCAGCCGCGGGCGCTCCGCGACACGATCCGCGGCCGCTTCTCGATGGACACCGGGCAGCTCTACCTGGACGGCCTGGAATCGCTTCGGGCAGTGCTGCCGGCGACCAGCCGGATCGTCCTGGTCGCCTGCGGGACCTCCTGGCATGCCGCGCTCGTCGGGAAGTTCCTCCTGGAGGAGCTGGTCCGCATCCCGGTCGAGGTGGACTACGGGTCGGAGTTCCGATACCGCGATCCGATCCTCGATCAGGGGACGCTGGTCGTCACGATCAGCCAGTCGGGCGAGACGCTCGACACCCTGGTCTCCCTCCGGGAGGCGCGTCGCCACGGCTGCCCCGCGCTGGCCATCTGCAACGTCGTCGGCTCCACGCTCAGCCGCGAGAGCGACGGCGTCCTCTACACCCACGCCGGCCCGGAGATCGGGGTCGCCTCGACCAAGGCCTTCACGTCGCAACTGGCGGCCCTCTATCTCCTCGCCCTGGCCCTCGGCCGCGCCCGAGGCCGGATCGACGCGGCCAGATCGCAAGAGCTCCTGAGCGAGCTGGTCCGCCTGCCCCAGCAGATGGAGCAGGCCCTCCGCCTCGACCCGGAGTTGGAGCAACTCGCCTCGCGCTTCTACGACGCCCGGAACTTCCTCTACCTGGGGCGGGGGATCAACTACCCGATCGCCCTCGAGGGCGCCTTGAAGCTCAAGGAGGTCTCGTACATCCACGCGGAGGGGTACCCGGCCGGAGAGATGAAGCACGGGCCGATCGCCCTGATCACCGACGAGATGCCGGTGGTCTTCCTCGCCCCCAGAGACAAGACCTTCGAGAAGGTGCTCGGGAATATCGAGGAGGTCAAGACGCGAAGCGGGATCGTGATCGCCATCTCAGACGAGAGCGATCGGCGCCTGGCCGCGAAGGCCGACCATGTCGTGACCGTCCCCCGCACCTCGCCCCACCTGACACCGCTCCTCCTCGTCGTGCCCCTGCAACTCCTGGCCTATCACATCGCGGTCAGGAAAGGGTGCGATGTGGACCAACCGCGCAACCTCGCCAAGAGCGTGACGGTCGAGTAAAAGGCCGTTCACGTTCTGAGTTCCGGCGATCTCGAATTGCTACACGCTCCCCCCGAGGGTTGTCTTGCCCCGGCACACGGTAACAGCCATCACGGAGGATCCGCCAGATAAGCGCGCCTTGGAAGTCGCAGTTGAGGGGCACGTGGGCGCAGTGATGTCAGGTGATGGGTATCTCCTTGCCTTAGAGATGTTTGAAGGCATCCCCATCCTCACCGCCGCCGCGTTCTGCCGCAAATGAAACGTCTGAGTGGGAGGGGAAAGTGGACCCGCCCCGAAACCTTCGAATGGCTCAGCGTGGAGGCGCTGCGTTGGCGTTGCTCTTCGGGTTCACGGCATTCCTTAGTGCGTTCCTGCTGTTTCTGATCCAGCCGATGATCGCCAAGACCATCCTACCCCCGCTGGGTTGCGCCCCCGCAGTGTGGACCACCTGCATGGTGTTCTTCCAGGCTGCCTTGCTCGCCGGCTATGCCTACGCCAATGCCGTGACCACAACACTCGGGCCGCGCCACCAGACAGTCCTTCATGTCGGGCTGTTCTTGCTGGCGCTTCTGGTCCTGCCGACCGACCTCACAAGGAGTTGGCGTCCACCGGCGGAGGCGAACCCGATTCCCTGGCTGCTCGCGCTTCTGGCCGTGTCAATCGGATTACCCTTCTTCATGGCGGCCAGCAACACCGTCGTGCTCCAAAGTTGGTTCGCCAACCGTGGCCGTCCTGCGACGCGAGACCCGTATATCCTCTACGCAGCCAGTAACCTCGGCAGCCTGGTCGCCCTGCCCAGCTATCCTGGGCTGATCGAGCCGAATCTTCGGCTGGCGGACCAGCGCTGGCTGTGGACGGCCGTTTACGGTCTGCTGGTCGCGTTGACGGCCGGCTGTGCCGCGCTCGCGTGGGGAGCGGCACGAGCTTCCCGCGAAGCCCCAGTCACGAGGGCCCGACAGCCGCGTTCCGGCCGGGCATCCGCCATCGAAGTGAGCGGGCCCACCCTCCGCCGGCGCCTCTGTTGGGTGGCACTCGCGTTCGTCCCTTCAAGCCTGATGCTTGCGGTCACCACCTACCTCACCGCCGAGGTCGCGGCCATCCCGCTCCTCTGGGTGATCCCGCTGGCCCTCTACCTTCTAAGCTTCGTATTAACCTTCGGCAGCATGTCGTCCCGACTTCACAGCGTGATGGTTCTGGCGATGCCAGTTGCGACCCTGCTTCTCGTGTTCCTGACGCTGTCCCGGGTCGCGCCGCCGATCTGGGTCGTCATGCTGCTACACCTGGCCACCCTGTTCGTCGTGGCCATGGTCTGTCATGGTGCACTGGTCATGAGCCGCCCGCCCATCTCACACCTCACCGAGTTTTACGTGTGGATCGCGATCGGCGGGGTCCTGGGCGGGCTCTTCAATGCAGTGCTTGCGCCGTTGCTCTTCTCCGCCCTCGTCGAATATCCTCTGACGCTCGTCCTCGCCTGCCTGTTGTTACCGCGTACCGCACCCGCAGAAACCAGTCACCGAGAGCGATGGTTGGATATGGGGGTCGCGGTAGCTTTTGGGTTAGGGACCGTCGGCCTCTTCTTAGGACTCTCCGCCGGCAGGCCAGACGCTGGCCTCGGCGACGCGACTCTGGGCTTGAAGTCAGGTCAGCTCACTCGAATCCTCCTGGGTCTTCCGGCGCTCCTGTGCTACCTCCTTGTCGGGCGGCCGATCCGGTTCGGCCTCGCCGTCGGAGCAATCCTCGTCGCCAGCGCGTTGGCCAGCGGCATTCGCAGCCCTGTCCTGTACCGGGAGCGCAGTTTCTTTGGCATCCATTCGATCAGACTCGACCGTGACGGCAGGTACGTTCGGCTCTATCACGGCACCACAGTGCACGGGATGCAAAGCCTCGATCCCGCCCGGCACCAAGAGCCGCTGGCCTATTACTACCCCACGGGACCCATCGGCCAAGTGTTCCAGGCGCTACACGCACAGGGGGCAACGCCGCCCATCGCGCTCATCGGCCTCGGCGCCGGTGCGCTGGCGGCGTACGGGGCGTCCGGCCAGGAAATGACCTTCTACGAAATTGACGGGGCAGTGGAGCGCCTCGCCCGGAACGCACGCTATTTCACCCACCTGCGGGATGCAGATGGGCGCGGCGTGAAACTTAGGATCGTTCTCGGTGATGCACGACTCAGGTTAGCGCAAGCCCCTGACTATCGGTACGGACTGATTGTCGTTGACGCCTTTAGCTCCCACGCAATCCCGGTCCATCTCATTACCCGGGAAGCAGTCCAACTTTATCTGAGCAAACTCGCCTATCATGGCCTTGTAGCATTTCATATCTCCGTCCCTTCTCTCAGGCTCGAAGCCGTGCTGGGCGCACTGGCGCGTGACGCAAGCCTGACGGGCTTGATTCGATATGACGCTGCCGATGAGGAACTCGGGAAGGCACCTTCGGTCTGGGCGGTGCTCGCTCGCCGGCAGGCGGACCTGGCCCCGCTGGCTCAGGACGTCCGCTGGAAGCGATTGCTAGCCGACCCTGTCTTGGCCGTCTGGACGGATGAGTTCTCGAACCTGCTCGGGATCCTCAGGTGGCGCTGAAACGGTCTTGCCGCATGTGGGCCAACGGTTCTCGGTGTCAGGCGGGACTCATGCTTGACGAACCACCTTTGCCATTGATTCTGAAGAGCTCAGAGGCGAACTAGAGACCGGCCCACCCAAGGTGTTGAGAATGGCTCCGGTTAAGGTCTACTCCACTATGACAAGGACGGCTGTTGATCGTTCCGAAGAGTCAGAGTTTCCGATCACCGCCTGCGCCGCCCAAAAGGCAACATCTGATGAGGCTCCGAAGCTCCCTGACAGCGACCAGCGTCCTTGCGCATCCGTGAGGCCATTCAAGGGTCCGATCACTCCCAAATCCACATGATCCTTCTCGACAGCCAAGAACACGGGAGCGTTGGGAGATGCCAGAGTCAAGTCCAGGCGCCATGAATCCCCCAACTTGAAGCCAGGATTCCGTGATGGGTCAGTCGTGTTGGTGACCGTCAGATTCGGAGTCTTGCCCTGTGGGGCAGATCTAATAATGAATGTGCGTCCGCTCCCCTCGCCGACGCTGGTAATCTCTGAGCCGCTCCGAGTTACACCGAACAGAAAGACAGAGGCAAGCCCGTCTTGGAGCTCCGGGCTACCAGCAACGGTCTTGCTTTCTACTTTATAGTTTTGGAAATCAGGCGTACAGGAACCCAGCCACTCACCTTCAGCCAAAGCCCCACTTGATTCTTGCAATACATTGGCCCGGAGTTCCACTAGCTGCCCCGACTGGCAGGCAGGTATTATACCAACCGTCTCAGCAGTGGTCGGATCAGTTCGCGGATTGGTCACGCCTAAGGTCTCAAGGATTTTAAACCCAGAGGCCGGTGGGGATATCAGGACGACGACGATCAGCCCGACGGCTAGGATTAGTACACACCGCCACCTCTGATTGACCGCTCTTTTCACCGGCGCCGCCACACTTTGCCCTCCCTTCATGGTGACACCCCCCCTGCGCAGTTTTCCTCAGACCGCGCGCTTTCCAGCGTGTTCGGCCCGCCAGCCCGGGGCTCGCTGGCGCACCCCGGGGCTCAAGTAGGTCCGCCTTGTCTCCCATGTATCGTCTGGTCCCGACTCTGGTTGCTTGATGCGCCTGTCAAAGAAAAACGCCTTGGATTTGCCCAGTGCCGCCCTGCCGAGCGGCACCCTCAACCCGCACGTGGTTCTCTCGACCTTCTATTCTGGGCTCGGCGCAAGCGCTTCCACTGAGCGCTCACACATCCGCGTCAGGCGCTTCTTGTTCCAGGGCTCAAGGTGAGCCGAATCCGGCCCACTGGGCTTATCAAGCCTCCAGGCATCGGAACGGTGTCGCTGGCCGAGGCCAGACCACAACCGACCGTAAGATGGTGCCCATCCCCAGCAAAGACCGCGTCCACTTCATAGCACCCGCCGTCGTCCGATCGAGAGGGCGCGACCCGAGACCCCTGGCCCCAGACTTGTTGTAGAAGCCAAATCTACAACACATCTTCTGCATCCTCCCCGACGAAGAAGTTGGTGACACTTACGCTGCCCCAAGTGGCGCTTCCTCCCCACTAGGGGGGAAACTCTGAAGGCAGTACCTCCACGGCAAGGGGGACGGTCTCAACCAGGCCGCTGCTGCTGACGCCGTGGACCGTGAGCAAGTAATCTCCGGCGGCTGCAGAACGACCGGCGTTCAGGCTAAGTGTGCTGGTGCTGGTATTGCCTGTCGTTGAGATAGGGCTGACGCTGTGCCCGATCCCGGCTCCGGAGGGAATCCCCTCGAGCGTCAGGGCAACGTCCTCGACGAAGCCAGGACTGCGGGCGATAGTCACCGTGACTCTGGTAGGAGGGGCGCCGGGAGCCGGAGAGAGCGCCACGCTCGGTGCGGACAGCGAGAGGACAAAGCGCGTGACTACCAGCATAAGGGTGGCGGTCTGGGTCCTATTGCCTCCGGTGCCCTGCACGGTCACGGTGTGATTTCCAACAGGGACACTCTCCGCCATGACAAGGGTCAGCAGGCTGCTGGTACCAGTGGTCGATGCTGGGCTGAAGTTGCCGGTAATCCCACTGACTGGCGACACCAGCATGAGGCTGACACTAGCGGGAAAGTCGGAGGCGCGATTGACGCCCACCGTTACCGTTCCGGTCCCACCCTGGACCAGACGCAGGTTGTTAGGAACAGGCGAGAGGGAGAAGGAACAGGTCCCGTCGATTCCCTGCTCGCTCTTCGCCTGTGGACCCCCTGCTGCATCGCCGGTGGCGGCACTAAAGAAGCCCTGCCTTTCCAATCCCTCCTTGACACAGGCATCGCTCAACTGTACCAGCGCCATTTCCTGAGTCAGGCGTGCCGAGCCAAAGAGCCTGTATGCCCCGACAGAAAGTGGTGGATGAGTCCCGGCCATACCGTCCGTCCAATTTTTAAACAGGCGATCCAGATCGAAGGAATACTCGCCCGTCGAGCGATCATAGCCTTTTGCTCGGATGGCACCGTCCCACTCAAGCAGGTGGTGATCCCTGTCAAGTTCAACCCTGAGTCTCTTGATCGCCATGACCGCGGCCGGGGGAAATGCGGGTTCATCCGCTCGCCTGTCTGGCAGCAAAGTGTGCCGCTCCGACTGTAGGAAAATCTCTTCCTCTTTATTCCACTTGTACGTCTTCTCATATGAGGCCAGAGTCACCTTCAGATCCTGCGAGGTCCCTGCAATAATGGCGAAGTAGACAGTAAGTTGGTAATGAACCTCTTCATCAGAACCTTCGCATTCAACGCCGTCACCAAGGTGGGTATCGACACCCGGCCGCGAAACCCTACCGCAATTAGCTTGCAAGCTGAAGAGTATGCGAAAGTTAATCCTGTTAGTGTTGCCGTCATAGTCGCCATCCGTGACACGGAGGTCGAATAATTGGAGTTTGTCCGCGTCTGCCTTGGCCAACAGGTCAAAGCCATTCAGCACGACCACATACCGTTGATTGGGCCCCGTGGGGGTCCCGGGCGGAACGGCCACCGATACGAGCGTATTCGTAGAAATATTTTCACGCTCCGCCCCGTTTATTTGGATGGTCTGTTCGCCGGTCAGGAATTTGACGCGCGGGGATTCGAGCTTGGCGTAATACGTGGTGAAATGCGCAATATCGGGTCCAGTACCTGAAGCAGCGCTATGCCCGAGAGTGGGCCTACAGGTTTCCCTACCAGTCGTGCAAGCTGCTACGTCACGGATGTAATCACCTAGCCGGTTGATACGATGGTTATACTCCCAGCGGTGATGGAAGCCCTGCCAGAGGACCAATTTGGGGGTGGGTTCGGGGAGCGGTTTAGGGGGCTTAAGGGTAATGGGTGGCTGTTGGCCAACAGCAGGCCCAGCATTGCTCATCAGCATCGCAAGAGCCATGACAAGGCCTGCGAATAGCCTTAGGCCTCCTCCGACAGGTCTAAAGCGACGGCCAAGGAGGTCGGCTGCATTCTGAACCATCGAGTCCCCCGAGGTGGCAGCAACCCTATAGCCGCCCCCCCCGCTGTCAAGTGTTTTTCTCACGTTTGTTGGTAGCATGTGAAGAGTCTGCCTCTCGTAGCAGGAAGCCTCTTTGACATACTGTCCATTGTCATGTACACTGTAATGGGCACAAACACGAGGAGGTTTGCACGATGCGGAAAGAGCTTCCCATCACCGAGGCCCGAGACACGCTCACGTCTCTTCCGGAGCGCCTGGCCGAAGACCCGGACACCGTCGCGGTCACGCGACGGGGCAAGCCGGTCCTGGCCGTGATGCGATGGGACCTCTATGAGTCGATCGTCGAAACACTGGAGATCATGGGGGACGACGAACTCATGGCGGCGCTGCGCCAGGGCATTAAGGAGATCGAGGCGGGGAAGGGCATCTCCTGGAAGCAGGCCAAGCGGGAACTTGGCCGGTGATCTATCGGATCACGATCGCGCCCTCTGCCTTGCAACGTCTGAGAGAGGTTGCGGACCGTCGTGTCCAGGCAAGGCTTCAGGAGGCGATCGATGGCCTGGCGGAAGTGCCGGAGCTGAAGGGCAAAGCGCTAACAGGAGACCTCGAAGGGTATCGGAGCCTTCGCGCCGTCGGGCAACGGTACCGGATCATCTACCGGGTGGACGCCAAGAACGCCCTGGTTCTCGTAGTCGCCCTGGGGACTCGGAGGGCGGGAAGTAAGAAGGATATCTACGCTCTTGCCCGCAGGTTAATCCGCCTCCGCCTCGTAGAACCGCCTCGACAATGACCGACGCCATAGAACACCCGCCCTGTCCATCCCTGACACACCAGACATGGAGACTGTCGCCGTGATCAACGTTGAGCACCTTGTCACCTAGCAATTGCCCGGGGTGGGCGGTGCTAGCGCGGCGGCAGGCGGACCTGGCGGGACTCGCTCATAACGCACGGGGCAAGCCGTTGCCAGCCGACCCGGCACCGAGCATCACTCGGCGTGCTCAACTGACTCCGAACAGTCGATTCGACAACGGACCGAGCCACTTCGTAAAGAGCGCGGTCCCGTTGCCCATTCGGACGGCGATCGGGATGAGCGCCGTATAGAAGGGCCAGCCGAACCTGCCGCTCATGTACGACGTCCGTATGATATTGCTATAGATGATATAGGCAACGCTCACGACCGTCAGCGACAGGAGAAACCGCGCCTGCCGCTCGCCGAACGCCTGGAGCCCGCGTATCCCGCTCTGCCGGAATCCTGCAACGCAGAGGAGCAACGGCGGGCCCAATGTAAGGAGAAAGGTGATCCAGCCAAGCTTTGGCTGCGAGATGTTTCTGATGAAGCCTTGCAGGGACGGGGTCCACCAAAGATACGCCGGCAGATCGGAGAAATACGCCCTCACCCCGAGAAATACGGCGAACGGGGGAACAGACACCAGAGGCAGGATGGTCCACACCCTCTTCCACCTCTTTGCCTCACGGCCCCATGCACCGAGTACGAGATCGATGACGGAGGCCAGCGCTACCGTGAGAAGTGATTCCCGGGCCAACACACCGAGAGAGATCGCGACGGTCATTCTCACGTACTGCTCATTGAGCAGGAAGGAGACGGCGATCACCACAAAGAGAAACCCGACGGGATCACTCAAGACGCTGGACCCGTAGTTGGGGGTCGGAATCGACACGACAAGCATCAGCATCCCGACATTGAGCTCCGTCGATGACGTGACGAACCTCTTCAGATAGGGGATGAAGAGAAGATAGGCAACGACCGTGGCCGCGATGTTGATCACGGCGAAGTTGAAATCGAGGTTGGCCGGAGGCAGGCGCGCCGCGAGAAAGGAGACCAGCGGTCGTGACGCGAAGGCGCGAGACAGCCTCTCTCTCGGGACCTCACCGCGAAAGTACTTCGCCACTGCCAGGTAACGCCGGGAATCGGGGGTGTGACGGCCGAAGCGCGGCAGACCCAGGACGACCGTCAGCAGCACGACAACCCAGACGAGTCGCGATCGTCTAATCACCCTTGAGCCACCTCGCAGATCCGGCCCCTCATACGGCGTGACGCTTCAAGTCGCCAAAACCTAGCGCCCTCCCGGCCCGATGTCAATGCGAATCCGACGCGGGACACCCGATCAGTGTGAACAGAAGAGATCGAGGCTCGTCACGTCCGCGCGTCCGCGATACGTGATCCGAGGCTGAGAAGAGCCGAAACGAGCCACTCGAAGAACCGCGAGAAACGGGGGGTTTTTCTTTGACAAGGGTCTCCTCGGAGACTACAGTGAAGGGACACCTGTCCCTCGATGGAGGATCACGCGCGAAGTGAGCACGGACGCGATACTGGCCGATCTGAACCCGAAACAGCAGGAGGCCGTCCTCCATACCGAAGGGCCCCTCCTCGTCCTCGCCGGGGCCGGATCGGGCAAGACGCGGGTCATTACCAGGCGGATCGCGTACCTGATCGGTTGCTGCGGGGTCCCGCCCTGGAACATCCTGGCGGTCACCTTCACGAACAAAGCAGCCGACGAGATGAAGCGCCGCGTCGCGGCACTCCTCGGCCCCGCGTACCCCGAGCATGGTCGAAGACGCGGGACCAGGCCCGACCCGAGCGGAGGGGAAGGGACTGCGCTGAGCCACGAGCGGAGCGGAAGGGTCGAAGAGGTCTGGGTCGGGACGTTTCACTCGACCTGCGTTCGAATTCTCCGGAAGCACGGCGGCGCCGTCGGCCTCAGAAGTTCTTTCGTCATCTATGATGAGGGCGATCAGCTCAGTCTGATGCGGGATTGCTTGCGGACTCTCGATCTGAGCGAACAGGCCCTGAACCCTCGCGCCGTCCTCGCCCGGATCAGCAGGGCCAAGAACGAGCTGCTCACGCCGGAAGAGTACGCCCTGGTCGCGAACGACCTCATGGAGGAGCGGACTGCCAAGCTCTACCGCATCTACCAGGGTCGGCTGGAGGGGCTGCAGGCGCTTGACTTCGACGATCTTCTGGTGGCCACAGTGCGGCTCTTCGAGCGACACCGGGAGGTGCTGGCTGCCTACGAGGATCTCTGGCGTTACATCCTCGTGGACGAGTATCAGGACACGAATCACGCCCAGTATCGGCTGATCCACCTTTTGGCCAGCAGGCACGGGAACCTCTGCGTGGTGGGGGACGACGACCAGTCGATCTACAAGTGGCGCGGGGCCGACCTGAATAATATCCTGGACTTCGAGCGGGATCACCCCGGATGCGCCGTGATCCGGCTTGAACAGAACTACCGCTCCACGCAGCGGATCCTCATGGGCGCAGCGAGCGTGGTCGCCCACAACGCCGGCCGCAAGGGCAAGACCCTGTGGACCGACAACGAGGCCGGGGATCCGGTCGTTTTGTACCGATCCCTCGACGAGGCGGATGAGGCATCGTTCGCGGCCGGGATCATCCAGGGCGAGGTAGCCGGCGGAGAGGCCGGGTATGACGACTGCGCGATCTTCTATCGCACGAACGCCCAGTCGCGGACGCTGGAGGATTCATTGCGGCGGGCGCTGATCCCGTACGTGATCGTGGGAGGGCTCCGCTTCTATGAGCGCAAGGAGGTCAAGGACCTGCTCGCGTACCTCAGGTGGATCGTCAACCCGGCCGATCTCGTCGCCTTCAAGCGGCTGGTGAACGCGCCCGGGCGTGCGATCGGTCCCGCCACGGTGGCCAAACTCGAGCTCCTCGCCAGCCAGGAGGGTTGCACGATCTGGGAGGCGTGCGAGCGGGCCGTGCGTGGGAAGTTGATCAGCCCCAGGCAGCGGGCGGCCATGGAAGGGTTGCTCCGCCTGATCGAGGAGGCTCGGGCGAAGTCGGGACTGATCCCGCTGCCGGAGCTGGTCGCCGAGTTGATCACCGTCTCGGGCTACGCGCAGGACCTGCAGCGCGAGGGGACGCCCGAGGCCCTCGGCCGCCTGGACAATCTCAAGGAGCTGGTGACTGCCGCCCAGGAGTTCGTGGAACGTCACGAGGAGGGTGGCTTACAGGCGTTTCTCGATTCGGTCGCCTTGATCGCCGACATCGACGAGTATGCCGGGGGGCGGGGCGCCGTGACGCTCATGACGCTCCATATGGCCAAGGGCCTGGAGTTCCCGACCGTGATCATTGTGGGAATGGAGGAGGGAATTTTCCCACATGCCTACGCCATGACCGATGAGCGGGAGTTGGAGGAGGAACGCCGCCTGTGCTACGTCGGCATGACGAGGGCCAAGCGGCGGCTCTACCTCACGTCGGCGCGACAGCGGCGCCTCTACGGCAGCAAGAGCTTCAACCTCCCGTCGCGCTTCCTCGAGGAGATCCCACCGGCGGTGCTCGAGGTTCGGGACGCCTGGGGCAGCCACGCAGCCATCACATCTCTTGCTGCCGCTGAGGATGTCCCCTTCTACGAACGATCAACGATGGATTCCGAACTCCATCAGGGCGAGCCGTTCATCGATCGCCTCCGCCGCGGCGCTCGCGTCCGCCACCCCGATTGGGGCATCGGGGTGATCTGCGAGCGAAGCGGCAGTGGAGATGACCTGAAGATTATCGTGCGATTCAACGGGGTCGGTGACAAGAAACTCGTGGTCAAATACGCTCAACTTGAGGCGGTATAGGTGAGTTCCGTGACGCGCGCGGCCGATTCGGCACGAATGGGGTGGCATCGCCACACCGACTGTTCAGCGGACCCTCTGTTCCTGGAGCAGGGCATCAGGGCCATCGTGGTCTCCAGCGCAGGCCTGTTCGTTACCTTCGGACTGCAGGTCGCCGTCGTGTGGTTGGGTCGGAGCGCGGCGCTCCTGGCCGACGCCACCCATAACCTGGCAGATGTGTTCACCTCGATCCCGCTCTGGATCGCCTTCGTCCTTTCCCGCCGCCAAGCGGACCGGCGTTTCACCTACGGCTACGGGAGAGCCGAAGACATCGCGGGAGTCGCCGTCGTCCTCTTCATCGTCGCCAGCGCTCTCTTCGCAGGGTATGAGGCCGGCCAAAAGTGGTTGAGCCGGACACCGACCACCCACCTTGCCTTGGGCATGGCCGCCGCCCTGATCGGGGCCGCCGGCAACGAGATGGTGGCCACGTACAAGATCCGAGTGGGGAAGGCGATCGGAAGTGCCGCGCTGGTGGCTGACGGGAAGCACTCTCGCGCAGATGCGCTGACCTCCCTGGCGGCCTTTCTCGGCATTCTCGGGGTGTCCCTGGGTTTCCCCTGGGCCGATCCCTTCGTGGGGTTTCTCATTAGCGTGGCGATCCTCTATATCGCGTGGGATGCCGGTCGCGAGGTCTTCGCACGCATGGTGGATGCAGTCGAGCCAGAGACCGTGGAGCAGATCGAGCGCGTCGCGGCGAGGATCGACGGCGTCCGGGGCGTGGATGAGGTTCGAGCTCGCTGGATCGGGCACCGGCTTAGGGCCGAACTGGCGATCCAAGTCGATCCAGCTTCGACCGTAGTGGAAGGACACCGCATTGCCGAGGACGTCCGGCACGAGCTGCTGCATCACATCGCCCGCCTCGGTGACGCCCACGTCCACGTCAACCCGGCATGGGAGGGGACCGATCCTCACCACGCGATCACGGCGCCGCACTTTCGACGGTTGGCGGCGGCCGACCCCGCGCAGACGCGGCGAGGAATGGAGGACAAGGCGTGAAGATCACAATGCGGGAGGTCGAGCACGTCGCCAGGCTGGCCCGGTTGGAGTTGAGCGAGTCGGAGAAGGAGCGGATACGCGAGCAGTTGGACTCGATCCTGAGCTATATCGACAAGCTGAACGAGCTCGATACGTCCGACGTCGAGGCGACCTCCCACGTCTTGCCGTTGGCGAACGTCTTTCGGGAAGACGAGACCCGGCCTTCGCTCTCGCAGGAGGAGTCGCTGGCCAACGCGCCCGACCGGCACGAC
>Ga0187893_10010207_pt1 | contig 14109 bp, 12 predicted proteins | sample MA1701074metaG_FD_139574 | JGI IMG/M metagenome (GOLD analysis project Ga0187893, IMG submission 139574) | White microbial mat communities from a basaltic lava cave in the Kipuka Kanohina Cave System on the Island of Hawaii, USA - MA170107-4 metaG ...
CGAACGCGCCCCCTCGGCGGCGGCGTTGGTCACGCTCTGCTTGAGTGCCAGCGCCATCCCGAACACGACGAGCGCGTACAGGATGAAGAAGAAGATCGGCGCCACCAGCGCGAACTCGAGCAAGGCCAAGCCTCGCTCGTCTCGCCTCCGCAGGCGCGCAGAAAAAGCTTGAAGGCTCACGCTCAGCTCCATCGACAGTTCTTGCGGTCCCGGGAGGTATCGGCGGGGCGCCAATAGGTCTTTAGGCCCAATTTTTCGTTCAAGTCCCGGCGCAGGCGGCCGAAAACATCACTGCGACGCCTGCTCGAGCCCGAGCGGGCGCCGCTGGTACGCGAACCGCCCCCCAAGGGGCACTGACCGGGAGATGTGATGGCAAAGCGATCCAACCTCATCGTGGTCCTGGGCCTGGCGGTGTTCATCGTCGGCGCCGGCGCCACCTTCCTCATCGCACGCGACAAGGGCGACAGCGCCCCCGCCGCCGGCAAGGTGAACGTGTTGTACGCCCACGGCAACATCCCGACCGGGATGGCCGGCAACACGGCCCTCGACAACGGCCTGGTCCGGACCAAGGCGATCGACGCCACGGCCAAGCCGGTCAACGCCCTGACCGACCCCACCCAGTTGGCCGGCCGCAACGCCACCCTCGGCGTGCCCGAAGGCTCCGTCCTCACCGCCGACCAGTTCGCCGTGGCCCAGACCCGCATCGGCACCCTGAAGATCCCCGAGGGCAAGACCGCCCTGGCGCTCCAGCTCGCCAATGTGCCGGGCGTCGCCGGGTTCGCCGGCGCCGGCGACCGGATCAACGTCTACGGGGTGGTCAAGGACGGGCCCCAGGGCCCGGCCGCCAAGCTGATCATGCAGAACGTCGAGGTGCTGAACGTCAACGGCGCGAGCCTCGCCAGCGGCCAGGGCCAGGTCGGCGCCCCCGGCCTCGTCTACCTCCTCGCCGTCGACGCCCTGGCGGGCGAGCAGCTCGTCTACCTCACCAGCTTCCAGCAGCTCTACTTCTCACTCATGCCCAAGGACGCCCCCGTGGCGGGACCGACGCCGGGCGTGAACGGCACGCAGTCCCTGAAAGTCCTCTAAGGAGCGACGATCCATGCGCAATCCCAAGATCCTCGTTCTCGAACGTGACCCGGACCTGGCCAGCCAGGTCCGGGGCGTCGCCGGCGAGCTTCGTCCCCGTCCCGAAGTCGTTCCCTGCGAGCGCACCGGGCAGGTGGGCGACATGCTGAGCGAGGACGGTCCGTTCGACGTTCTCCTCGCCGGCCCGAGCCTGGGCACCAAGGCCGGGCTCGCCCGCCTCCAAGTCATCCGCGACGAGCTGCCGGCCATGAGCATGGTGCTGGCGTTCTCGAGGCGCCCCGAGGCGCAGTTGCGGGACATCGTCCGCGTCGGCGCCATGGACCTCCTCCACCTGCCTGTTCCCGACAAGTCCATGCGCGACACCCTCGAGCGGGCCATCGCCCTGAGCCGGCCCGTGCCGGAGCCGTCGCCGGCTGCGGCGCCGGCGGCGGCGCCGGGGACGCTCGCGGGCCAGGTGTACACCATCGCCTCGGCGACGGGTGGGTGCGGCAAGACCTTCATGGCCACCAACCTGGCGTACTTCCTCCAGCACCACACCGGGAAGCGCACGTGCATCATCGACCTGGACCTCCAGTTCGGCGAGGTGTCCACCGCCCTGCGGCTCCGCCCCCGCTACTCCATCGCCGACCTGCTGTCGCGCGAGGAGGAGGGCGGCGAGATGGGCCACCACCTCGAGGAGTTCATGGTCACCCACGACACCGGCGTGGCGGTGCTGCCCGCGCCCAAGGACCCCACCGACGCCGACCGGATCCACCCCACCGACGTCACCAAGGTCCTGGAAGTGGCCCGCCAGAAGTTCGACTACGTCGTCGTGGACACGCCCGCGCAGCTGAGCGAGGTCGTGCTGGCCGCCTTCGACATCTCCAACGGCCTGTACGTGATGGCGACGATGGACCTGCCCAGCGTCCGCAACATGGGCGTCTTCCTCAACACCCTCGACAAGCTGAAGATCCCGTCGGACAACGTCAACCTCATCCTCAACAAGGCCGAGCGCGACATCGGCATCGACGTGGACCAGATCACCAAGCTGTTCCCCCAGGGCTTCAAGGCCGTCCTGCCCTACGCCCGGGAGGTCAGCAAGTCCGTGAACGTGGGCACGCCGATCCTGGCCTTCGCCCCCCAGACCGACATCAGCAGGCGGCTCAACGCCGGCCTGGCGCCCCTGCTGCCCGAGGACAGCCGCCTGCGGGTCCCCCTCGAGGTCAGCGCCAACGGCCACGACCGCAGAAGGCGATCGAGCTTGTTCGGTCGCATCTTCCGCCCGATCCTCCACCCCACCGAGTCATAGAGGGAACGAGAACGTGAAGCTCTCAGACAAGCTCGCAGCCATCGAAGAGGACGAGCGCATCGCCGCCGAACCGGCGAGGGCTCGCCGGCCGGGCCGGCCCGGCGCCCAACCCGAGCGCACGCCGGACGGCCTCCAAGCCGCCCGCCGGGCGTCGGGGTGGCAGGACAAGAAGCGCAAGGTCCGGGACCTCGTGCTGGCGGAGGTCGCGCCCAAGATCAGCGGCCTCTCGGGCGACAAGATCGCCAACGAGGTCCGCCAGGCGCTGGACCGCATCCTCGAGCGGGAGGACGTGCGGGTCTCGCCTTCGGAGCGGCGGAAGTTCGTCCAGGAGGTGATCCAGGACACCCTCGGCTACGGCCCCCTCGACCCGATGCTGGCGGACACGTCCATCACCGAAATCATGTGCAACAACTACGACGACATCTGGGTGGAGCGCGACGGCCGCATCTACCACACCGGTGCGGCGTTCGCCGACGACGTCCAGTACCGGCACGTGATCGAGAAGATCGTGGGGGCGGTGGGCCGGCGCATCGACGAGGGCTCGCCCATGGTCGACGCCCGCCTGCCCGACGGCTCCCGCGTCAACGCCATCATCCCGCCCCTCGCCATCCACGGCTCGGTCCTGACCATCCGGAAGTTCGCCGCCGACCCCTTCACGGTCAAGGACCTCATCAACTTCGGGACCTTCACCCTCGACCTGTCGGTCGTGCTGGAGGCGTGCGTGCGGGGCCGCCTCAACGTCCTGGTGTCCGGAGGGACCGGCACCGGCAAGACGACCAACCTCAACGTGCTGTCGTCCTTCATCCCCGACGGCGAGCGCATCATCACCATCGAGGACGCGGCCGAGCTCCAGCTCCAGCAGCCCCACGTCATCAACCTGGAGGCCCGCCCGCCGAACGCCGAGGGCGCGGGCGAGGTCCGCATCCGCGACCTGGTCCGCAACTCCCTCCGTATGCGCCCCGACCGCATCATCGTCGGTGAGGTGCGTGGCGCCGAGGCCCTCGACATGCTCCAGGCCATGAACACGGGCCACGAGGGATCGATGACCACCGTCCACTCCAACAGCCCCCGGGACGCCCTCAGCCGCCTCGAGACCATGGTGCTGATGTCGGGCTACGACCTGCCGGTGCGGGCGATCCGCGAGCAGATCACGTCCGCCCTCAACCTGATCATGCACCTCGACCGCATGCCCGACGGGCGGCGCATCGTCACCGCCCTGACCGAGCTCCAGGGCATGGAGGGCGACACGATCCTCCTTCAGGACATCTTCAAGTTCCGCATGCTCCCGGGAGAGGGCAAGGTCGACGGCGAGCTGGCCGCCACCGGCCTGCGCCCCAAGTTCCTGGACAAGCTGGCCGAGCACGGCGTGGAGGTCCCGGCCAAGGCCTTCCGGCCGCCGGCCCCGGTCCCGAGCGCCGCCGCCAGCGCCCGCCTGCGGTCCGCCAAAGTTCCCAAGATCAGCCAGCTCGTCCGCCCGGAGGCCGCTCGATGAGTTCGACGTTGGTGTTCGCCATGCTCGGTGTTGGCGCCGGGCTCAGCCTCATCGTGGCCGGGTGGCTCGTCCGGGTCAGGGAGCGGGACAAGAGCCTGGCCCAAATCCTTGACCTGCCCTACGGGGAGCGCGACGTGCGGGTCGAGTCCCTCACCGAGACCCGCAGCCCCATCGTGAACAGCACCATCGACTTTGCCGGCCAGATGGTGTCGCAGTTCGACTCCAAGGGGTCGCTGAAGGCGTCCCTGGAACGGGCCCGCATCCCGGTGAAGCCCGGCGAGTTCGTCGTCATCACCGCCTGCGCCAGCCTGGCTCTGGCGGCGTTCCTGTACGCCCTCACCGGCGCCTGGGTGTGGGTCGTGCTCGGTCTCGGCCTGTCGCCGCTGTTCGCGAGCGTGTTCGTCCGCCGCCGGATCGCCTCCCGCAAGCGGCAGTTCGAGGAGGCCCTGCCCGACGCCCTCAGCCTCATCGCCTCGTCGCTCTCCGCCGGCCACACGTTCCTGCGGTCCATCCAGATGATGTGCGAGGAGTCCGAGCCGCCCCTGTCCGAGGAGTTCGGCCGGGTGGTCGCCGAGACCCGCCTGGGCGACCCCCTCGTGGACGCCCTCGGCCGCATGTCCGAGCGGCTCCAGATCCGGGATCTCGACTGGGTGGTCCAGGCCATCCGCATCCAGCAGACGGTGGGCGGCCGCCTGGCCGACCTCCTGCACACCCTGGCCGACTTCATCCGGGCTCGTGACGAGGTGCGCCGCGAGGTCAAGGTGCTCACCGCCGAGGGCCGCATGTCGGCCTGGGTGCTGACCGCCCTGTGCCCCTTCATGCTGCTCGCTGTGGAGTTCATCAACCCGGGCTACATGGACCCCATGTACCGCGGGTGGGGCCTGGCGGTCCTGCTCGGCACCGCCGGCATGGTCGCCATGGGCGCTTCCATCATTTTCAAGATGACCAAGATCGAGGTGTGACGAGATGAGCAACCTGGGCATAGCGATCACCGTGTGCGTAGCGGCCGCCGGCGCGCTGATGGCGTACGTCGGGGTCAAGACGCAGCGGCCGGTCCTCGACGTGGGCCGGTACTTCCAGGAGCTGGACGAGGACTCGGGCATCATCGACGAGTACGAGCGCAAGCTGGCCGAGCCGTTCGCGGCCCGGATCATGCACCCCCTCGGCCAGGTCTTCGGCAGCGTCGCCAAGCTCACGCCCCGCAACTACGTCGAGAACGTCCACAAGAAGCTCCTCCACGCCGGCATGGCCAACTCCATCCGGGCCGAGGAGTTCGTCGTCGGCCAGGCGACGCTCACCGCCCTGCTGACCCTCGGCGGCGTGCTGTGGGCCTTGCTGGGCGCGGCGTCACCCCGCACCATGCTGCTGATCCTCATCCTCATGCCGGCCATCGGCCTGCTGCTCCCGTCGGCGTGGTTGACCCGGAAGGTGGACGAGCGCAAGGCCGCCATCCTCAAGGACCTGCCCGACACCCTCGACCTGCTGGCCATCTCGGTCGAGGCGGGCATGGGCTTCGAGGGCGCCCTCGACATCGTCTGCCAGCACTTCCAGTCCCCCCTCGCGGAGGAGTTCCACCGCACCCTCCGGGAGATGGAGCTGGGTCTTCCTCGCCGCGACGCGTTCCAGAACCTGAAGCGCCGCACCGAGGTGCCCGAGCTCTCCAACTTCGTGCTCGCCCTCCTGCAGGCCGACGCCCTCGGCATCCCGATCGGTCGGGTGTTGCGCACCCAGGGCGCCGAGATGCGGGCCAAGCGCCGCCAGTGGGCCCGGGAGAAGGCGGCCAAGCTCCCGGTGAAGATGCTGATCCCCCTGACGCTGTTCATCTTCCCCGCCATCATGATCATCGTGCTCGGGCCCGCGGCGAGCGGGTTCGTGAACGTCCTCAAGTAGATGGCAGGACGGGGGCGCCGGGTCGGACCTGACGCCTCCGTCGCCGCCGGTTCCGCTTTGGCCATGCCTGGCGCCACCCGCAAGCCCGTCCCCTTCCAGCCCCTCGTGGTGGGGGTGCGGTGGGGCGCCTTGGTGGCCGGGCTGGCGGTTGCGCCCGTGCACGGGCCGAGAGTCCGGGCGGTCGTCGCCTGGGCGTTCGTGCTCGTCCTGCACGCCGCCTGGCGCACCGCCCGCCCCCGCCCCGCGAACCTGGTCCTGCCGTACGTCCTCGAGGTGGGGCTGGCGGCCGGCGCCATCGTCGGCACCGGATACTGGGACTCCCCGTTCGCCTTCTGCGCCCTGAGCGGCGTGATGGCCGCCGGGTTCAACCGGGGCTACGGGTTCGCTGTGCGGTTGGCGGTGGCGGCCGGGGCCGCCGTCACCATCCCCTACGCGCTGGACGGTGGCGACAAGGTCCCGGTGGTGGGGCAGTGGGTCGTCGAGCTCGTCCTGGTCGCGGTCTTGGCGGGCTACGCCCGCCGCCTCTTCGGCGAGGCCGAGCGGCGGCACTCGCAGACCCTCGATCGCATGGCCCAGTTGGCGGAGGCCAACGAGCTGCTGGTGTCCCTCCACCGGGTGGCGCAGCAACTGCCGGCTTCGCTCAACCTCGACAGCGTCTGCCGCTCGACCGTCCAGCGGCTGCGCTCGATCATCGCCAGCGACGTGTGCGCCGTGCTGGTCAAGGACGACGTCACGAGCCGGTGGGTCATCCTGGCGGGTGAGGGGACGACGATCGGGCGGACTTTCACCGACGGCGAGCTGCCGCGGGCGCTGGCGGCCACCACCACCAGCAGCGTGGCCAACCTCAACATCTCCATCGAGGCGGGGGAGGGCCTGGGGCCCGAGTTCCTGTCCCACAGCGGCCTGTACGCCCCGCTGCGGGCCCGCGGCGCCCTGGTCGGCCTGATCGCCTTGGAGCACCACGCGCCCGGCGTCTACGGGCGGCGGGAGCTCCAACTGCTGGACGGGTTCATCGAACCGGCGGCCCTCTCGATCGACAACGCGCGCTGGTTCGCGAAGTTGCGGGCCATCGGCGCCGATGAGGAAAGAGTGCGCATCGCCCGCGACATGCACGACCGCCTGGGCCAGTCCCTGGCCAGCGTCGGCTTCGGCCTCGACCTCCTCCGCCGGCAGGTCGCCGACGAGGCGCTGATCGAGGACCTTGACCGCCTGCGCGCCGAGGTGCGCGGGGCGGTGGGCGAGGTTCGCGAAACCCTGGGCGACCTGCGCACCGACGTGAGCGACAAGCGGGGGCTCATCGAGACCCTCGCCGCCTACCTCGAGCGGGTGGAGGGCCGCGCCGGCCTCGAGGTCAACTTCTCCCACCGCAACGGTGCTCGGCTGCCGCTCAACCAGGAGCGCGAGCTGTGGCGGATCGCCCAGGAGGCGATCACCAACGCCGAGCGGCACGCCGGCGCCCACCACCTGAGCGTGCGCTGGGAGTACGACGGGGCGACCGCGCTCCTGGCGGTCGCCGACGACGGGGAGGGGTTCACGCCGGCCAAGTCGGGCCGCCCCGACTCCTACGGCATCCGGGGCATGCAGGAGCGGGCGGACGCCATCGGAGCCACGTTGGACGTTGATTCAGCACCGGGCGGCGGCACGGTGGTTCGCTGTCGATTGGAGCAGAATTGAGCGTGACCGAGACCAGCCTCTCAGCCCGTCCCACCGAAGCGCCGCCTGTGCGCCTGCTGGTGGCCGATGACCACAGAATGTTGCGCGACGGCCTGAAACGGTCGCTGCTCGACAGCGGCATCGACGTCGTGGGCGAGGCGTCCAACGGCGCCGAGGCGGTGCGCCTGGCCAACCAACTGCATCCCGACGTCGTCCTCATGGACGTCACCATGCCGGTGCTGGACGGCATCGAGGCCACCCGGCTGATCCGCTCGCAGTCCGAGCACACCCAGGTTGTGATGCTGACGATGCACGGCGACAGCGACCTGATGACGCGCGCCCTCCAGGCGGGCGCGGCCGGGTACCTGGTGAAGGACTGCTCGACCGAGGACGTGGTGTCGGCTGTCCAACTGGCGGGCAGCGAGGGAGGCGTCTCGCGCGAATTGGCTACGTCGATGCTCGCCGAGGTGCGCAGGACTGCGGCCAAGGACCACGAGCCGCTGTTGTCGGCGCGGGAGGAGGAAGTGCTGCAACAGGTCGCTGACGGCCTGTCCCTCCCGGAGGTGGCGGCCGAGCTCTACATCAGCGTCAAGACGGTCAAGAACCACCTGGCGTCGATCTACCAGAAGCTCGACGCCCGCGACCGCACCCAGGCCGTGCTGCGCGCCGTGCGGATGGGGATCGTCCGCCTCGACTGACGGACAGTGGTCCGAATGGCTCATCAAGCTCGCACCGAAGCTGACCGAAGTCGATCTCTACACCGGCTCCCAACTTGGGGGGCGAGCGATCCTCCGAGGAGAGAACCATGGACCTCGTCAGCTACTGGAAGGACAACTTCGCGCCCTACCTGCGGGCCTTGCTCGGCCGCGGCGAGCGTGGCGCCGCCCTGGTGGAGTACGCCCTGCTCGTGGCCCTGATCGCGGTGGTCTGCATCGCCGCCATCAGCCTGCTCGGCGCCTCGGCCCGGGACAAGTTCTCCACCGTCGGTGGCCAGATCAGCGCCGCCGGCTGACCTCCCCCGCCCAACCCCCGCCCAACCCGACAGAAGCGGCCCTCGCGGGCCGCTTCTGTCGTTTCGGCGGCCGGGCAGATGATGCGAACGTCCCATTCAGCCATCGCCAGGCGCCGACGATCTTCTAGCACGAACCCCCGCCCGAACAACCCGGACCTAGGAGACAACGAATGAACCTCGTCGGCTACTGGAAGGACAACTTCGCCCCCTACCTGCGCGCCCTGCTCGGCCGCAGCGAGCGTGGCGCCGCCTTGGTGGAGTACGCCCTGCTCGTGGCCCTGATCGCGGTGGTCTGCATCGCCGCCATCAGCCTGCTCGGCACCTCGGCCCGGGACAAGTTCTCCAACGTGGGCGGCCAGATCAGCGCCGCTGGCTAAACCCAACCATCCGTCCAGACCGGTGGTTCGAGCGGGCCCTCCGGAGGCCCGCTCGACCTTTTGTTCCGCCCGTCCCCAGTTTTCCTGTCAAGTTTCCGGCCCGGGCGTCGATACAGAACGTGACCGAATCGCCCCCGGCACGGGGGAGCTGAATAGGAGAGAGAATGAACCTCGTTGCCTTCTGGAAGGACAACTTCGCCCCGTACCTGCGGGCGCTCTTCGGCCGCAGCGAGCGCGGCGCCGCCCTGGTGGAGTACGCCTTGCTCGTCGCCCTGATCGCCGTCGTCTGCATCGCCGCCATCTCGCTGCTCGGCACTTCCGCCCGGGACAAGTTCTCGAAGGTCGGTGGCCAGATCAGCTCCGCGGGCTCCTGAAAGCCGACAACCAGTCCTGACCCCCCGGTCAGAACGGAGGAGCGGGCCCCTCGGGGCCCGCTCTTTCGCGTTCGCGCGCAAGTCAACGTCAATAGGTCGTTCGGCTCAAGTTTCGCGGCGATCCTGCCGACACGGCTGGCATGCAGCGCAGTGAAGGTGGATCATCGATCGTCGAGTACGTGCTCCTGGTGGGGCTCATCGCCGTGGTGTGCCTCCTGGCGCTGAACGGCCTGGGGCTGACGGCGGGGACCAAGCTGTCCCACGCCGGCTCGTTGATCACCGCGTCCTGACCCCGCACCTCCCGCTGGGCTCAGGCCCGCTCGTACACCACCCAGTCCCGGTCGCGGAAGATCTGGCGCCACTGGCCGCTCGCCTCCAGGATCTGGATGAGCGGGAGCTGGCGGTCCCAGAGCACGAGGTCGATCCCGTAGCGGTCGAGCGTGTCGAGGGCGCCGGGCTGGCCCCGGAGCAACCGCCGGTAGTCGCGTGAAACCTCGACCGGGTACATGTCGACCCGGTCGTCGATGAACACCGGGGCCTGGCGACCGTAGCGGAGGGTCAGGTAGTTCCCCACGACGTCCTGGTGGGCGAGGCGCAGATCGCCGCCGATGAGGTCGCTCTCCTCCAGGAAGTTCACCGCCCGGACGGGGTAGCCCTGGACGTTCAGGCCGGGTGTGGCGAGGGCGGCCGCGCCGAACAGGACGAACGCAGCGCCGATGGTGGCCGCCAGGGCGCGGTTCACCCGTAGCTGGCGCCCCGTTGGTTCGGGACGGGGCGACGACCAGTCCGGCTTCTTGAAGATGCGGGCCAGCACCGGCGCCAGCACGAGGGCCAGCAGCGGGAGGTTGCGTACGGCGTAGAGGCCGGCGGCGAGGAAGAGCGCGGCCGGCGCCACATCTCGCCACGTGAGCCGGGCCCGGAAGAGCAGCAGCAGGGCCATGATGAGGAAGACGAGGGCGAAGCGGTTCAGCTGCAGGTGGAAGTTGGGCGACTGCCACTCGAGGATGGTCTCGAAGGTCGCCCGCTTCTCGCCCAGCGTGAGGGGGAACAGCAGCAGGCGCGCGCCGAGGGGGTTGACGACCGCCACGACCACGCTGCCGAGGAACGCCCAGGCGTAGCGCAGTGTCTCGCGGGGCCACGCCTTCCAGTCGAGCCACTCGCCCCCGGCGCGCGCCACCAGCCACGCCACGCCCAGCGGGAAGGAGCCGTGGCTGTTCACCCACACCCACACGACGGGCACGAGCAGCCACGGGGAGCGCCGCCGCTCGACGACGGTCACGGTGAGGGCCATGCAGACGAGCCCGAATATGAGGGGCCGGGGCGACCAGTAGGGCGCGCCGATGCCGACGGCGATCCCCGCGGAGAGGGCGGTGCGCAAGGGTGAGCCGGCACGGGCCAGGCGGGCGACGAGCCAGGCCAGCAGGCCGATCAGCACCGCCTGCTCGAGCACGACCAGCCGGAAGCCGACCAGCCGGTGGGCCCAGCCGTACGTCCACTCCGGGAGCCAGCTCTGGACGATCCACTCGGTCCCGCGGGCGGTGAAGGAGTACGGGTCCTCGCGCGGGATGCCCGCCCCCCGCACCATGTCGATGCCGGTGCGGAGGTGCGTGAACATCGAATTGTCGCCGATGGGGAGGGCGCCGATGCGGAAGCCGAACAGGACGAGCGCGGCGATGAACAGGGACTCGAGAGAAGGCGCCCGCACGCGCTTCAGGAGCGACACGGGGCCAGAATCTAGGGTTCAGGAGCCGCCGGCCCGAGGTTGGGCCGGCGCCTCTCAGCCCCCGCCGCCCTCCGGGGGCCCCGGCGCCGCCGCCGCGTCAGCCGGGTGCGCGTCGGCCGGGTGCGCTTCGGCCGGGTGCGCATCGGCCGGGTGCGCATCGGGGTGCGCCTCAGCCGGGTGCGCATCGGGGTGGGCCTCGGCGTGCGCCTCGGCCGCGTACTCCTCGGCCCATGCCGCCTGGCCCTCCGACTCGGGGGTGAAGTCGGCGGCCTGGTAGTCGCCGATGTAGTTGCCGTGCTCGTCGTAGGCGTGGTCCCCGAACGCCTCCTGGTACTCGGGAGCGACGACCCCTCCCTCGGCGGCCTGCTTGATCGACAGGCTGATCCGCCGGCGCTGGAGGTCGAGGTCGATGATCTTGACCCACAGCTCCTCGCCGGGGGTGACGACCTGCTCCGGCAGCTCGACGTGGTGGGCCGCCATCTCCGAGATGTGCACCAGGCCTTCGATGCCGTCGCCCACCTGCACGAACGACCCGAAGGGCACCAGCTTGGTGACCCGGCCGTAGACCAGCTCGCCCACCCGGTGGTTGTTGGCGAACTCCTGCCACGGGTCCTGCTGGGTGGCCTTGAGGGAGAGGCTGATCCGCTCGCGGTCGAGGTCCACCTCCAGCACCTCCACCTCGACCTCGTCGCCCACCTGCACGACCATCGACGGGTGGTCGACGTGCTTCCACGACAGCTCGGACACGTGCACCAGGCCGTCCATGCCGCCCAGGTCGACGAAGGCGCCGAAGTTCACGACCGAGGACACCACGCCGCGGCGGCGCTCGCCGGGCTTGAGGTTGTCGAGGAACTCCTCCCGCTGCTCCTTCTGGGTCTCCTCGAGCCAGGCCCGGCGGGACAGCACGACGTTGTTGCGGTGCTTGTCCAGCTCGATGATCTTGGCTTCCAGGCTGCGGCCCACGTACGGCGCCAGGTCGCGCACCCGGCGCAACTCGACGAGGGACGCAGGGAGGAAACCCCGCAGCCCGATGTCGAGGATCAGGCCGCCCTTCACCACCTCGATGACGGGGCCGGACACGACGCCGTTCTGCTCCTTGATGCGCTCGATCGTGCCCCACGCCCGCTCGTACTGGGCCCGCTTCTTGGAGAGGATCAAGCGACCCTCCTTGTCCTCCTTCTGGAGGACGAGCGCCTCGATCTCCTCGCCCAGGCTCACGATCTCGCCGGGATCGACGTCGTGGCGGATCGACAGCTCCCGGGCCGGGATCACCCCTTCGGACTTGAAGCCGATGTCGAGCAGGACCTCGTCTTTGTCGACTTTGACGATCACCCCTTTGACGATGTCGCCGTCGTCGAACTCGACGATGGTGCCGGCGATGGCGTCTTCCAGGGACATCCCGCCGAGGTCATCGTCGATGACCTGCCGGAAGGTGTACTCCTCGTCCTGGGAGGTTCCTGCGGTTGCTACTGCGGTTGCGCTGTCGGTCGGGTTCGCGGCCTCGCGCTGCGCTTCGGCCTGGTCGGACATACTTGTTGGTCAGCCTTCTTTCACGGGATAGTCTTGGTGGAAGCCCCCTCGCGCCCACCAAACACTCCAGTCTATCGCTGAACCGGGCCCGGCTCACCTGGGGGGCTGATCCACCCCCGCGTCAACCCTTGGCGTCGGCCCAGGAGTCGCCCCAGCTGATGTTCACCTCGAGGGGGACGGACAGCTCGCAGACGTTGCGCATCGCGTCCAGCGCCAGGTCGGTGACCGCCCCGGCCTCGTCCGGCGGCACTTCGAGGATGACCTCGTCGTGGACTTGGAGGACGAGGCGGCTGGCGTGGCGGCTCGCATGCAGGGCCCGGTCGATGCGGACGAGCGCCATCTTGAAGATGTCGGCCGCGAGCCCCTGGATGCCGGCGTTCATGGCCTGGCGCTCGCCCGCCTGGCGCAGGCGGAAGTTCGACGAGGACAGTTCGGGGATGTGGCGGCGGCGGCCGAACAGGGTCTCGGTGTAGCCCCGGTCCCGGGCTTCGCCGACCACCCGGTCCATGTACGAGCGCACCGCGGGGAAGGCGGCGAAGTAGGCGTTGAGGATGGTCGCCGCCTCCTCGGTGGGGATGCCCAGGCGCTGGCCCAGCCCGTAGGACTCCATGCCGTAGGCCAGGCCGTAGGAGACCATCTTGGCCTTGGACCGCATGCCGATGGTCACGTCCTCAGGGGCGACGGCGAAGATGCGGGCAGCGGTGGCCCGGTGGATGTCCCGGCCGGCGGCGAAGGCCTCGATGAGGCCCGGGTCCTGGGCCAGGTGGGCGATGACCCGCAGCTCGATCTGGTTGTAGTCGGCGACGAGGAAGCGGCAGCCCGCGGCCGGGATGAACGCCCGGCGGATGCGGCGCCCCTCCTCCGTGCGGATCGGGATGTTGTGCAGGTTCGGGCGGTCGCTGCTCAGGCGGCCGGTGCGGGCCACGGTCTGGTTGAACGTGGCGTGGATGCGGCCGTCGGCGCCCACCTCGGCCACGAGGGTCTCCCCGTAGGTCGAACGCAGCTTCTCGACCTCGCGGTAGCGCAGCAGGGGCTCGATGATGGGGTGCTGGCCGCGCAGCTTCTCCAGCGAGGCGGCGTCGGTCGAGAAGCCGGTCTTGGTCTTCTTCTGCGGCTGGAGGCCGAGCTTGTCGAACAGGATGTGGCGCAGTTGCAGGGTGGAGTTCACCAGGAAAGGCTCACCCGCCAACTGCTGGATCTCGTGCTCGAGCTTCCGGGCCTCCTCGACCAGCCCGGCGTTGAGGGCCCGCAGCTCGTCGACGTCGACCCGCACGCCCACCTCCTCCATCCGGGCCAGCACCCGCACGAGGGGCCGCTCGATGTCGTCGTACAGGCGGCGCAGGCCCCGGGCGTCCAAGGCGTGCGCGACCTTCTCCCCCAGCAGGCGCGTCGCGACGGCGCGGCGGCCGGCGTCGGACGCGGGGTCGGCGGCCGCGCCGGACAGGTCGAGCTGGCCCGCGGGCGGGGCGCCGGGGGAGGTGATCTCCAGTCCCAGGAATCGGGCCGCCAGCTCTTCGAGGCCGTAGCTGGTCTCGGCCGGGTCGATCAGGTAGGCGGCGATGGCGGTGTCGAGGTCGAGGGCGGGCAGCTCGACGCCGAGGCGGATGAGCCCCCGCATCAGCTCCTTGGCCTGGTGGGTGACGATCCCGTCGCCGATCCCGTCGCCGATCCCGTCGCCGATCCC
>Ga0187893_10010208_pt1 | contig 14108 bp, 11 predicted proteins | sample MA1701074metaG_FD_139574 | JGI IMG/M metagenome (GOLD analysis project Ga0187893, IMG submission 139574) | White microbial mat communities from a basaltic lava cave in the Kipuka Kanohina Cave System on the Island of Hawaii, USA - MA170107-4 metaG ...
CCCGGACGCCCGACACCGCTCGCACGAGCGCGTTCGCCCAGCTGGAGGGCCAGCGGCGGAGAATCCCCTCCTGTCGCTCGTGCCGCCAACCGCACACGAGATCGTGCCCTTCCTCGATCTTCTCGATGAAGACCGGAAGATCCTCCGGAAAATGCTGCAGGTCGGAGTCCATCGAAATGACGATCTCGCCGCGCGCCGCGGCGAGCCCGGCCTGCAGCGCCGCCGTCTGGCCGAAGTTACGCCGGAGCTCGACGACCCTCAGCCGTGGCTCGGTCGCGATCGCGGCTCTGGCAATCCGCAGGCTGTCGTCCGTGCTCCCATCGTCCACGAGGACGAACTCGAACGAGTATCCACCCTGAAGGCGCGCCGCGGCGTCGGTCAGGCGCTGGAGAAACTCGGAGAGCGTTGTCGCTTCGTTGTACACGGGTGCGACGATGCTGATTAGAGGCATTCGCCCGGCGGGCCTGAGAGGCTCGCCCTCCGTGATTTCATGGCTTGATTCCCAGGACGGTCCAGCTGTACCCGTGCCGATGGTGGATCCGGACGTCCGCGAATCCCTGGCTGGTGAGGAGCTCGATCGCTTCGTGCCGGCGATAGTACTTCGCGTAGGCCGGGTTGAGCTGATCATAGATAACGACGCGGCGGGCCTGCGGCGTCAGCGGAAGCATCACGCGCCGCATGTACCTCGCCAGCGGCAACGGGATCCACCGGCATGCGGTCATGTACCACCAGAACGGCACGTACAGCAGTCGAACGAACCATTCGAGCGCGCGGTGGGGCAGCCGACGCGTGACCCACCACATCGATCGCACGACGATCAGATAGAGGGTGTTGCCCTCGCGGCCGTACAACCACACGGCGAACGCTCCTCTCGATCGGAGCGCTCGAAAGGCCGCCGCCACCACGGGATCCGGATCGGGAATGTGATGGAGCACGCCGATGGCGAAGACGTAGTCGAGATCGCCGGTGGCCGGGAGCGCATCCCCGGTCACGTTCAGATACGTGATGCGGTCGCTGAAGCGCGCGGTACTTTCGCGCAGCACCGCAAACGCAGACGAGGGCTCGACTGCTACGACGTGCGCCGCGCCGGCGGCGGCGAGCACGTTGACGAACCGCCCGGCGCCCGCGCCGATCTCGGCGACGCGCCGGCCTTCGACGTCGCGCAGCGTGAGGAGCGACCGGAAGTTGTCGTTGAAGAGCTCCGCCGATCCGAAATAGCCCTCGCTGCCCGGATACCGCGTCCACTGCTCGCCGAAGTCGGCGATCGTACGGGTCTGCAGCCGATCGGTCATCGGTCGCCCTGCCCGGCTGCACCATGAGCGCCCCGCTCCAGCCTGGCCCGATGCTCGGCCGTCAACCTCGGATACTCTGGCCCGGGCACGACGATGCAGAGCGGCGTACGATCCGCCGTGGTGACGCGGTGCAGTATGTCGCCGCGCGCGCTCGCGTCCACGATGTCCTGCCGCGTCCCCTTCAGCAGCCAGATCGTGAAGTGATGTCCGGGCCGGTACGGCAGGCGGAAATAGAGCGATTTGTGCCGGAGGACATCTACGGCCACGACTTCCCACGCGTTGCCCGAGACCCCGATGGGGGCGCGAGCCGTCTCCGCCTGAGCCGCCGTCCAGTCAACCGCTTCCTGCACGCAGTTGCCCCAGTAGTCCATGTCGAACCGGCCGAATGCCCCGCGAGGGCCGCCGACGAGCGGATTGAAGTACACCGCCTGATTGGGATGATTCCGAACCTGAAACCAGAGCGGCTCGGCCAGGCCGGCCGCAAGCACGCCGGCGACGGCGAGGCGGGCCGTCCCGTGGGCGTGCAGAAAAAGGTAGTCCCAGCCGGCCGCGGCGATCACCGCGATAGGGGGCACGATGAAGAACATGTGCCGGATGCCGTCGTAGAGCGTGAGGTACCGCACGATGGCGTACGTAGCAGGAATGAGCACGAACGCCCACAGCGCCGCGAGCTGCGCGCGCGCGACGCCTGCGTCCCGGAAGCGGGCCAGGGACACCGCGACCCCGGCCAGCACGACGGGCGGCAGCGTGATCCCGAGCCACGTGGGCAGATAATGCCACGGCAGCTCGCTCGCGGGAACGTCGCGCCCCGCGTACAGCGACGGGTTGCCCCAGCTGAATGAGGAGGCCATGAAGAACGCCTGGAATGGACGCACGAGCGGCTGCTCCTGCGCCCACGGCCAGAAGACTGAGCCGCCAAGGAGCGCGAGAAGACACAGGGCGGCGAACCGGGCCGCCGTCGCGCCGATCCTGGCAGGCGATCGTTCTCGTGCCGCCACGAGCGCCACCACCACGCCGATCCCGGCGTATCCGAGCAGCACGAGGCCCATGGAACGAACGTTGAGCGCAAGCGCGATGGCAATCGCCAGCTTGAGCGTGTGTCTCCATGGCAGGTACGGGTACCGCGGCGGCAGGGTCACGATGTAGTAGAACGCGGCAAGCATCAGCACCGCGAACGGAAGGTCCTTGGCGTTGTTCATCGAATCGGCCACGTACCTCGGCATCAGGAGCAGGAGTCCAGCCGCGAGCCAGCCCGCCCTCGATCCGAACGCGCGCGACGCAATCAGGAAGGCAAAGATGACGCCGGCCCACCCGAAGACGCTGTTGACCGCGTGGCGCACGACATAAATATTGGCGGTGTCGGCGCGGACGAGATTCTGGACGGCGAGATTCACGACTTCGATGAACGCGCCGTAGATGCGCGTGTAGCCAAAGCTGACGTCGATCGCCGACCACGAACGCGTGCCGCGGTAATACTCCCAGATTTCTTCGCCGTACTTCTGGAGCGCACGCTCGTCCCAGGTTGCCCCGAAGTCGCGTGACAGCAGGATCATTGCCGGGAGCAGCAGAATCGCCGCAAGGAGCGGCGGATTCCGCCGGAGACGTTCCGACAGCCGCTCGTTCACCGCCGGCGCCCCTGGCGCTCTTTGACGGCCGCGCGTGTCTCGCGCTCGGCCTCACGCCGTCGAATCGTCTCCCTCTTGTCGTGCGCCTTCTTGCCCTTCGCGAGACCGATCGCGATCTTCACGCGACCGTTCTTGAAGTACATCCGCGTGGGCACGAGCGTCATGCCCTTCTCGACCGTCTTCCCTATCAGCTTCCGGATCTCCTCGCGGTTGAGGAGCAGCTTGCGCCGCCGCGTCGGCTCGTGGTCCGCGTAGCCTCGATGCGAGTACGCCGAGATGTGGACGTTGTAAACCCAGACTTCTCCCGATTCCACCCGGCCGAAGCTGTCGCGGAGGTTGACGCGTCCTTCCCGGATCGCCTTCACCTCGGTGCCGACGAGCACGACCCCGGCCTCGAACGTGTCGAGGATGTGAAAGTCGTGGAAGGCCTTCCGATTGTCGGCGATGAGCTTTTCGCCGGCGGTTTCAGGCAAGACGCGCCGCCAGCAGAATCGCCTCGACGAGGCTCGTGTGGTCGGCCGTGCCTCGACCGGCGATGTCGTACGCGGTGCCGTGATCGACCGACGTGCGCACGATCGGCAGACCGAGCGTGACGTTGACGGCGCGTCCGAAGCCGAGAAGCTTCACCGGGATCAGACCCTGGTCGTGATAACACGCGACGACAGCGTCAAAGCTCGCCAGCGAGGGCGAGCCTGACCGAATCTGCGTCCATCTGCGTTGATCTGCGGCTTGCCACCGCGCGAACAGCGAGTCGGCAGGCAACGGGCCCGCCACGTCGAGCCCGCGGGCGCGGCACGCCGCGACCACCGGCGCGATCACGTCGCGATCTTCGGTGCCGATCAGCCCGGCCTCCCCGGCATGTGGATTGAGCCCGGCCACCGCGATTCGAGGCCGATGCACACCGATCCGGGGCATCCACTCAGCCGTCAGCTCGATGGCGTCCTGCAGGCGCTGCGGAGTCAGCTCGCGCGACACCTCCGCGATCGGCACGTGAATCGTCGCGAGCGTGACGGTCAGGGGGTCGGCGTGGAAGAGCATCGCGACGCGGGGCGCGCCCGTCAAGTGCTGGAGCAGCTCGGTGTGCCCGCGCCACGGCAGCCCCGCGAGCGCGAACGCCTCCTTATTGATCGGCGCCGTCGCGATCCCTGCGATCGTTCCCTGCATCGCGTCCTGGCACGCCTGAACGATCGCGTCGTAGGCGGCACGGCCGGACTCGGCGGTCGGACGCCCCGGGGCGAATCCCCCGCCGCCGGCCGACTGAGGGGGACCGTACAGGATGGGCTCGCAGGCGCCGGCGACGCGCGGATCCCCGACGGCTTTGCAGGCGATCTCGGGGCCAATGCCTGCGGGATCACCACACGTGATCCCGATGCGGGGCTTTGTGCGGAAGGCCATTCAGGTCAGTGGCAGGACGCGCAGCCGCCCGACCCGCAGCGGCCGCCGGAACACGTGCCGCAGCCGGTCGGATTGTTGCAGCCTCCCTCCTCCGCGCAGCCGCCGTGCTTCACGCCTTTCCCATTCGGAAGCTCGTAGCGAAGGCAGCATTTCAGACGGCCGCACATCCCCGACAGCTTGGACGGGTTGAGGCTGAGATTCTGCTGCTTCGCCATCTTGATCGTGATCGGCTCGAAGGAGGGGAGCCACGTGGTGCAACAGAGCGGCCGGCCGCACGGGCCGTAGCCGCCGAGCATCTTCGCCTCGTCGCGGACGCCGATCTGCCGCATCTCGATACGCGTCCGGAAGTGCGCCGCGAGATCCCGCACGAGCTCGCGGAAATCCACGCGGCCTTCGGACGTGTAGTAGAAGACGAGCCGCGATCCGTCGAGGAGCTGCTCGACGCGGGCCAGCTTCATCGCGAGGCCGCGCTCGCGGATTTTCATCAGGCAAATCCGATGCGCTTCCTCCTCGCGCTGCCGCTGCCGGAGCCTCAGCAGCGTGTCCTCACGGGTCGCACGACGGACGACGAGGTCGGGTGAGTCGGCGGGCGGCTGGCGGCGCGTGACCATCGCCGGAATCGTCCGCGTGACCGTCCCGACGGCCCGCCCGTCCGACGTTTCGACGACGACCTGGTCGCCTGGGAGGTAGGGCGCGGACTCTTGACCCGCCGAAGCCTTGGCGAAGGCGGGACGCCCGTTCTGCGGAGGTTGATCGAGAGCCAGCTCCGGCAACAGAAACGCGCGGGAGCGGCCGACCGGTGTGAACTTGACGCTGACGAACGGACGGATGTCAGGCATCTCTATGTCAACGGGACTGTTGCCAGTCCCGGTTCCCAGTGATGGACGAGCCGTTACACCTCCAACGCGATCCAGTCCGCGACGACTTTCGGGCCGACGTTCCGGCCGAGTGCTTCCAGAGCGGCGTCGACCGAGGAGAAGGCTTCGAGCCCTCGCTCTGCATTGTAACTGCCGGTGAGCGCCGCCAGCTCATCCCGAAGGTCCCCGTTGGCGAGGATTCGTGGTGACGCGCCGGCGGCCAGCGCCCGGATGTCCCGCAGCATCGAGGCTGCGGCCCGCAGGCGCCGCGCGAGCTCGTCCCGTTCAGCACCGCCGGCGAGCGCCTTCGCCTGCTCGAGTCGATCCACGGCCGTAGACTTCGCCGGGGCCACGCCGCATAGCAGTTCGATGGCCGACTCGCGCGCCTCGGTCGCTTCCTCGGTGCGCACGTCGAGCGCCGCGCCGACACTCCCGTCGGCCAGCGCCGCGCCCGCGAGCGCCTCCGGCTCGCTCCAGCCATGACGCTCGCGGAGGATCGCGGCCACTTCCGCCTCAGCCAGCCGGCCGAACCGCAACCGATAACAGCGCGACCCGATCGTCGGCAGCAGCGCGTCCGGCCGGGCGGTCACGAGCACGAAGATGGACCCCGACGGCGGCTCCTCGAGCGTTTTCAGAAGCGCGTCCTGAGCGTTCGGCACGAGCGCGTCGGCCTGGGCGACGATCGTCACGCGCCGTTGTCCCTCGAATGGACGATACGCCGATCGGCCGATGGCTTCCCGAATCTCCTCGGTCTTGATCGATCCGGAGTCGCCAGGCTCGATGAGCCACACGTCGGGATGCACGCCGCGCGCGATCTTGCGGCACGAGTTGCACGTGCCACAGGGGCGCTCTCGCTGCGCGCAATTCACCGCCTGCGCCAGGACCAGCGCCGTCAGACGCTTGCCTACACCGTCGGGGCCGGCGAACAGCAGGCTCTGAGGAACCGCATTCCTCGCGACCGCCGAGGACAGCAGACCGAGCAGGTGCCGGTGCCCCCTGAGGTCTTGGAATGGCACTATGCGGGCATTGTAGCGCAGCCCTTCGTGGCTGCTCGCTTAGACTCGCTGGCGCGGCAGGCCTAAACGCCTGCGCTACCGATCCTTTACGGTTTCTTCTTCTTCCCGTCGTCCTTGTCTTTCCCAACCCCGAAGATCCGGGACCAGAAGCCGCGCTTCTTCTTCGGCGCCGACTGGGCGGCCTCGGGTGCGGCTGTCGAGGAGGGTGCGGTCGCGGTCGTTCCCGTCGGCGTCGGAGGCGGGGCCGGCCCGCTGGAGGGTGGTCCGGCCGCTTCGGGCGAGACCGGCTCGCCCGGTGCCGACCCGAACAATCCGGCGATGCGATCGAGGAGCGAAGAGGGCTGGTGGAGCGGACAGGCATCCTGCGGAGCGGTTCCGCGCCTGAAGAACTCCGTGTAGATCATCGAGCGGATCTCGGAGTCACCCTCGCGCGAGAGCACTTCCACGCTGTCACAACCGCCCGACGGAAGCTTGCCGGACACTCGGCACACCTCGACGGCGACGACGTCCTTCGGGCGGGCGAGCCATTCGGGCTTCGCCCCTTTTGTCGCCGCGCTCATGAATCGGGCCCACAGAGGCACGGCGAGGTCGCCCGCATACCCGTTCGCCACGATCGTCTGTGGCTGATCGAATCCAATCCAGACGCCCGAGACGAGCGACGGCGTGAATCCGACGAACCAAGCATCGACGTAGTCGTTGGTCGTGCCGGTCTTCCCCGCCGCGGGCAGGATGAAGCCCTCGCGCCTCGCGCGATAGGCGGTGCCGGAATTGACGACGTCGGCCAGCATCGTCGACATCAGGAACGCGGTGGTTTCGCTGATGGCGCGAGTGCCGTCGCCGGTCGCCTGATAGAGGAGCTGCCCTTCGCTGTCTTCCACGCGAAGAATCGTCTGCGGCTTGTGCACCACTCCGCCGTTCGCGAATGCTCCGTAAGCGGAGGTCAGCGACGCCAGGGTGACTTCTCCCGCACCGAGCGCGAGGGACGGTACGCTCGGCGGCGTTTCGACGGTGAGCCGCTCCGCGGTGCTCACGATCTGCGGGATTCCGACCGATCGCAGCAGCTGCACCGCGGCCCGGTTGCTCGATGTCCGCAGCGCGGTCCGCAGCGTCATCGACGTCGCGTCGGAATGCTCGTCTTCCGGCACCCATTCCCCCTGCTGCGTGAGAAAGGGGTCGTCGAGGTTCTCGATCACGCTCGCCGGCGTGTAGCCTCCCTCGAGCGCCGCGGCGAAGACGAACGGCTTGAACGCCGACCCGGGCTGCCGTCTGGCCTGCACGGCGCGGTTGAAGCGGCTCTCGCGGAAGCTGCGGCCGCCGACCATGGCCCGGACATGGCCGGTCTTCGGATCGATGGCGATGAGCGCGCCCTGGAGGTCGCGCGGCGGATGCGAATAGCCGCGCCGTTTCTCGATGTTCTGCAGGCCCTCCTCGACCGCTCGCTCGGCCGCCTGCTGCATGTCCGAATCGAGCGTCGTGTGGACGCGCAATCCCCCTTCGAGGACGCGCTCGAAGCCGAACCGCTCCACGAGCTCCCGACGGACCTGCTCCTTGAAATGCAGCCCGAACGCCTCGTCCTTCTGAAGGATGTCCTTGAGCGTCACGCCCGCGGCCCGCGCCCCGTCGTGGGTCGGGCGATCGATCAAACGCTCGTCAAGCATCGCCTGCAGCACGATCCCGCGCCGCGCGACGGCGCGATCGAGGTTGACGCTCGGCGCGTAGGTCGACGGCGATTTGATCAGTCCGGCGAGCAGCGCCGCCTCGGCGATGGTGAGGTCCGACGCCGGCTTGCCGAAATACCCCCGCGCCGCCGCCTCGGCCCCATGGAGCCCGTCCCCGAAGTAGATCTTGTTGAGGTAGAGCTCCAGGATCTCGTCCTTCGAGTAGTCGCGCTCGATGCGCGCCGCCAGAATCACTTCCTTCAGCTTGCGGCGGAACGTCTTGTCGCGGCTCAGGAACGCCAGACGGGCCAGCTGCTGGGTAATGGTGCTGCCGCCCTGCGCCCGTCGTCCCTCGCGGAGGTTGGCGAACGCGGCAGCGACGACCCGGATGAGGTCGACGCCCCGGTGCTCGTAGAACCGCCGGTCTTCGACCGCGATGACGGCACGCCGGAGATGTGGCGAGACGCGCGCGAGAGGAACTTCGATCCGCTGTTCCTTGAAGATCGTGAAGACCGGCTGCTCCGTCGCATCGAAGATCGTTGTCGCCTGGGCCATGTCGCCGATCGAGGCGAGCGCGTCTCGACCGGGGAGACCGGTGGTGATGTCGTAGCTGAACCACGCCACGCAGCCGGCGAGGACCCAGGCGCCGACGGCGAACGTCAGCAGCAACGCGAGCGCGAGGTGTGGGCGGTTCCGAAAGTTCATCCACCGGGCGAGACGCAAGAGTCGATCCTCTGAAACGACGGACTGGCCGGCCCGTCCTGGAACGATTCTACGCGGATTGATGGCGTTCTCGTCGTGCCTTTTAGCTCGGCGGTTCTCGCCGGACGCCGAAACCGAGAGACATCACGCGGTCAACTCACGCGGGCCGCGTCGGCCGCCGTCGGCCGGTCACTCGGTTCGCGGCCGGTGCGCCGCCCCAGTGCGCCAGGAATTGCGTCAGGAACGTGTGCTCGTCGGCCGCCTCGACCGCCAGGGGCGCTAACGCCAGCGCGACAGCGAGCGCGGTATGGTACCCGAGCGATCGCGACGCCGTGGCCCGCGTGTACGCCGGATGGGCGTCGTTGATCCAGATGGTGCTGTCCACAAGCCGTCCCAGCTCCGGATCAGCCGGACGCGACTCGAATTGCACCTGAAGACCGTACCGTGCCGGCCGTCGTCGTCCGACAACCGTATCGAGGATCGCAGCCGACGCGGCGATCCCGGCCCGGGGCGGCTCCACGTCGGTCCCCGGAGGTTCGTTTCGGGGCAGAGACTGATCTCCTGATGCGGGTTCCTCCTCGTCCAAACGTGGCCCGGCGCCTCCTTCGCCGCCGGGCTCGTGGCCGATGGGCAGATTCGCCATCAGTGACGCCGGGACGCGTTCGTCGCCCCGGCCGGGCATCGGCAGTCGCTTCTGCCCTCCGGCGTGGCGATCGACGAGGGATCGCAACAGCGGAAAGTCCTCGGCGAGATCCTCGAGTACCCGCTCGAGATCCCGCTCGAGGCGAGCGATCCGCGGCCGTGCTTCGACGTCGGGCGCGTCCCCCCACTCGGCGAGCTGTCGCGAGACCACCTCCTGAATCGCCTTCCGGTATACGAGGTATGCGGCGCCCCGCGGACCGGTCCGGATGAAGTCGTTCTTGCTGAGCGTTAGGCAGGCCGCGAGGTCGGGCGCCTCGATCAATCCGCCGATGTGCGCGCGCGCCGCGGGTGCGAGACCGAGCCAATCCCACCCGCGCCTGATGACCTTGCCGAACGTGCTGATCGCGATTCCTTCCCGATCGGCGGGCATGTGGGCGTTTCGTTCGATGAAGCCAATGACAGACGGGGTGCGGCGACGGCCCAGCCTGATTGAAACAGACGCGCGCTCGGAGGCCAATGAATCCGCGGGTGTCAGCTCCCGGCCGTCGACCTCGAACGCGACCCCGTCACGGTAGTGTCGGCGCAGAAGGTCGTCGAACTCGCGCGCGAGCAGCGGCTCGAAATGTCGCCTGAGGGTCTCCTCGAGATAGCCGGCGTCGAGCAACGGCGACAACTGATTCGCCAAGGTCAGTCGCACGGCCGTCCCGCGCGCCGCGGTCAGGCCCGGCGGCGGCATCCACTTCCAGGGCGCTCGATGACGTGAGGCCAGATGCCACCGCGTCGCGACGTGCGTGGTGCCACGCATCGTTTCGGTGACAACTTCGCGCGACACGAGCAGCCCGAGCTTGATGCCCACGCCGGCAAACCCGATGCCCTCCCCGCGCGCCTTGGTGCTGGCCGCCACGTCGTGGTACCTCGCGAGCTCCCGTCGCTGCATTCCGCGGCCGTCGTCAACGATCGTCAGCGTCGCGTCAGTCGGGTTGGTGAGGAGCCGGATGCGCGTCGCACCCGAGTCGAGCGCGTTCGCGACGACTTCGGTGAGGATCGTCTCCTCGAGGGACCCTGTATAGGCATCCCGCAGATCTTCGAGGAGGTGCTGGAGGTCAACTCGCGTCTCGCCCACGACGCCATCTTAATCGCTTCCGAGGCTTCGAACACCGAGCCGCCCGCGACGTCGTCTGGCCAGTAGAGCGTCCAATCTTTGTTCGACTGACCGCCTTCGCAGTCCGGCAGGCATGCGTCGAATCCAAGACGTCGCTCGATCACGATCGAAGTGGTCCGGAAGTTCGATCTCAGGAAGATGGGCAAACAGACGGCTTCGCGCCGGAGCCAGATACAACGTGTCGAGCAGCGCTTTCTCGGGAGTCGCAAGACGCACGCCTGACGGCTTCACGATCTCAAATCCTCCAAAGAACGTCGGCGCCAAACGATGGATCGAGTACGTCCCCAGGCTGGTTCGCACGGTACGTGTCTGCGCAAGGGTGGCCACATAGATCACGCTGGGAATTTGACTTACCATTCCGTGGAAGAACAGCGCCGATTGAAAGGAGACGTAGGACGGAAACGGAGCGGTCAGGTACTCGGGCAGGAGTAGCGGATCGAGCGTCTGTTCCGTCGTCCATAATCCATGCCGAATGCGTTTCAACAACCCGGCCGTGGCGAGCCTCTCCAGGGTGTGTGTGGTGGCCGAGCGCTCTGCGCGGAGGGCGAGCGCGGCTTCCTCCGTAGTCACGACGGGTTTACGGAGGGCGCGCAGGTGCGCCAGCGCGGCGGCGGCATTCATGAACCGAACTCCTCGAGCCGCTCGACAACCAGCTCGCGCATTCGATCCCACGCGTCGCGCGTACCGTAGGTGGCCTGATCATCATCCGACAGATACGGTACCACCTGAGATTTGAACACGTCGTGCTCGAGAGACATCACCCGCTCGGTCGCGACGGGCAGGGCTTCTCGCAGGCGATCGGAGAGCGGTCGGGGATCCGCGTCCGTCGATCGCAGAAGATGATCGAGGTCCCAGACATCCCGGGCCTGGGTCTCGGAACGACTCGCAAGCGCGTGGATCTTCTGCCGGACTGCCGATCGCGCCGTGTAGTGGTTCACCGTCGGCGCCGGAATCCCGTAGGGCCGGACGATGTCGGATCGCGCGGGCTCGAGCACGTAGTCGTCGTCATGCCCCGCCCGCCGGCTGAACTCGACCTTGGTATAGAGTGGGACGGAAGTCCCAGCCGCTTTCAACTCCAGCTTCCACCTTTGAGTGGTGTCTGTCTGCTTGGGTTTGGAGATCCGCGCGAGCTCGAGACCCTGACTGGTCAAGAAGTCTCCGAGCGGCCGGCCGAGGAGGATCTTGTCAAACCTCTCGCGGAGGACATGCGGCGCGGATCCCACGGCGTCGAGATCCAAGTCTTCCGAGTACCGTCTGCTGCCGAACCACGCGCGGAGATTGACACCACCCTTGACGATCCAGGTCGCTCGGTTCATCCGAGCCTCCATCATTCGAAGCAGGCTCAGATGGAAGCACTCGATGTGCTGGGCGAGAGAACGCACGAGTGATATTAGTCGATATTGATATTGATGTCAATATTTACGAATATCGCAAACACGAGGGGCCGGGCCGCGAACTGCATGGCCGTCCGACTCGCTTCGGTCGTCAGGTGGGTGGGTCCACCTTCGCGCTACGGCGGCTTGTCAACCGTAGCTCTCGCAGTGTCGAGACGGCCCACCTTCGCGCTTTGCGCTACGGTGGGCAACCTTCGCCTGCGATCGAGAGCGAAGGTTGGACAACCTTCGCGTGGCTTGTCCGCCTTCGCGACTTCGTCGCTTCGGCGAGACAGGCCTGCCTAGCCGAAGCTCGCGCAGCGAAGTACGCGAGCGAAGGTTTGGCGGGGTCGACGAGACTCGAACTCGCGACCTCCGGCGTGACAGGCCGGCGTTCTAACCAGCTGAACTACGACCCCGCAAGGTCATACTACCGTGGGGCTCTGCCCCACACCCCGGCTCGGTCGCTTGCGGGGCCCCTACGCCCCGCGCCGCTCCCTAGCAGGCGCGCCGTGCGCGCCTAGCCGCCCTCAGCGGGCGGCTGGTGGGCGGTACAGGACTCGAACCTGTGACAGCCGGCGTGTAAAGCCGGTGCTCTACCACTGAGCTAACCGCCCGCCTTCGCAGCAGGTGTCACCTTCTGCTTCGGCGGGGCAGGCCCGCCTTCGCGCTACGCGCTTCGGCGCGGCAGGCCCCAGCACGTGCGCCAACTGCCACCGCAAACATCCAATTATAGGGCCCGGTCCCCCGCCAGGCAAGGCGCGCGATCCCCACGGCCGCGACCGAACGAGGCGGGGCGGGTCGCGAGTCAGCGAATCTGAACCGGCGAGTCCATCCGGATGCGTACGATCGTCCCGGCCGGCAGCTCAACGTCCTTGCCGTCGGTGGCCGCAATCACACCACCGCTGCCGACGAATGCCGCCACCGCTTCAAACTCTGCAGCAGTCGGCGTCACCCAGGCCAGGAACGCCACGTAAGGAAGCTTAGCACTGCCGTCAGGCCGACCACGGCGCGGTACTCGCGGTTCGCAATCGCCCGCGTCAGGCTGAACCGGCGGGATGCGACCTGTCCGGACGCGTATCGATCGTAGGCATCGCCGAAGCGAGATCTGAGGAACATTTCCTCCGTACGGACCGCGGCCGTGATGAACGTCACTAGATACGCGCCGACGAGTGCCGCGACGATCATGCTCGCCGAGGCGACGGCCAGCCCGATGCCCATCAGCGTCGAACCGGCGTACAACGGATGTCGGATGAACCGGTAGGGGCCTGAGGAGGTCACCTCGCGTCCCTTCTCGAGATGCCCGGCGGCCCACACGCGCAGCGCCTCGCCGGCGACCGCGATCGCGCTGCCCCAGGCCACGGAACGCGGCGTCGGCTGCGCAAACCAGACGACGATCGCGCCGAAGAGAAATCCCAACGGGACCCGCAGCCGCGCGAGACGCGTGAGGCTCAAGAGACGCCTTCCGGCGGTTGCGACAGCCGGCGTTCGACTGCCGCGGCGGCCTCCGCCACCGTGATGTCCTCGAGGCACCACGCGCGGGCCGTGCAGCGCCGCCGATGGTGACAGTGGCAGCCCTCGAAACGGGAAAGACAAACATCCGCGGGCGACCACGGCCCGTTCCGCGCGGGGCTGGTCGGGCCGTAGAGTCCGACGATCGGCGTCCCGACAGCGGCGGCGAGGTGAATGGGTCCCGTGTCTCCTGACACCATCAACGAGGCTACCCGCGCGAGCTCGACGAGATCCGAAATGCTGGTCCGGGGCGCGACGACCGCGGCGCCGGTGGACGCGTGCGTCACCCGCCGCGCGAGATCTTCCTCACCCGGTCCCCAGAGCACAAATGGCACCAGCCCGAACCGCGAGCGGAGGATCGTCGCGAGGGCGCCGAAGCGATCGGGAGGCCAGCGTTTGTTCCGCCAGGCGGCGCCAGGGTTGACGAGCGCGAACCTCGCGCCGCCAGCGACGCGCATGACCTCGGCGAGTGCGGCGGAATCGCGCACAGCCAACGGGAACTCGAGACGATCCGCCGGCACGCCGAGCGCGGCGACCAGCGCGAGGTTCTTGCGGACAACGTGCTGCCCATCCTCCGGCGCCGCCGTCTCCGAGTAGAACGGACGGGCGGTACGCTCTCGCAAGTGCCAGATCGAGAAACCGAGCACCCGTCGAGCGCCCGACGCACGAGCCAATACCGCCGATTTGAGCAGCCCTTGAAGGTCGACGGCGACGTCGTAACGTTGCGCTCGAAGGCGGCGCGCGACGTCGAGCCACCCGCCGGGCGTCCGGGCGCGCAGCACGACCGCCTCGTCGATGATGGGAACGAGATCCACGAGCTCGCGATGCTGGGCGTCGACGAGCCAGTCGATCCGCGCCTGCGGCGCCGCCCGCC
>Ga0187893_10010209_pt1 | contig 14108 bp, 7 predicted proteins | sample MA1701074metaG_FD_139574 | JGI IMG/M metagenome (GOLD analysis project Ga0187893, IMG submission 139574) | White microbial mat communities from a basaltic lava cave in the Kipuka Kanohina Cave System on the Island of Hawaii, USA - MA170107-4 metaG ...
CCTCGGTTCTCGGCACTCGGTCCTCGGTTTCTCGGCACTCAGTCCTCGGTTCTCGCTGCTCGATACGCCGAGCGCCGTGCACCTAGCGCCGAGCACCGAGCACCTAGCGCCGAGCTCCTAGCGCCGAGCACCTAGCGCCGAACTCCGGCCTAGTTCGTTTCCGGACACCTTTTTTCAACTCCGGACGGAATTTGTGCAACTATTCCGCTATTCTGCCGTCTAAAGCCTAGGAATGCCAATGGCATCATTATTGGCCTTAACCCCCCGCAAAATCCATGATCAAGCTCAGAGACATTGACAAATACATTGACTCCAGGTTCCAGCGAACGTTTATCCTCAAGGGCATCCATCTGGATGTAGAACAGGGTGAATTTGTGACTATCATGGGCCCCAGTGGCTCGGGGAAGTCGACACTGATGAACATCATCGGCATGCTCGATGAACCCTCAGCGGGCGAATACTACTTTTTCGAGGAGCCTGTGCACAAGATGCGGGAGAAGCAGAAGAGCGACATGCACAAAAACTACATCGGCTTCATCTTCCAGGCCTACCACCTGATCGACGAGCTCACGGTGTATGAAAACATTGAGACACCACTTTTGTACAAGGGTGTTGGCGGCAGCCAGCGCAAGAGCATGGTGGCCGAGCTCCTCGACCGTTTTGCTATGGTTGCGAAAAAGGATCTCTTTCCTGAGCAGCTCAGCGGCGGCCAACAGCAGCTTGTTGGCATTGCGCGTGCAATTGTGGGTCAGCCCAAACTTCTTCTTGCTGATGAACCTACAGGGAACCTGCATTCGGAACAGGGCAAACAGATCATGGACATTTTTGAGAAGCTGAACAACGAGGGTATTACGATCATCCAGGTAACGCACTCCGAAGAGAACGCACAGCGAAGCAAGCGTGTCGTGCGTATCGCCGACGGTGCCGTAGTAACGGATGAAAAAGTGAGATAAGGATTGTGACGAACGAATAACGATTGACAATGAAACGCTTGACTACCACGCTGATTTTTGCATTCGCATTAACCACCGTCGCAACGGCCCAAACCAAAGTACTGACATTCGACGAGGCGATCAGCATTGCCATGAAAAACAATGTGCTGCTGCTTCAGCAAAAGAACAACCTTGACATCAACCAGATCCAGCAACTCTCGAGCTATGTAGCAATAGGTCCGAACCTCAATGTGAACGCCACGGCTTCCCGCTTTGACGGAAATTCTTTTAACAATAATACGGGCCAGGTGGTTAACGGGATTCGCGACAATTTCAACGCATCGATTAATGCTAATATCAACCTGTTCAGCGGGTTTCAAGCCATCAACCGGGTCAAGCAGAGCAACCAGTTGCTCGACGCGCAGGCATATATGGTGAACCGCACGACCCAGGATGTCATCAATACCGTTGCGACACAATATCTCAACGTCATGCTTGACAAGGAACTACTGCGTATTGCAAAACAAAACTTTGATGCACAAACCGCACAATTGGACCAAGTGCGTGAACATACCAAGGTTGGTTCCCGTTCGCCAGTGGATGAGTATAACCAGGAAGCAACGACAAAGGCCTCCGAACTTCTTTTCGTCAGGGCGCAGATCGCCTTGGACAACGACAAATCGCTGTTGACCCAAACATTGCTTATCGATCCTTTTGAAGACTTTGACGTTGAGCTGCCAAATTGGGACCTCAACAAGATCGGAAGTGAGGTGCTCGATAAGAACCAGCTTGCTGAAAAGGCCAAATTGCAGCGCGGCGATTACCTGCGCGCTGTGAGGCAAGAGGAAGCCCAGCGGTTTGGCCTGGCATTCGCAAAGGGGGACATGGTGCCCAACTTAGTTGCCTTTGGTTCAGTTGGTTCGGCCTACAACGACCCCAACTCCAATGGCCGCACCTTCAGCGAGCAGTTTAAGGAGGACAACTTCTTTAAACAATTTGGTGTACAGTTGCAGATACCCATCCTCAATGGTTTCCAGACCCGTTCCACTTACGTGCAGCAGAAGAAGCTTTATGACAACGCGCAACTCAACCGCAAGAACGTTGAGTACCAGATCCAAAACGAAGTGATCCGCACGGTGCACAACTACGAGGGTGCCAAGAAGCAGTACGAGATTTCCGTGGATCAACTGAAGTCAGCTGAAATTGCCTTCCAATTGGAGACTGAGCGATACAACCTCGGCATTACTCACTTCGTGGACTTTGTGAACGCAAACAGGGTTTACGTGCAGGCAGAAGCGGACAAAGCCCGCGCGGAATATAACCTGGTCTTCCAGCGCATACTGCTGGAGTACGCTGTTGGTACGCTGAAAGCGGAAGACTTGACGAATCAGAACTAGCGGTTAGCTATTGGCTTTTCGCTATTGGCTTTTTGGCTTGACTGGTGTTGAGAAGCTATCTCAAGTGTTTTTACGTGTTGATAAGGGCATGGATGCTTCTTTGAAGCCTGGATAACCTGTTCAGGAAATCACCAAGTTCATCTGCCGTTATCATTCTTAGTCTTTGTGCAACAATGAACTGAGTTTCTATTTCAAACCCAGACCCAATAGACATCTCCAGGAATCGCTTGTAGTCCTTTGTACTTGTGCGACTGAATCCTTCTGCGATGTTCAGTGGCATTGAGACAGAAGCCCTGGCTATTAAGTCCATATTTCTCCTCGTCTGGTAACTTTTGACTTAGCCTATATACCTCAACCGATAGGTTAATTGCTTCCTCCCAGATTCGTAGTTTGCGAAAGTTTCTCATGAGGCAAACCTACAATCTCACCTGGTCTCATTCATCACTACACGCTGACGGAAAACCGTGCATTTTTTCTGTATGGGCATTGACGGGAGTGGGTTTAAGTGGAATTTTAAAGCAGTCTGCCGAGAGCCAAAAGCCAACAGCATCTTCCAAAGCACTCTATGTACCCCAGGGAAGCTTGCCCCTTGCGAGGTCATTTTTCAGCAAATTCTACTTATCTTTGCGCCCCCTCATTGGTTTGAGGGCAGTCCAGGGCTGTTTTGCCCCGGCGTGAATTACAAACAAAAGTGACTTCCGGGAGCCCGCCGGGAGCATGTATCGAGGGCAGGCTTAGAATGGCTAAACAAAAGGAAAAAGGCGCAGAAAAGACCGAAAAGGCAAAAGCTGAAGCAAAGAAGCCCCTGGCCGTAAAAGGCGCCGAAGCCGATGTAGATGTTAAGACCGCGGAGGTGGAACTTGAAAACGACGATCTCGCCGCCTTCAAGGCCGCCAAGCGCGCTGAAGAGGAAGAGGGCCTGAACCGCGTGATCCGCGATGTAACAGCCCGCCAAAGCGCCGCATCATCCGTTTCAACAGAGAATTTTGACTGGGACGCTTTCGACCGCAAAGGTTTCGGCGAAGGCTACTCCGCCGCAGAACGCGAAAACCTCAACAAACTTTACTCCGGAACAGTCACTACCGTTGCCAACAGCGAAGTAGTGAAAGGCATCGTCGTAGGCATCAACAACCGCGACGTCATCCTCAATATCGGATTCAAGTCGGATGGACTCGTTCCTCTGGCTGAATTCAAGGACATGCCCGAACTCAAGATCGGCGATGAAGTGGATCTCTTCATTGAGGAGCGCGAAAACGCGATGGGCCAGCTCGTTCTTTCACGTCGCAAGGCGAAGCTCGTGAAGGGTTGGGAGTACGTGCAGACCGCACTTGACAAAGACCAGGTGATCGAAGGGTTTGTGAAGCGCCGCACCAAAGGCGGACTTATTGTAGATGTGTTTGGCATCGAGGCTTTCCTGCCAGGCTCTCAGATCGACGTGAAGCCCATCCGCGACTTCGACATATATGTAAATAAGAACATCGAAGTGAAAGTGGTGAAGATCAACTACACCAACGACAACGTGGTTGTTTCACATAAGGTGCTGATCGAAAAAGACCTCGAGCAGCAAAAGGCAGCGATTCTCACCAACCTCGACAAGGGCCAGGTATTGGAAGGCGTAATCAAGAACATGACCAACTTTGGTGTGTTCATCGACCTTGGCGGCGTGGACGGCCTGCTTCACATCACCGACATTTCCTGGGGTCGTGTAGCGCACCCGGAGGAGGTATTGAAGCTCGACCAGACCGTGAAAGTGGTTGTGCTCGACTTCGACCAGGACAAGAAACGCATCAGCCTCGGCATGAAGCAGCTTACCCCGCACCCGTGGGAGTCGCTGCCGGCAGAGATTGTGGTAGGTTCGAAAGTGAAGGGCCGCATCGTAAACGTAGCCGACTACGGAGCGTTCCTCGAACTGCAGCCCGGCGTGGAAGGACTCATCCACGTAAGCGAAATGAGTTGGTCGCAGCACTTGCGCAACCCCCAGGACTTTATCAAAGTTGGGGACAATGTTGACGCAGTGGTACTCACCATCGACCGCGATGAGCGCAAAATGTCACTCGGTCTCAAGCAACTTACGGAAGATCCGTGGACGCGTGCCGAGGTTCTCACGAAGTACGCTATTGGCACTACACACAAGGGCATCGTGCGCAACCTCACCAACTTCGGGCTGTTCCTGGAGCTGGAAGAAGGCATCGACGGACTCGTGCACGTCTCAGACCTGAGCTGGACAAAGAAGGTGAGGCACCCTTCGGAGTTCACCAAGGTGGGAGAAAAGCTGGAAGTGAAAGTGCTCGAGCTGGATGCAGCCAACCGCCGCCTGGCGCTAAGCCACAAGCATCTCGAGCAGAACCCCTGGGATACATTCGAAACGATCTTCACGCCTGGTTCCGTACATAAGGGCACCGTGGTGAACAAGAACGACAAGGGTATGATCGTTGAGCTGCAATACGGCATCGAAGGCTTCTGTACGATCAAAAATATCACCAAGCAGGATGGCACGAGGACGGAGATCGGCGAATCGCTCGATTTCAAGGTGCTGGACTTCTCCAAAGAAGACCGCCGCATTTCCCTGAGCCACAAGGCCACGTGGTCAGCGGAGGTTGAAGAGAAACCCGCCGCACAGGCTGCGCCCAAGCGCAAGCCCGAGCCAAAGGGCAAGACCATTGCCAACATCAACCAGCAGACTGAGAAGTCGACGCTGGGCGACCTGGAGGCGTTGAGCGCCCTTAAGGAGAAGATGTCGGCTTCGAAATCGACACCTCCTTCCGAGGGAGCAAAGAGCGAATAAGTAATTAATGGTTTAAGTGAGAGAGGGCGCCTGAAAGGGTGCCCTTCTTTTTTGGCTGGTATCGCCAGCCGGGCACGACAGTCAATGTTGCACAAGGACTTTTCTGAGGATGCTGGCCTCTCCGGAAAAGCAGCGCACAAGATAGATTCCGGATGTGAAGCTTGAAAAATCTATCCTGACCGTGCTGGTCGAAGGTGGAATTGTCTGACTTACGATCTGCCGACCCAGGGGATCATAGACTGCGGTATGAGTTGCCTGGAATCCACCCAATTGAATTTGCAGGACGTCATCGACTGGATTTGGATAAAAGGATAATCCTTGGGAATCAGCCAATGCAGTCAAGGGGTCAATGACCACAATGTCTACGCAGTGTGTGAAGGTGCCGCATACATTTCCCCATGAAAGACACACCGCATAGGTACCGCCGCTACTGAATTCATGCGTTGGGTTTTGCTCGTTAGACTGTTCCGTGTCGCCAAATTCCCAATGCCAGGTGGTTATGCCGGTGCCGTTTGCCGTAAAGTCTACCGAAAGCCCATCAACTGAGTATTCAAATGTGTTAGGGTCTGGTGGTGGGCAAACTATCTCGATCTGCTGGCTGCTTTGGTCAGAGCCGCATGCGTTTGTAGCCGACAGTATGATTGTTTTCTGGCCACGCTGGTCGTAGGTATGTGTTGGTGATAGCGCTGTAGAAAATTGTCCATCTCCAAAATCCCACGCCCATGAAACGGCGTTGGTGAGGGGTGAGGATAGTGTTACTGAAAAATCCTGGACGACCGCTGTGAAGGAAGTAGTTGGTACTGGGCAAACAATGAATACTTGCTTGGTGAAGGAGGATCCAGGGCATCCGTCAAAGGCTGTGAGCGTAACATTGTAAGTTCCTTCCAATTGGTAGTGATATAAGGGACTCACCCCTCCGGTGCCATCCCCATAATTCCACGTATAGTTGAGTCCGGGCGACGACAGGTTACTAAGAGTAACATCGAGATCTTGCGTTGTGAAACTGAAATCCATTTGCGGTTGGTCGCAACCCATCACGGAAGAGCAATACTGCTTTCGGCCGCAGGCAGGTCCAATAGTAAGGCAAACATCATAGAATCCGTCAGCGATAAAGGTGTGTGTCGGATTTAGTTCCGTGGAACTCCCGCCGTCGCCGAAATCCCATACCGGATTCTCAAGGTTCCCTGTGGAGAGATTGGCAAATGTTACCTGCCGCCTGTCCCTTCCATCAATTCCGAAGAATGCTTGTGTTGCATTCGGACACGGCGGGTCAACAACCGTGATATCCTTACAAAGGTTTGATGAGCCGCAAGCATTTGTTCCGGTAACGCACACGGTATATGTGCCGGCCTGGGCGTACGTATGAAAGACGAAGTTAAAGCCAGTGCCATAACTGACTATTGTTCCGTCACCGAAATTGATGATGTGCTCATTCTCAGCTGGATTTTGATGGAAAAGGTAGACTCCCAACGAGCCAGCATCTTGATTCATGGTGAAATCGACAACCGGATCGCAGTCAAAGGTGAGGGTTTGACAGGAACCTGCGGGAATACAACCATTTACTGTAGTCACACATACATTGTAGTCACCATCGGCCAGAAAGGCGTGAACAGGATTGGTGTCCGTTGATATTGTGCCATCGCCAAAATCCCACACAACAACAGCATCTTCAGATAGCGTAAACTCAACTGTCCTGGCTTCAGTCACGGTCTCAAAAGTTAGTGCGACTGGCGCCACCAATATTTTAACACGCTTTACTGACCAGCAATCACCCGAGTACCCGGTAACAGTGTATTCAGTTGTGACAACAGGTGATGCAATGGGATTTAGAATGGACGCATTCGACAGGCCTGTAGCTGGAAGCCACTCATAAGTAGTTGCACCTGAAGCGTTGAGTTGAACCGAGCCACCTGGGCAAATGGTTATACTTTCATCTGCTACCGATAACACTGGTGGGCTATTGCTGCAACCCCCGCTTGAGAGGCGTCGGATCGAAGAGGTTTCGCCGAAAGTCGCGATCGAAATGGCCTGGCATTCCACGGGACCCAGCGCTGTTCCAATTTGCTGTTGGCCATCTCCGACGTTCTGCATCCATTCGAGATCTCCGTTTTGGAGTATGCTGAGAAGGACTGCATCCTCACTTCCAGCTGTTCTCAACCCCAACTGCTGCCCAAATGCATCATAGACGCCAAAAGTTGCGAAGGAGCCATAGGCAACAATTTTTTGAGGCGTTACACGGAGTTGCTCCAAGCTCAAGTTCTTTGAAAGCCGTGTCCACGCTACATTACCTGTGTAATTCCACTTAACAAGGTAGCTGTCGGCTACGCTGTTTATCCCCCCATCCCATACAAATTCTTCAGCAATTCCACCTGAAACATAAGCGGATTGCCCATCAACAGTTATACGGTGAACCTTGCTGGGGCTATATGTCGGATCAATGAATTGCCCCAGGTAAGCTTCCCGCCAGGCTTCATTAAACCGTGCAATGAAGGGCCGTGTTCCTTCACTGATTATCAATGACGTTGTTCCAAAATTCAATGTTCCGGAAGCATGGCCTACAACAATAACGTTTCCTGCATGGTCTGATGCCAGTTTGAGCGAATTGATCATAGGTGCCTGACCATTGTCCAAGCCAATTGGATTCTCAAAGGGGACAATTCCTCCAAAATTGTAATGATTGACATATTCACCGCTAGAGTGCACTTTGGTAAGGGTCAATGTTGCTCCGCCGTTACCTTGTCCAGGAATGGATAGAATACTTCCTGAAGCTGAACTGAATTGAAAGTTTCCTCCATGAAGACTGGCTATAAAAACTGCTTCGTTGCTTAGAACAATATCAGCGAGAAGGTGATAGTCGGGCGCCAGTTGCGAAATCTGCGATGCAGCGTGAGTTTTCCAGAGGAGATTTCCATCCGGCGCGTGTTTCATGACTGCCCATTGGAAGCGGCCGTCATGAAGGGGATTGAGATTGTCAGGAGTAAATTCAGTTCCATCATCAAGCACTAACTTTTCAGCCCGAAAGGACATGCCGGTATAGAGATTTCCATTGCTGTCGATTTCAAGTCCCATGCCATAGCTGTTGAAATAGGTTAATCCGCTTGTGTAGGCGGTTTGACCATCAAGGACGGCCTCCTTTTTCCAAAGCAAAGTCCCTAGAGGCGATATTTTTTCAAGGAAGAAAAAGTAGGTACTGTGACCGAAATCGCCGACGGGATCCCAGGTGTACCCTGTTTGATAGAGATTGCCTTGTGCATCGAATTGGGAATCCTTCACGAACTTGGTTGCGGTCCCCTGGGGCGCGCTCTCGTTGGAGCAAGTTGTTGGGGTGAAGACCGGGCTGTGATTGAAAACAAATATGACAGTATCTTTTGTGTGCAAGCAGCCGAAAGGACTTTCAATTTCCAGGTGGATAGACTTTCGTCCAGGAGTACTGTAGCTCACTGGGGTCGGTTGTGTCAGTCCGGAAGGGGGAGCACCCGGACCAAAATCCCACTGAGAATTTCCTGGTGTTGATTGGTTGACTATGGGAACGGGCTCATCAAGGAAATAGTCCAATCTCGGCAGTGTGAACTGTGCGACCGGATGATCGATTTCAATTGTCTGCACGTCCTGAAGAATCACGCAAGACAATTCGGCACTAGTGACCACCATGGTGCCTGACATTGGTGACCAGGTGAATGCTCTTGTGCCACCATCCCCAATGAACTGCTCTGTGTTGTTGGGCAAATAAATCGTGTATTCAAGGCCAGGAAGCGTATTTCTTACTTCGACCACAACCTCCACCTCCTCCTCGCAGACCGTTGGCCTTGGAAGATGGATATCCATCGTGTAGCCGGGGGACAAAACATTTATTGGGAACGGCTGGGTAGTGGCAATAGTATCGCATCCATTCGAACTCATTCCTTCGACTGAAAGTGTTCGGCTTGATGGAATCCCATTGGGGACGCTCATGGAGAAGGACCCGCCTCCAGTGGCCGGGCCAGCCAGGACAGTAGCCCCATCGAGCAACCGGTATATTACGCCAACCTCCGGGTTATTGACGACAACATTAAAGCCGGCATTTGCGCAAATATATAAGTCGTTGTTTGCAAGGCTGACATCAACCGTTGCGGGCGTGATCGGTGTGCTATAGTTGTAAACCTTTGAGAAGGTGCTTACTTCTCCTCCACGGCTAGCTTCAAGCAGAACCTCATACGAATCATCCGTGACAAAGTCAAAACTAAAATTATGACTTGTGGACTGTTGTTGTCCATTGATGTACCACGAATATGCATCCGCAGGGTCTCCATAGTTACTAAAATTGATGAGCCTATTGCATGGGTTATGGTCATCTGTAAACAATGCAACGGGTAATGTCTGACCCCCAGCGTTTGTTGTCTTAGCCAGGTAGCCACCTTCACCTCCAATGTACCCAGTGCTTGGGTTAACAAAGCTTAGAGCGAACAGATCGCTTGTAATGGTCTGCGTTACTTTCTCCCACCGGCTCCCGCCATTGGTTGTCTTTAATACACCATTACCGACGATATAGCCTGTAACCGGATCAGTGTAGAATACGCGAAAGGCAACACCTAACTCAACAAGATTAAGTGACCAGTTCGCACCACCATCCGTGGTTGTATAAATCTGACCAAGGCTGGTAATGAGCGTGCCATGGGTGAGACTGGTGAAAAATCCGGAAACGAAACCTTGACCGCCAGGCGTATTAACGGCTGTCCATGTAAGTCCGCTATCGATGGTTTTGAACAGCGTATTGTTCCCCACTAGAAATCCAATCTGTGTATCAAGGAAGTGCAGGTCATTGAGGTCCTCGTTGGTGAGAGAAAAATCTGCCGCCCAGCTGTTTCCACCATCAATGGTCCGCACGATGTGGCCCCGTTTCCCTGTGGCAATACCATGGGTTGCACTGGTAAAATGGACATTTACAAGCCCTTGGAAGAGTTCCGCTTCTGGATTGGCAAGGTGTACAATGTTCCAATGGATACCTCCATCAACCGTCTTCATGATATAGTCGTTGCCGCTCAATATGTTCCAACCAGCGGCGAAGCCGACGAGGTTGTCAATGAAGTGCGCGTCTCTCACGAGGCTCGATTCCATGATAACCTCTGTTACTGTATCATGTTCGCTGTAGTTTGACGCTGTCCACGACACACCACCATTTGTTGTAACATGTACGCGGTTACCGGCGGTGATGTATCCAAAGTAGGGGTCCAGCCAATGAATCGATGTTATATGCATCCCGGAAGTTTGCGGAGTAGACTGCTGCACAAACTGCCCAAAACTGTTCAGACCGGTGAACAGCAACAGGAATAGGGTGTTTCTAAGGGTCATTGGTCCCAAAAAACCAAAGATACGAATTGGTCCTAGCTGGCAGTGATACGAAAATCAACTACGTAGTGACCTGGATCGTGCCTATTTCTCCATGATTTCCATAAACACCCTGAACCCCACCATACCGGAAGGCTTGGTGTAGTCGTTGACCGACCAAAGTGTTGCATCGGGGGGAAAGTCATTCCAGCTGCCACCGCACGCCTTGCCCTTTTCATCAATCATCTCGGCGACATTTCCAACCACATCGTACAGCCCGATGTTATTGGGAAAGTACGAAGCCGTTTGTGCCATCCTCGACCACCCGTCTCCGTATGGAGGACACTTGAATTTTGCGGGGGCGCCTTTCGGCGGGATGCACGGCTGGTATTTCAATGGCTCCTTAAAGTTCCCTAGAAAGAAGTTCAGGTGATTTTGCGCCTTCTTACGGTAATGGTAGGCACCCCACCAGGGATACCAAACTTCGTCCTTCACCCAAAACTTTTTTTTCTTCTTCTTTCGATCGACCACCTCTTTCACTGTATCAACGGGCACAGCAATCATGACATAGTTCTCTTCTGGTTTCCACGACTGAAATTCCGGGTCTCCTGCTGCGATGCGCCATTCGTCGAGTGTTGGCAGCCGGAATTTCACTTTCTTGTAACGCTTTCGCTGCGGGCTGTTGTTGTATTCATCCGTGAGCCATGCGCAGTAGGCGACGGCTCCCTCATAGGAGATATTTACAGCCGGGTAGCTGCTGTAATTAGCCGTGCTGTCGTGCCTTTTGCGCTCACTCCCTTTGCGGTCGGCCTGGTAGCGCCGGAAGTAGGCCTTGTCTGCATCGCGGTAGTTCGACAGGTCAAAGGCGAAATTGTCACCGCCACTTCCGCTGAAATACAGAAACCGGTTGTACTCGAAGTTAGTCACTTCCGTATTACTCGCGTAAAGGTTGCCACGAATAGCACGCATCGGTTCTAACAGATCATTGGGATGGAGCTTCTTCGACGAAACGGAGACTTCGTTCAATTCAACCACGTATTCACGCAGGTAGATCGTGACAGGGCTTCGAAGGTTTGAACCCTTTGCAGTGACTGTCTTGAACCCGACATAGGAAACCACGATGGAGTCCTCGGGACCGACGTTGTCCAGGGTGAATTCCCCGTTTTCATTTGTGATCACACCCATGCTCCTGGCTGGAATCACGATGTTGGCGTAGGGGAGCGGCTCCTTTGTTTTGGAATCCAATACTCGTCCTGTGATTCCCTGCGCCGAGGCAATGAGGTTGACACAGAAAAGCAATGAAGTAAGGTGGGTGCCGGGGTGCACGCTTGAAAGTATGTATTTGTTGAGAATAAGGTGTAACTATTGGAAGTTTTCCCGATGAAACGATAAATGCCTTCGACGAGTTTACAGCAGGCTGGTTGGCCAAGCTTTATCTCTGCCTTCAACAAATAAGGAAAACACCAGGTCAGCCGTTTTATTTTCCAGTGCAATGGGGATGATGCCTAACGCCAATACCAAGGGAAGAAAGCCACCAATCTTTTGACGCGCCATAACCCTGCTTGGGGGCGTTGCGTACATTAGTCCTATAAAACAAACGCAATGAAAAGGCTTTTCACGCTCATCCTCGGTATCGCATTTCTAACCTCATGTGATCCAGGCAGTTCCACCGAGGCTGAAATCAAGGCCGTAGAAACGTCCTTATCTTCCATTGTACATATCACCGGTGATTCTCTATGGACGATAGAAGACAGAATGAAGCACTATGGTGTGCCAGGGGTTAGCATCGCAGTGATCAAGGACTACAAGATTGTTTGGGTGAAGTCCTACGGGATCATCGATAAGGAAACCAATGAGCCAGTCACGGGTAAGACGCTCTTTCAGGCAGGATCGATCAGCAAGCCAGTTGCCGCTTATGGAGCATTGAAGTTCGTGCAGGATGGAAAGCTGGACGCCGAGACTGATGTGAATGCTTACTTGAAGAGCTGGAAATTGCCGGATAGCGAATTCACGAAGGATAAGAAGGTCCATCTGAAACATTTGGTCAGCCACAGTGGCGGCATTACTGTTCATGGCTTTCCGGGTTACAGTCCAGACCAACAAGTTCCGACACTTGTGCAGGTGCTTGATGGTATGGCACCGGCAAATACTGCAGCTATCCGTGTGGACAAGGTGCCGGGAGAAAGCTGGCGCTATTCCGGTGGCGGCTACACCATCATGCAACAGATGCTCATCGATATTGATGGAAGGTCGTTCCCGGAAATCCTGAAGGCATCGGTGCTTGACCCGATTGGGATGTCAAACAGCACTTACGAGCAACCGCTGCCGCCAGGCAAAATCGAATTTGCAGCTACGGGCTACTTGCCCAACCACCAGCAAACGAAAGGTAAGCGCCACACCTACCCGGAAATGGCGGCTGCGGGATTGTGGACAACAGCTGAGGACCTGGCACTATGGGCCATAGATGTACAGTTGTCATACCAGGGTAAAAGCAACAAGGTGCTTTCAAAGGAAATGACGGAGCTTTTCCTCACGCCGTACTCCGGTGAATCTGGACTTGGGGTCTTCATTGACGGTCCCGATAAAAAGGATGTCTACTTCGGACACGGCGGGTGGGATGAGGGTTTTTCCAGCGAACTCGTTGCGCACCGCGATAAAGGCTACGGTGCAGTTGTGTTGACCAATTCCAACCACCCGGCTTTCATCGAAGAGCTGATCAATGGTGTTGCCCTCGCCTACAAGTGGGATGACTATGTTTTGGAATACAAGTCCTTGCCGATGGATGAAGCCTCTTTTGCAGGCATTCTCGGCCGCTATCGCTACGGATCGGATGGCCTGGTTAAAATCTACAACGAAGGCAACCGGTTGTTTTATGATCATTCTGCCATCGACCCGATGGAAATGTTCAAAATCACCGACACTACTTACGCAAGGCGCGAGCGCGAAGCCCGGATCGCGTTCATGACCAACCAGGCCGATGGCACAAGACACCTCGTATTCATCACCGACGATAAGGCGCCTGTCAAATACGAACATGTGATGATGTCCGACACTGAGAAAATTCCGACCGAGTATTTCAATGAAGGCGACTACGCCGGTGCGCTGAAGGCCTTTGAGAAGATACTTGCTGCCAATCCAAAGGATGAAGACGCGGCAGAGGGGTCGCTTAACAACCGCGGTTACCGCTTCATGGAGGACGGCAAGTACAAGGAAGCCAGGGAGATGTTCCGGATCAACATGGAATTGTACCCGCTAAGCTACAACGTTTACGACAGCTACGCTGACGCGTGTATCAAGCTCGGTGACCGCGACGAGGCGATGGAGAGCCTGAAGGAAGCCCTGGCGCTTAAGCCCGACTTTGCAGCTGCGAAGAAGAAGCTAGATTCGCTGAAGAGTGCTAAGCCCTAGTTTTGAGGCAGAACTTTCATTATCAAGCCAGGAAGTTTATTTTTGTGCCCGCTAAGGCTATCGGATTGCTAATGGCTTAACCCGGTGTCGTTATTCATAGTTGGTCTCGTGGCCGACTTGCCCGCCGAATCGTTTCGCGAAGGAGGGGTGGCTAGAGAAGTGAGTAGAAAGTGAGGTAGTTAAATGATTTGGTCTCGTGGCCGACTTGCCCGCCGAATCGTTTCGCGAAGGAGGGGTGGCTAGAGAAGTGAGTAGAAAGGGAGGTAGTTAAATGATTTGGTC
>Ga0187893_10010210_pt1 | contig 14106 bp, 13 predicted proteins | sample MA1701074metaG_FD_139574 | JGI IMG/M metagenome (GOLD analysis project Ga0187893, IMG submission 139574) | White microbial mat communities from a basaltic lava cave in the Kipuka Kanohina Cave System on the Island of Hawaii, USA - MA170107-4 metaG ...
CCGTCGAGCGGCTGCGGCGCGAGATCGAGCCCGCCACCGCCGCCGAGTTCCTCCGCTTCCTCGCCTGCTGGCAGCACGTCGACCAGGAGCACCGGCTCGACGGGCCGCGCGGCGTCGCCGAGGTGGTGCGGATGCTCGCGGGGTTCGAGGTCCCGGCGCGCGCCTGGGAGGCGTCGGTCCTCCCGCTCCGCGTCCGGGACTACCGGCGGGAGTGGCTCGACCAGGCGACGCTCTCCGGCGAGGCGGCTTGGGGGCGGCTCTGGGGCGGCGGCGCGGCGGCGGTGCGGACGACGCCGATCGCGATCGTGATGCGCGAGGACCTCGACCTCTGGCGCGGGCTCGCGCCGCCGGCCGACCTGGCGGCGCTCTCCTCGGCGGCGCTCCAGGTCGAGGAGGCGCTCCGCGCGCGGGGGGCGATGTTCCCGCAGGAGCTCGCCCGGGCGGCGCGGCTGCTGCCGGTGCAGTTCGAGGGGGCGCTCGGCGAACTCATCGGCGCGGGGCGGGTCACCTGCGACTCCTTCGGCGCGCTGCGGTGGCTGGTCGTGCCCGCGTCGAAGCGCCGGGTCGCGGCGACGGTGGGCCGCTGGTCCCTCTTCCGCGACACGCCGGTGTCAGATACGGATCGTCCCGCCGACACGCCGGTGTCAGACACCGGCGTGTCGGGCGATATCGAGGTCGTCGGGTTCGTCGCGCGGCAACTCCTGCGGCGGTGGGGGGTGGTGTTCCGGACGGTCCTGGCGCGGGAGCGCATCCCGATCCCCTGGCGCGACCTGCTGCGGGTCCTGAGGGCCATGGAGCTCCGCGGCGACGCGCGGGGCGGGCGGTTCGTCCAGGGCTTCTCCGGCGAGCAGTACGCCCTGCCCGAGGCGGTGCCGCTCCTGCGCGCCGTGCGCCGCCGCGGCGCGATGGCCCCGGTCGAGGTCTCCGCCGCCGACCCCCTCAACTTCGTCGGCGTCCTCGTCCCGGGCGAGCGGGTGCCGCCGGCGGCGTGGAAGCGGGTGGCCGTGGCGTGAGATGACGACGGTGTCGGACACCGTCGTCATGGGACAGATCGTGTCTGACACCGGCGCGTCGGCCGGGCGTAGAGTGGGGGGATGGGGCTCGAGCCGGAGTTCGCCCGGTCGGCGGCCGCTGCGATCGCGGCCGCGTGGATCGCCCTCGTCGCGCTCGGGTCCCCGGCGCCGGGTCCGCCCGGACGCTGGCCCTGGACCCGGCTGACGCCGCGCCTCTCGATCCTCGGCGCGCTCGCCGTCGCCACGCTGTTCGCCGCGCTCGCCGCCTGGCAGAACGGGGGGATCCCGGACATCGAGGCGTACGGCCTCGACCCGGACGGTTTCTGGGTGCGGCTCGCCCCGCCGGCCCGCACGCTGGCGATGGGCGCGGCCATCCTGGCGATCGTCGCCGCGATGGCCGGCCTCTCCGCCTGGATCGGGGCCCGCAGCCGCGTCGCCGCCCGCGGCGCCGTTCTGTTCGCGGTGCTGCTGCTCGCGGGCGCGGTGTGGCCGCTGTTCTCGATCCCGCGCTGGTGCGAGCATGCCTTCGCCCCGGAGGAGGCCCCGGCGGCCTCCCCGCTCGCGTTCCACAGCCCCGACTGCGACCCCGCCCGCTGGGTGGAGGCGTGGCTCGTGGCGCTGCACCCGCTCTCGGCCTGGGGGATGGCGGCCGCGGCGGCGGGAGGCGCCGCGAGCCTCGTCGCGTTCCGCCGCGCGACGGCGCGGGCCGACGCGGCCGGCCGGGAGGCCGCCGTCGCGGCGCTCGCCTGCTGCGGCGTCCTGCTGCTCGGGCTCGGAGCGCTCGACATCGACAAGCGGGCGGCGTGGGCGGCCCACGAGTCCCATCGCGAGCGCAGCAGCTACTGGTGCGACTCCTCGTTCCAGCTGAGCGTGCGCTGCTACTTCGGGGCAGGGGATCTCGACCTGGACTCGATCGAGTTCTCGTACGGGGGCGGCGAGGTCGAGCCGTCCTCCCGGTACGCCCCTTTGTCCTTGTGGAACTGCGTCTGCCCCGCGCCCGCGACGGGCCCTCCGCTCCCGCCGTGGCTCGCGGGGCTCGCCGCCGGGGCGGGTCTCTTCGCCGTCCTCTTCGGCGAGTTCCACCTCCGCGGCCGGCGGCTCCTGAGGGATCCCGACACGGGCGAAGTGGTTCCCGCGGCGCCATGACGCCGCGGACGCCCTCCGACGCCGATCGCGCGCGCCGCGCGGGGCGCCTCCTCAGGTGGATGGCGATTCTCGCGCTGGCCGCCCACCTCGTACTCGCGGGGTACGCCTGGTTCGAAGCGACGGGCCTCCCGCTCTACGGCAGCCGACGCAACCCGGGGGAACTCGCCTCGGTGATCGAGGGCGCGATCTCCAGGTCCGTCGGCGTCCTGACGCTGCTGACCCTCGCGATCCTCGTCCTGTCGGGGTGGCGGCGCCCGCGGCCGCCCGGGGCGGGATGGCGCGTCCCCTGGGAGTGGCCCCTCGCCGCCGGGGCGGTCGTCGTGGCAGCTCTCCTGCCGCTGCACGGCCCGTACGACCCGACCACCGGGGGCCGGACGTCCCCCGCCTGGACCGAGCGCGCCTGCGCGACGGGGGTGCTGGTCGGCGTCGTCGCGGCGCTGGTGGTCCTCCAGCTGACGGTCGCGTACGCCGCGGCCCGGGGCCCGAGGCGGGCGGAGCGGCGGGAGGGCCTGCGCGACGCGCTCGCGCTCTGGGGGTTCCTGCTCCTCGCGGGGGCGCTCCTCGTAGTCGAGGGGCGGACCATGGGTCTGATGCTGGAGATCCGGCTCCTCGGGCCGCGCTCCCCGGCCTGGGGGAGTCTCGGGCCGGTCTGGCTCGAGGCGAACCGCCTGCCGCTGGCGTTCGCCTTCGCGGGCCTGGTCGCGGCCGTGTTCGGGGCCCTGCACCTCCGGCGCCCGGGACAGATCGTGTCTGACACCGGCGTGTCGGAGAATTCGGCCTCATGATCCGCCTCGTCGCCACGGACGTGGACGGGACGCTGGTGGTGCCCGGCGGGCCGGTGCCGGACGAGAACCGCGCCGCCCTCCGCGAAGCGGCCGCCCGCGGCGTCGGCGTCGCGCTCGCGACGGTGCGCGTCCGCCGCACCGCGCTCCGCATCCAGGCCGAACTCGGCATCCCGGTCCACATGGTCTGCCAGGCGGGGGCGACGGTCTTCGACGCCGACGGGCGGCTCCTCCTCGAGGAGGCCATTCCCCTCGACCTCGCGCGGGAGATCGCCGCCTTCGCCGACGCGAGCCGCTTCGGCATCCTCGCCACGATCGACGGCGAGCACCGCCGGGGGCCGGGCCACGAGAACGCGCTCCCCTCGGATCGTCCGCCGATGCCCGAGGCCCCGACGAACCTCTCCATGCTCGACGCTCCGCCGACCCGGATCATGGTCACCGGCCCGCGCGGCGTCGGGCTGCTGATGGAGCGGTTCGCGGGCGCGCCGCTGCGCGTCGTCCGCCACTACCGCGCCGACGGCTCGATCCTGGACGCCGCCGTCACGGCGGCCGGCGCCTCGAAGGAGAGCGGTCTCGCCGTCCTGCTCGACCACCTCGGCATGGCCCCCGGCGAGGTGCTCGCCGTCGGTGACGCGGAGTCCGACGCCGCGATGCTGCGCCTCGCGGGCGTCGGCGTCGCGGTGGCGGACGCCGACCCGCCCGCGCTCGAGGCCGCCGACTGGATCGCGCCCCGGGCCGTCGAGTGCGGCCTCGCGGCCGCGGTGCGCCGGTTCGCCGGTCCTGCCGGGCGCCGCTAGGATCGACGGCGCATGGGGACCCCGGAACTCGCGGCGGCGTCTCTGGCGATGGGGCCTCCCATGGTCGCGCTCGGGATGTGCTGGTCGGCGATCCGGGAGGGCCGGCCGGCGCGGGCCGAGACTCTCGCGACGTTCGCCGGCACCTGGTCCTGGATGCTGATGGGGGCCGGCGGGGTCTTCGCCGTGCTCGGGGTCCTGGCGGGGTTCCCGATCTGGCGCCACGCCGTGCTCCTCGCGGGGCTCGCGACGCCGGTCGCGCTCTGGCTCTACGCGCGCTCGCTCTACGGCGCGATCCGGGCGCGCCGCGAGGCCGATGCCCGCCGGGCCGGCCCTACTCCGCCAGTCGCCGGTGGCGGATCGGCTGCTCGAGGATGAGGACGGCGAGCGCCGTCGAGAGGATGCGGCCGCCGACCTCCCTCTCGTAGAGGCCCTCGGGGTCCCACGACCCGCGGGCGCAGCCGCCCTTCTGCTGGTGGCCGACGAGCGCCGACCGCGCCGCGGCGTACCAGGAGGTCCACTCTCCGCCGCCCCGCTGGAAGAGCGCCACGCTCCCGTTCCACCAGTCCATCTCGCTCAGGTTCCCCATCTGGACCTTCATCCGGCCGCGGCCGGGGACGTCGACCTCCCGGAAGGAGATCTCCCACTTCGGCGGGCGGGCCCGCGCGAACGCGAGGTGCGTGCGGTGGCGCGGCCCCGAGAGCCCCGCGCGGAGGACCTCGCGGATGGACGCCGCCGCGAAGGCGTTGTAGGTGGTGGGCGTGTAGCCGTAGGAGCGCCCGTCGAGCAGGTAGGCGAGCTTGCCGTCCTTCTCCTCGAGCGTGTTCAGCCAGCGGTCCACCCCCTCGCCGAGGTCCTTCGGGAGTTCCGCCCCCGCGTCCCGCGCCGCGACGAGCGCCGTGGCGACGAAACCCGTGTAGGGGACGTCGGAGCCCTTGCGGAAGGACGCGATGTAGCCCCAGGCCCCGTCCTCGCCCCGCGCCGCGAGGAGCCGCTTCGCGCCGCCGACCGCGGCGTCGGCCCAGCGCCGCTTCCGCTCGAGCGACTCCGCCTCGGCGAACGCCTCGGTGGCGAGCGCCGCGGCCCAGGGGTCGCCCGCGCCGCGGAGCCGGCGGAGCGTCTTCTCGAGGAGCTTCGCCCGCGCGTCCCCGACCGGGTCGGGGAGGTGCCCGTTGCCGAGCAGCGCAAGGGCGGCGAAGGCCGAGAGCGCGTCGTCGAAGGGGCAGGGCGCGTCCTCGCCGTGGTGGCCCTTGCCGATCCCCCTGCAGGGGGTGCCCTCCGCCGCGCAGCGCGCGGCGAAGCCGTCGGCGTCCCAGCCGCCGTCGGGGAGCGCGTGCCGCTCGAGCCAGTCGAGGCCGGCCTCGATCGCCTTCGCCGCCTCGGAGGTCCCGCCGAGCCGCTTCCAGGCGTCGTCGCGCTCCTTCCCCGGGAGGCGGGGCCCGACGAAGCGGGGCGCGGGGAGGGCCGGCGCGGCGGCGGGCTCCTCGGGGGCGGCGCGGGCCGCCGGCGCCGCGGCCGCGAGCCCGAGGAGGAGGACCGCGATCCGACGCCGCCTCCCTCCGCCGCCGCCGTCCGCCATCGCGCGCCCTCCCGTCTGCCCCTATTCCCCGGGGCCGGGCTCCTCCTCCGGGTCGATGAGGAGCCCCTGCACCCAGCCGAGGAGGTGGACGAGGAGGACGGCGCGGTCGCGGGCGTCCTTGATGTCCGTCGGGAACCCCGCGTCCATCTCGAAGGCGGTGATCCCGTGCCGGTCCCCGAGGGCGACGCGGACGCCGGCGAGCGTCGAGAGCCAGGCCGCGACGTGCTTCGCCGGGATCGGGAGCCGCAGCCCCCCGCGGAAGATGGACTCGGGCGCGAGCCCCTCGAGGTCGCGGAGCACGGTCGTCCGCGCGCTCTCGAACAGGTGGCGGAGCTCCGGCTCCGCGTGCCTCCTCCAGTGCCCGTCGCCCTCCTCGTCGCCCGCGTAGGGCGAGCCGGCGAGCCGCGCCGGGCGGCCCTCGCCGTCGGGCCGCAGCAGCTCCCGCAGCTCCCGCAGCGCCAGGCCGATGGCCGGCGGGAGGTCCCGGAGCACCAGCCCGCCGTCCTTCCGGCGCTCGACGCGCGGGCCCCGTCCCACCCCTACTCCTCCACCGGCTCGAGCGTGGCGAGGAGGTGGGCGGCCCGCAGCTTCATCGCGTAGACCTCGGCCTGCTCCCGGCCGCCCGTCCAGAGGATCGAGCGGCCGTTGCGGTGGACCTCGAGCATGTGCGTTTCCGCCTTCGGTCGCGGGTAGCCGAAGATCTGCATGAACACGCGCGTGACGTAGACCATCAGGTTGATCGGGTCGTCGTGGACGATCACCTTCCAGGGCTTCGCGAGGTCGGTGCGCGTCTCCTCGAGGACCTGCGTGCCGGTGCGCGGCGCCTTCGCCATGGGGCCGATTCTGCCGTCCGCCGCCGCGCGCGCGAAGTCCCGCGCATTCCTTCGGCCGGCGCGCGCGGGGCGCGAGGCTCCCGCGGTGCGCATCGGGGACCTCGACTACGACCTGCCGGAGCGGTTGATCGCGCAGGAGCCGGCGGCGCGGCGGGACGCGTCGCGCCTCCTCGTTCTCGACCGCGCGACGGGAGCGGTCTCCCACCGCGCCTTCGCGGACCTGCCGTCGCTCCTGCGGCCGGGGGACCTGCTGGTGGTCAACGACGCCGCCGTCTTCCCGGCGCGCCTCGACCTCCGCCGCCCCACGGGCGGCCGCTTCGACGCCCTCCTCCTCGAGCCCGACCCGGCCGACCCGCTGCGGTGGGAGGCGCTCCTCAACGCCCACGGGAAGATCCGCGTCGGCGAGCGGCTCGCTGTCGAGCGCGGCGGCGGCGCGGCGCTCGTCACCGAGGGCTGGCGCGCCGGGACCTGGACCGTGCGGTTCGAGGGGACGGACGACGTGCGCGCGCTGGCCGCGCTCGCGGGGCGGGTGCCGCTGCCCCCCTACATCCGCCGCGCGCGGGGCGCCGACGCGCGGGACCCCCTCGACCGCGAGCGCTACCAGACCGTCTACGCGCGCGACCCGGTCGCCGCGGCGGCGCCGACGGCGGGGCTCCACTTCACCCCGGAGGTGCTGCGCGCCTGCGAGGCGCGGGGCGCGCGCCGGGCGGCGGTCACGCTCGCGGTCGGGCCCGGGACCTTCCGGCCCGTGAAGGCGGAGCGGGTCGAGGAGCACCCGATGCACCCCGAGAGGTGGCGGATCCCCGAGGCGACGGCCGGGGAGGTGCGAGGGGCCCGCGCGGCGGGGGGGCGCGTCGTCGCCGTCGGCACGACCGCGGTCCGCACGCTCGAGGCCGCGGCCGCCGCGTCCCCCGACGGCCTGCCGCGCGCGGGGGAGGGCTCGACGGACCTCTTCATCCTCCCGGGGCACCGGTTCCGCTGCGTGGACGCGCTGCTGACCAACTTCCACCTGCCCCGGTCGACGTTGCTCGCTCTCGTGATGGCGTTCGCGGGCCGCGAGGCCGTCCTCGCCGCCTACCGCGAGGCCGTGCGCGCGGAGTACCGCTTCTTCTCCTACGGCGACGCGATGTGGATCGCGTGAGCCGCGGACCCCGCGCCGCCGCGGGATCCGCTATCGTGGGGGGATGCGCCGGGAAGCGCGCGCCGGAGCCGTCGTCTTCGCCCTGCTCGCGGGCTGCGGGCGGGGACCGCTCCTCGAGCGGGCGCTGGAGGAGCCGCGGGGCGGCGCCCCGCCGGCCCAGGTCTGGCGCTTCACGGAGGTCGCGGCGGAGGCGGGCCTCCTCTGGAGCCACCGCCCCTTCAACCCGGAGGGCGCCGTGGACGCCTACGACCACGGAAGCGGCGTCGCCGCGGGCGACTTCGACGGGGACGGCCACGCCGACGTCCTCCTGCTGAACCAGTGCGGGCCCGCGGGCTACTTCCTCGGGCGCGGGGACGGGACCTTCGAGGACCGCTCCGACCGCGTGGCGATGCTGAACGACGGCGTCCGCTCGGGGGTCGCCTTCGGCGACTTCGACGCGGACGGCCGGACCGACTTCTACGTGACCTTCATCCGCCGTCCGAACGCGCTGCTGCGGCAGGAAGCGGACGGCTCCTTCACCGACGTCGCCGCGGAGCGCGGCGCGGCGCTCGTCGGGCACTTCTCGGGCGCGTCCTTCGCCGACTTCGATCGGGACGGCGACCTCGACCTCGTCGTGGCGGGGAACCTCCGGTTCACGGAGCCCGATCGGTTCGTGCCGGCGACGGAGGGCTGCGCCGCGGGCTGGGAGGGGAAGACGGTCGCGGCCCTGTTCCGCGACGCCGGCTCCGACCCGTCGGCCCTCCTGATCAACGGAGGCGCGGCGTCGGGGTGGACCTTCACCGAGGAGGCGGCGGCGCGCGGGCTGCCTCCGGGAGGCGCCGACGCGTCGGACGCGCGCGGCTTCGGCGACGTCCTCGTGCTCGACTACGACCGCGACGGCAGCCCCGACATCCTCCTCCCGGAGATGTTCCACGGTCGGACGGCGCTGCTGCGCAACGACGGCGCGGGCCGCTTCGCGGACGAGACGGCGGCGATCCTCCCGCGGGCCTCGTTCGGCTCGTCGAACGCGGCCGCGGACGACTTCGACGGGGACGGCTGGCCCGACGTGTTCATGACCGACATGCACTCCGACATGTGGATCCCGCCCGGGATGCCGTTCTCCCTCGTCGACGCCGGCGTCCGCTACCGGGGCCACCACGGTCCGCACCACGGCGAGGGGGACAACTCCGACGGGCCGATCTACGGGAACACCCTCTGGCTCAGCGTCGGCGGCGGCGTGTTCGAGGAGTCGGCTCTCCCCTGGGGCGCCGAGACCTTCAACCCCTGGGGCGCGCTCGCGGACGACTTCGACAACGACGGCCTCGTGGACGCCTTCGTCCCGTCGGGGATGTCGAACCCCTACCCCTACTTCCCGGACGTCTTCCTCCGCAACGCGGGCGGGCGGTTCGAGCAGCGCCAGGACGACCTCGGCCTCGCGGTCCCCCGGCGCCTGCAGACCGACGACGCGGTCCTGGTCGAGGGCCAGCCGCTCGTCCGCTCGACGCGCGGCTGCGCCGCGGCCGACTTCGACGGGGACGGCGATCTCGACATCGTCGGGTGCGCCTACGGCGGCCGCGCGGTGCTCTGGAGGAACGACCTCCCGCCGGGGAGGCGCTGGATCGCGATCGAGCCGCGCGGCGCGGCGCCGCGGACGCCCTTCGGGGCCGAGGTCACCGTCGAGGCCGGCGGCCGCACCATCGTGCGGTGGCTCCAGGGCGCGCGCGGGTACCTCTCGCAGTCGCCGGCGCGGATCCACGTGGGGCTCGGGGAGACCGACGCGGTGGACGCCGTCACCGTCCGCTGGCCCGACCTCACCCGGACCCGCGTCGAGAGCCCGCCCGTCGACGCCGTCCTCGTCGTGCGGCAGTAGGCCCCTCTCTCCGCGCGGAGGATCACCGCAGAGACGCAGAGACGCGGAGCTCCGCGGAGAACGGCGGGAGTCCTTGGAACGTCAACGGCGGAGACTTCAGCCGTGCCGTCACCAGGGTTCAGGCCTCCGCTGCGCCCCTCTGCGTCCTCTGCGTCTCTGCGGTGAATCGTCGCGGCACGAGCGCCCCCGCTTCGGGCCGTCCCCCCGGCCGGCGAGAATGGGGGGATGGGCGACGCGGAGCCGGTCCCGGAGGCGGCGCGCGCGCGCGCGGCGGAGCTCCGCCGCCTCGTGCGCGAGCACGACTACCGCTACCACGTCCTCGACGCCCCGGTCGTCTCCGACGGCGAGTACGACGCGCTCTTCCGGGAGCTGAAGGCGCTCGAGGAGGCGCACCCCGCGCTCGCCACCCCCGATTCCCCGACGCAGCGGGTCGGCGGCGAGCCGCTCGCGGCCTTCGCGACGCGCCGGCACTCCCTCCCGATGGTCTCCCTCGACAACGTCTTCGGCGAGGAGGAGCTCCGCGAGTGGGACCGCCGCGTCCGCGGGACCTTCCTCGGCGAGCCCGGCGCCGCGGTGGCCTACCACTGCGAGCCGAAGATGGACGGCGTCGCCGTCGAGGTCGTCTTCCGCGACGGCCGCGCCGAACTCGGCCTCACCCGCGGGGACGGGACTTCGGGGGAGGACATCACCCAGAACCTCCTCACCCTCGAGGCGATCCGCCGCCCGCTCCGGACCGACGCCCGCCCCGCGCCGCGGCTCCTCGAGGCCCGCGGCGAGTGCTACCTCGAGAAGGCCGACTTCGAGCGCCTCAACCGGGAGCTCCTCGACGCCGGCGAGGAGGCGAAGGCGAACCCGCGCAACTTCACCGCGGGGTCGCTGAAGCAGAAGGATCCGGCCGTCACGGCGCGCCGCCCGCTGCGGGTCGTGTTCCACGGCGCCGGCCTCCTCGAGGACGACGACCCGCCGCGCAGCCACTCGGAGCTCCTCCGCCGCTTCCGCGACTGGGGCCTGCCGACGCCCGAGGGAGCGGCGGTGTTCCCCGGGATCGACGGCGCCGCCGCCTACGCCCGCGAGGCGGAGGCGCGCCGCGACGACCTCCCCTACGAGGTGGACGGCGTGGTGGTGAAGGTGGACGAGGTCGCCCTCCAGGAGCGCCTCGGGTCGAAGACGCGCTCGCCCCGCTGGGCGGTGGCGTACAAGTTCCCGCCCCGGCAGGCGACGACGGTCGTCGAGGGGATCCGCGTCCAGGTCGGCCGCACGGGCGCGCTCACGCCCGTCGCCGACCTCCGCCCCGTCCCCATCGGCGGCGTCACGGTGAGCCGCGCCTCGCTGCACAACCAGGACGAGGTGCGCCGGCTCGACGTGCGCGTCGGCGACGCGGTCCTCGTCGAGCGCGCGGGCGACGTCATCCCGAAGGTCGTGCAGGTGATCCGCGAGCGGCGCCCGGAGGGCACGGTCCCCTTCGAGATGCCGCGCGCCTGCCCCGACTGCGGCGCCGGCGTCGAGGCGACCCCCGACGAGCCGCTCTCCTACTGCACGAACATCGCCTGCCCGGCGCAGGTGAAGGGGCGGATCCTCCACTTCGCGTCGCGGCTCGCCATGGACGTCGAGGGGCTCGGCGAGAAGATCGTGGACGCCCTCGTCGACCGCGGCGTGGTGAAGGACCCGGCCGACGTCTTCCTCCTCACGCGCGAGGCGCTCACCGCGCTCCGCAAGCACCCGGAGAAGGCGGTGAAGAGCGCCGACAACCTCCTCGCGCAGATCGGGAAGAGCCGCCGCGAGGCGACGCTCCCGCGGCTCCTCCTCGGGCTCGGCATCCGGCACGTCGGCGAGGCGACCGCGCGCGACCTCGCGCGCCGCTTCGGCACCCTCGCCGCGCTCCGCGACGCGCCCCGGGAGGAGATCGAGCGCGTCCCCGACGTCGGGCCCGTCGTCTCGGAGTCGGTCCACGGCTTCTTCCGCGAGCCGCGCAACCTCCGGGTCCTCGAGCGGCTCGAGCGGGAGGCAGGCGTCCGGCCGCCGCGGGAGGAGGCGCCGCCCGCGGCCGGCCCCTTCGTCGGGAAGACGGTCGTCTTCACCGGCACGCTCGAGCGGATGACGCGGGACGAGGCCGAGGCGCTCGTCCGCCGGCTCGGCGGGAAGGCGACGGGGAGCGTCTCGAAGAAGACCGGCTTCGTGGTGACGGGGGCGGCCGCGGGGAGCAAGGCCGAGAAGGCCCGCGGCCTCGGCGTGCCGATACTCTCCGAGGAGGAGTTCCTCCGCATGGCGGGCGGGGGCGGTTCGGCCGAGCCGGGGGCGGGGGCGCCGCGGTAGGATCCGGGGGTCTCGGGAAGGGAGGGTCGCCATGTCCCGACGCGGGCGTCTCGTCGCGTGCGCCGCCGCCGCGCTGCTGCTCGCCGGCTGCAAGGGGCTCGGGCTCAACCCGTTCCCCGAGCCGGGCGAGATGCCGGAGGAGGACTCCCCCTACGAGCTGGGCCTCGACCCCTTCCCCGAGCCGATGCACCCCGGCGGCTCCTCGGACACCGGGCTCGATCCCTTCCCCGACGCGATGCACCCGGGCGGCTCCTCGGACACCGGCCTCGACCCGTTCCCGGCGGCGATGCACCCGGGCGGCTCCTCGGACACCGGGCTCGACCCGTTCCCCGCGCCGATGAACCCCGGCGGCTCCTCCCTGATCGGCCTCGACCCCTTCCCGAGCGACATGCCGCCCGCGCTGCGGGTCGAGAAGCGCATCCCCGCGTTCGCGCGGGGGACCGGCGAGGGGTTCCTCGGGCTGCACCCCTTCCCGACGCCGATGAACCCCGGCGGCTCGTCCAGCCTCGGCCTGGACCCGTTCCCGAGGACGAAGGGGGAGCCGACCCTCGCCCCCGCGGGCCCGCGGAAGCGCAGCAGCCACCTCGATTCGCCGACGGGGGAGTACCCGGTCGTCCCGGCGTTCGATCCCGGCGCGGTCCCGCTCCGCCGCGAGCGCAGGGAGAAGCCGGCGCCCGCACCGAAGAGGTAGGGCCGGGACCGCGTGCGCCGGGCGCCGTCCCTCGCCCGCCCGCTCCTCGCCCTGCTCCTCGCCGGCTGCGGCGGCGAGGACTGCTCCTTCCGCTGGGAGCCGGGCGAGGTCCGGACCTACCTGCGCACGGAGGAGGCCGAGGGGCGCGCCCCCGACGGGAGCGAGCGCTCGGCGCGCCTGGAGTTCACCACCACCGAGACCGCCGTCGAGGTGGTCCCGGGCACGAGCCACACGCTCCGCGTCGCGTTCGACCGCGTGGCCGGCGAGGCGAGGCGCGGCGGCGACCGGCCGGTCCTCCGCTACGACTCCGCGGGCCCGCCTCCGGCGCCGCCCGCCGACGACGACGAGGAGGCGAAGACCTTCCTCCGCAGCCGCGCGCCGATCCTCGCCCTCGCCGGGAAGGGCCTCGAGGGGTCCTGGAGGCCGTCGGGGCTGTTCGTGGAGTTCGAGGGGCTCGAGGCGCTCCGCGCGGCGATGACCGAGGGGAAGCCCGAGGGCCACCCGTTCCACAGGGCCGTGGAGCAGATCGTCAGCGTGCCGTCGCTCCACCACCTCCTCCGCCCGCACCTGGTCGTTGGGGAGACGTCGCTCCGGGCCGGGGAGGCGCGCCCCTTCCAGGACGTCGGGTTCCTGCCCGAGAGCGTCGGCGGGTTCGGCTTCGTGTACTACCGCGGCACCTACCGGCTGAAGGGGGTCGAGGACGGCGTCGCCCGCGTGGAACTGGAGGCCGAGGCGGCGCTCGACCCGCTCCCCGGCATGCCGCCCTGGCCGGCGGCGGCGGCGGAGCTGCGCAACCGCCTGCGCCTCGTCCGCGGGACCTGCCGCGGCTTCGCCCGCATCGAGACCGCCACGGGACGGCTCCTCGAGGACGAGCACGTGACCGAGCTGGACCTCCACTTCACCCGGCCCGACGGGGGCGGGGAGGTCCCGATCCCGTCGAAGGCGACGCGGCGGCTGAGACTCCTCCGCTGATCCGGACCCCGCCCGCCACTCACCCCCCCAGCGCCGCGAGGATCTCCCGGGCCGCCGCCTCGGGGTCCTCCGACCCGAGGATCGACGCGCAGACCGCGGCCCGGGCGATCCCCGCCGCGCGCAGGCGGCCGGCGTTCCCCGGACCGATGCCCCCGATCGCGAAGGCCGGGATCGGGATCGCCCCCGCCACCCGTCCCGCCGCCTCGGGCCCGACGACGCGCATCGGGTAGCCCTTGGTCTCCGTCGGGAAGACCGGCCCGATCCCGACGTAGTCCGCCCCCTCCGCGACCGCGCGGTTCGCCTGCGCGAGGTCGTGCGTCGTCACGCCGACGAGGAGGTCCGCGCCGAGCCGCCGCCGCGCCTCGGCGGGGGGCGCGTCGTCGGGCCCGAGGTGGACGCCGTCGGCGCCCGCCTCGTGGGCCGCGTCCACCCGGTCGTTGACCAGCAGGAGCCCGCCCGCCTCCCGCACCGCGGCGGCCAGGTCCCGCGCCAGGGCGGCGACCTCCGCGTCGGGCGCCTCCTTCTCGCGCACCTGGACCACGCGGACCCCGCCCCGGCAGGCGGCCGCCACGGCGTCGGCGAGCGGCAGGCGCGACAGGCGCCGCGTCGCGAGGAGGTAGAGCCGCGCCCCGTCGAGTCGCTCGCGGCGCGACGGGATCGCCGGGGGCATGGGATGGGGGATCCTACAATGAGTCCGGCGCGCGGGCGGGAGGGACCGGTCCTGGCGGCGGAGAAGAGGCCGACGGTCGGAAGGCGGGCCCAGGCCCTCGTCTTCGGGCTCGTGCCGGGCCTCGCCCACCTCCTCGTCCTCGACCGCGCCGGGACGGGGACGGTCCTGTTCCTCCTGTTCGTGCTCGGGGCCGACGCGGCGGTCGCAGGGACCTTCCTCCTCCAGTCCGAGATCGCCCCCGACGTCTACGCCGCGGGCTGCATCGTCGCCGGCGCCGCCTGGGCCGCGTCCTGGCTCGACATGGCGCGCCTGGCCATCTTCCG
>Ga0187893_10010211_pt1 | contig 14104 bp, 14 predicted proteins | sample MA1701074metaG_FD_139574 | JGI IMG/M metagenome (GOLD analysis project Ga0187893, IMG submission 139574) | White microbial mat communities from a basaltic lava cave in the Kipuka Kanohina Cave System on the Island of Hawaii, USA - MA170107-4 metaG ...
TCCGAATACATCATCCGTTTTGTGTGAATGTAATTTTTCGAGCCGCCGCCCTCGATAATGTAAGACGCTAAGGTAAAAGGCGCACCGCAAAAACCAATCAAAGGAACATTCGGCTTTAACGCAGAACGGGTTTGCTTTATCGCTTCAAAAACAAAATTTAGTTCTTCAACACTTTCAACCTCTCGCAATCGGTCAACATCGTTTGCCGTGCGAATGGGATTGTCTATTTGCGGTCCATCACCCTTTGCAAACTCAAGGTTTATTCCCATTGGTTCTATGATTAAAAGAATATCAGCGAAGATTATTGCCGCATCAACATTCAATCTTTCAGCCGCATAAACCGTGACTTCGGTTGCGAGTTCCGGTTTTTTACACAATTCTAAAAAAGAGTGCTTGTCGCGTATGTCACGATACTCTTTCATGTAACGCCCTGCTTGGCGCATCAGCCAGATGGGTGTGTAAGGCACTTCTTCACGACGACACGCACGCATAAATGGACTGTCATCCAAAATTGCGGATTGCGGGTTGCGGGTTGCGGATTCTTCGATTGCGGATTGTTCCTTTGTTGCTTCTGTCATTTAATGATTCCCTTTGAATAAATTTGCTTTCAGGCGGATTATACGATTGATGTTAGTCTTTTGGACTTAAAAGATTATCCAAAGACCTAAACCTGATAAGCTATTGCCATTAACTCGCTTTCCGAGCCAACGCGCCAGCCTGCATCAGATAGAAAAATCGGACACCGCGAATACATTTTTATACGTGGCTTAACTGTTTTCAAGCGCATCGCGCGCGACACGCGCGCCGTTCTCAGCTTGCACGGGCCGGCATAGTTCTTCTGCTCTTTTCCTGTAACTTGGATTATCAAACAATTGCTTTAATTCAATGGCGGCATGTTTAGCCGTATATCTGTTTCGCATTATTCTACGTCCGACACCCAACCGCACAACACGCGCTCCATTGTCGTATTGGTCGCCGCCAAACGGCATTACAAGCATTGGTTTTCCGGCACGCAACGCTTGTCCGGTTGTTCCGATGCCGCCTTGATGCACGATAACAGATGCGTGCGGAAAGATTTGAGCATAAGGCGCGTAATTAACGGCTATTATATTTTGGGGTAGCGATTGAGATGGTTGATTGAGCGATTCATCGCCGACGAGTAGCACCGCGCGTTTTTCAAGTTGCTGTGTTGCTTTAATACTCTCAGCATAGAAACTGTCCGCGGCTAAAACCGCCGAAGAGCCAAGCGTAAAAACAATCGGCGGTTCTCCTTCCGCTAAAAACTGTCTGAGTTTGGGCGGGAAGTTTGATTCATTTTCGTCATAAAACGGAAATCCTGTGACCAGCGTATTCGCCGGCCAATCAGGTTGAGGTTCGCCAAGCACGCGAGAGAACAGAGCCAGCACAAGATGGGGCGAGTTTCTTCCTTCAAACATCGGGTCTTTTCCCGGCGGAAGTCCAAGCTCCCGCCGAAGTTGGCGTACAGGCTCGCTCCACGAACGGGCTGTAAGTTTGGCAAAGCGAAAAAGCGCGCGGTGAAATGTTGCGCCCAAGCCGCGCAGTTTCGCCAATGCTGGAAAGGGCGCGAGTACAGGCGGGTCGTAAGCTGACATGAATGCGCCCGGTTGCAATTCGGTTGATACCCAACGGACGCCCGTTTTCTCTGAAATCAGAGGCGCAGCAAAGATGAGAAGTTGCGAGATGAGCAAGTCTGCCCCACTATCCTTTTGCACTACAGCAAGCAAGTCATTATATGTTGTTCGCAGAACAGGCAGCATGAATTCACGAATGACCCGTTCCAGCCCGCGCTTAGGTTCTATCAACCGCCGATGAAGCTCTTTGTCAACGAAAGAAATGTCGGGTCTGATGGCGTGAAATTCAACCCTTGCAGATTCAATCTTTCGACGATGATATTCACTCGTAGCAATCACTGGCTTATGACCACGCTTTTGCAACTCAAGAGCGATGGCGAGATAAGGGGTCAGGATTCTTTGTACGGAATGCACAGCAGAAAACATATGTGGGATGACCCTGCACCTGCTGCCGATGCAGATGGTAACGTACAGATTCCAGAAAGATCAGTCTTTTTGATTTCAGGTGGACGCAATTCTATCGTTCAGTTTTTGAACAATTATGGAGACGCACTTACTATTAAAGGCAAGTTTCCTTTCTTTATCAGAGTGACGAGAAAGAAGAAAGTGGTAGGTAAGAATGAGACATTGGTTACGATTACGACAGGATGGTATCCGGGTGGGAATGAACCGGATCGTTTTCAGCAGCTAAGAGGATACACACAGGTTGCCGAGTGGCAAGATGAACGTGACCGAAGGGGCAATTTGACGGGTATGCAAGTTCCGAAAGCGGAATCAATCACACCGAGAAGTTTAGCGACAGCTTTATCCAGAATGTTCACTGATTAGTTGTTGTTAAAGTAGTTTTGGGTGGAATGTGTGTGAGTTACACAAGGTGCTCGGCATGGATTAAATATCAGTAAAATAGTATCAAAGAAACAAAAATAAATTAGGAGCTGACAAGTCAAGAGTCTTACTTTGTCGGCTCTTTTTTGTTTTTGGGAATCTCAAAGCTCAGTACGAATATGGTAGGATTTCTCTAGCAAACTGCCTCAACCCTATTTAGGTTGTACCTTCCTGAAAATTTTGGTTTGATTAACAAGTTAAGCGATTGTGCTTGGCTGCCGGTTTGAGTGAGGACTAGCTATTTGGACTTAAAGTGTCTAAAGTATTTTAGATAAAAGAACAAAAGACTGAATATATGATTTATTTTCGTTTTTTTACTCGCGTTATTTTTTTGAGGAAACTCGATTTATTCTGAACAAATTTTAGGTTTTTATTCTATGCTTCATTTCTGCAATCAATTTTTTTGCCACAAAATCTTTATCAGTGGTGTTTTTGATTCGGAAGAGGCGATAATGCGAGAAAAATAATAAATGGGCGAGCAGGCAAGAGTTTTGGCGGACACAATGTCCAGTGCAGTTAAAGCGGCACAAAGAACCGTTGGCTTTGATGAAGCATTCACGCTTCATCACAGAGCGGTCTATCGTGCGGCACATTCCGTTGTCCGCGATTCAGCGCTTGCCGAAGATGTTACACAGGAAGTTTTTATCCGCCTTTATAAAAATATTGATACGCCGCCCATCGAAGATTTATTGCGTGCTTGGCTTTTGCGAGTCGCTTTGAACTTAGCGCGTAACATGATTCGCGGAAACTCTCGCGCCACAGCACGCGAAGACGAATACGCGAAACGAAGTGACGCCGAAGGATGGTTTACGGCAGAACCCGAAATAGATTACGAACGCAGGGCGGAAATAGCAGAGGCAAGACGCGCACTTGATAAAATAAAAGAACCAATGAGGAGTTGTTTGATTTTGAAACAGCAGGGTTTGTCATACAAAGAAATTGCAACGGCTTTATCGGTTAATGAAACAAATGTCGGAAGCTTAGTAGCACGCGGACGCAAAGAATTCATTAGACTTTACGGAAAAATCGGAGGTACGAAATGAGAGAGCATATTGACGAAGGAACACTTCAAAGTTATTTGGACGGCGAACTCTCTCACGCCATACAGGAAAGAGTCATATTACATCTGGCGTCTTGCGATGAGTGCGCCTTGATGTTGAATGACGCCCAAGATGAGTTGGAAATGCTCTCGTTCGCGCTTGAACCCGCTTTGTCCGTCACCGTTCCGACCGAAAGTTTAAGAGAGAAAATCAATCTTGCCGTTTCGCAAAATCAACAAATCCAAGTTCAAAAAGAATCACGTCTTCGCGGTTTCTTATCTGCTCTGACTTCTTCTTTTGTATTAAAACCGCAGTTCACAGTTGGTTTCGCGGCTGTTATTTTAGCCGTTTTGATTGGAGCGGTTTTCCTGTTTGCAAATAGACAAGATGAAAGACTTGCGGGAATGGATATTCCTAAAATTGATGTTGAAGTTCCTGAAATAACTTCAACACCTACGCCTGACCCCGTGCGGAATGTGCCAGCTAAAAAAGGTGATGGTACTGAAACTACAACAGCAGAAAATCGAAAAGTTCGTCAGCAAAGACCTGTTGATAAAAATTCAGGAACACGAAAAACAGTCACGCCGCGACGACTTGAAGGCGAGAAGAGTTATTTAGAAGCAATCGCTACGTTGGAAAAAGCCGTTGTCGAACAAGGCGATTTGGATATGCGTCCCACATTGCGCGCCGAATATGAAAAGAATTTGGCTGTCGTTGATAAAGCAATCAACGAAACGCAAAAACAGGCGCGTAAGAATCCGAAAGACGCGGGCGCAGTCCAACTGCTCTATGCTTCTTATCAGAGCAAGATTGATTTGCTGAATGCAGTTTCGAGTCAAACACAGCTTTCAGCTTCGTTAAAATAGGCAGTGGCCGGAATCTGAAAGTTTGAATTGCCAATGAAGTTTTTAATTTCAAAATTTGTCATCGCTTTGCTTTTCGTCTGCGCGTTTACGAGTGCCTTCGCGCAGGATAAGGAAAAGCGTAAGGAAAGGAACAAAGACTTTACTTACGAAAACGACAAAGACAAAAACACAGCGACAGTTGCAGCGACGCCGAATGTAGCAGTGATTTTCTGCGGCGGTTCAGGCAGGATCTATGTGCGCGGCTGGGAAAAAAATGAAGTTCGCGCTGTTAGCGAAGAAGGTTCAAAAGTAAAACTTATTGCAATCAAACATAACGAAGATGTTTCTGCACCGGCTTCACAAATCACAGTACAACTTACCGAAGGCGAGTCCGGGCGTTTCCATTTCGGAAGGTGCGAAAACAAAAGTAACATAGAACTCTATGTTCCGCGGGGTGCTTCTGTTGACTTGCGAACACGAGAGGGCGATATATCAGTTGAGAAAATCGCAAAAGCAAAACTCAGAAGTATGAACGGAAGTTTTTCGATTCGTAACGTAAACGGTTCTGTTCAAGCCGAAGCAACAAGCGGGGACATCGCATTGGATGATTCAAGCGGCTCAATTACTTTGAACGCACTCAGCGGTTCGATTGACGTTCGCAACGTGAAATCAATTGAGCCTGTTGATTCAATGAGCGCGGTTTCATTGAGCGGAGATGTCACGCTTGAAAACACAAATTTCTTACGGGTTGAAGGCCACTCTAATAGTGGCGATGTAATGTTATTCGGCAAGTTGATAAAAGGCTCGACCTATAGCCTGAGAAGCACAAGCGGTGATGTTACTATTATTATTCCCGCCGCATCATCCTTCCGGGTAGAAGCTTATGTCCTTCATGGCGGCGAAATTATTTGTGACTTTCCGATTACAAAACCGACAAACAATAAACCTTTGAAAGACACAACCAAATTGGTCGGCACACATGGAACAGGCGATTCCACCTTAATTCTCATATCAGTCAGCGGAACTATTCATTTGAGAAAAAAATAGAAAAGCTGATTGTCAGACTGCAAGACGACGAGACTATCAGAAGTTAGTTGATTTTCCCGCAGTCTCATTTCAACCTATTCAATTCTGTACGAATTTCTGTGTTTGTCGGACGTTTGCGGTAATCCTCTTCAAGTTTTGCCCAAACAACTACTCCCTTTTGAATATCTTGAAGGTGTGATTTTATTCCTGCAAATTCACAAGTAGATTACATGAGAAGTTCGCCAGATGTGCGTGGGGATTGTTCCGGGTTTTGCTGTTGTTAAAAGGATTGAGAAACTTCCGTCTGAGAGCGCGATGTCAACATCTTCCAAGTTAGAGATTTTTTCTTTCATCTCTTCTCCGTATTCGGGTTTAACCAGCGCAAGGCGTTTGAGGCACTCGTATAAATGTTCTTTGCCGACACCATAACGCCCCGCTTCGCGCCCCAATATCACGCGAACCTCTGCGCGTTCTTCTATGAAATGCTGGACTAGCGAAGCGGCTTGTGTCACGCCGCGCTCAAAACATTCCTCTAAAAATTCTTCTTGTTGTAATTCTTCTCTCTTTTTTGAGTCTGCGAGTTTGATTCCGAATAAATTTTGAAAAAATGATTTGAATGAAGAGTTGTCAGTTTCCTCAATCTCTTCTTTTTCTTGAAAAAGTTTTGTATCAAGCCATACATTTACGCGCCTTTCGTCTTCGGCTGTAAACTCGCGCACCATCAAACGCCGCACCCTTGCCGTAGCCTTCCAATCAATATGTCGTAAATCATCTTTCGGTTGATAATCACGCAGAGAATAAAGGTCATGTCCCGCGCCGCGTTTTGAAGAAATCAAACGTCCCGTGTTCATCGGCAGGAGATGAAGTTTATCGCTTACATCTTTTGTTTTCGGGAAGATGATAATGTCCACGTTGCGCGTCGGAAGACGGCGACGATGGCGAAAGAAGCCAAACGGAAATTTAGTCGAAAGTTCAAAGCCCGTTATCAGTTCGTGACCGCGTTCGGGAAAGGTTTGTTCGACCTTTTGTTCTGCGCCCGCCCGACGCGGAATATATGCGTAATAAGCCAACGCGCGTTTTTTGAAACGAACGCGGTAAAACCAACTGCGTTTTTCTAAATCGTCCGCGTCTTCGGGTCCGCGTGCCTCAACCATTACGGAAAACGAGGGCAAGAAGCGTTTTCTGTTTTGAATCGTAACAACAACAGGCGAAGGTTCACCTGCAAAAATGTGGTCGGGAAAACGCGCAGACACAACCAAATCACGAAGACTCGCTTGCGCCGCGAGAAGCGAGACAAACAAAGAAGAGACGATTATTGAAAGAACTAAAAAGAGAAGATTGTTTCCCGTATTCCAAGCCGCAAAACCCACTATGACAAGGATGCAAACAAAAATAAGTCCGCCGGTTGTGACTTGAATCGGAAAATCAATCTGAGCGATTTCCGAACCGGCAGAACGCGCTAATGGCGGCACAACAAAAATCAATAACAAGAAGACAACAATCATCGAAGCAACCGCCGCGGCGGATGTCAGGCGATTGTCTCCCGTGCGGCTCGCATAAACCGTGAGAATTGCCGTTGCTATCCCCGCGAAAACCAAAATTGTTCCGAATATGGCGTTCCGTATCTCCTTCCAAGTAAATACTGAAACTCTTTCGGCAATTCCTGATTTTAAGTTTTCTTTGCGAGATTGCTTCACAGTTTAGTTAGTGCCTTCTATCGTAGTTATACAGTCTCCCGTTTTCGCAACCTTAAACGGGAACGCTCACGGTTTTCATCAACTCTTTCAACACAGCCTCTGCTTCTTCGCTCTTACGCAAGGAAGAGGCATAACGTGAACTGACAACTACGCGATGCGAAAACGCGGGAAGCACGAGTCGTTTTACATCATCAGGCACACAGTAAGGACGCCCCTCTACCAAAGCCATAGCCTGTGCGGTGCGGAACAAAGCCAGCGTTCCGCGCGGACTTATTCCCAAATCAAGCATTTCGGTATTCCGCGTTGCATTCACGATTCTCATGAGGTAGTCAACAATAGCGTCATCAACATGAATATTCGACACGCTTTCTTGTAAATCGAGAATGTCGTCGCCTGTCATAACGGGATAAAGTTTATTGAGCGGGTTTGTCTTTTCTCTGTCGCGCAGAATTTGCTTCTCGGCTTCCGGGCTCGGATAACCAACACGGACACGAAGCATAAATCTATCCAACTGAGATTCGGGTAAGGGATATGTTCCGTGATGTTCGATTGGGTTTTGCGTAGCCACAACCATAAACGGTGTGGGCAAAGGATGTGTTCGTCCTTCTGCCGTAACTTGTCCTTCTGCCATCGCTTCAAGTAATGCAGATTGTGTCTTGGGAGTCGTGCGGTTGATTTCGTCCGCAAGAACTACGTTTGCGAAAATCGGACCGGGCATCCATTCAAAAACGCTCTTGTGTTGATTGAATACCGAAAGTCCGACGACATCGGACGGCAAAAGGTCTGATGTAAACTGAATACGCTGAAAGGTACAATCAATCGCACGCGCCAATGCTTGTGAGAGAGTTGTTTTCCCAACCCCCGGAACGTCTTCAACAAGAAGATGCCCGTTTGCAATCAACGTTACAATAGCAAGGCGGACCGATTCCGATTTTCCTTTTATTACCGTTTCAATTGCTGCTTGGAGTTTATCTATCTTTGCAACTGCGGCTAAGGTGTTTTCTTCTTTTAAGGTTTCAATTGAAGTCCAAGTTTTCATCCATTCTTCTCAGCTTTCATCCGAAAGTCATTTTCATTCTACACATCTCAGCCATTGCTCGCACGTCGAATAGCCGATTTAGCGTAATCGGTCAGTTATTGGGGGTAAAAGTAGAACAGGCTGCCAGCCTGTTGAAGAAAACCTTAATGAAAAGAGAATCAGCAGGCTGCCAGCCTGCTGTACGCCCCAATAACTGACCGATTACGATTTAGCTCTTTCAATATGTGACGCGAAAAGGTTTCGTGTAGTAAAATTTGCCTCGTTTCAAAAAAGTTTTTCCTTCGATGCAATTTTTGCATCTACTATTACGGAACAAAATTATATTTTTATCGTGTACGGGTTCGGGCTTTTCACGAAAAGCAATTCTAGGGAGAATTAAAGATATGGAAAACATCCGCAGGAAAAAAACGGAAAAGGGTTTTACTCTTATTGAACTTATGATTGTTATTGCAATCATAGGCATTCTGGTCGCCGCTACAACTTACGGTTTCAGAAGAATGACAATGCGTGCGAACGAAACAGCGGCAATTGAAACTGTCCGCCGGATTCAACAATTCCAATCCGATTACCAACTCGGACACAAAGGCAATTACGCATCATTTAATGATTTAATAAAAGACGGACTTTTGGATAGTAGTTTTTCAGGCGATAGTCCCGTTGTCAGCGGTTACGTTTTCACAATGCAGGTAACGCCAAAAAGTCCTAATGCTCCTGCATCATTCAAACTTTATGCTGATCCCCAAGTCCCCACAGGAATTGGCGCAACCGGTCAACGATTCTTTTACGTTGATGAAAGTGTCGGCACAATTCGAGTTAATGACACACAACGCGCGAGCCAAAACGACCCTGCGCTCTAAATCTTTATGGCAGAAATAGCGGGCTTGACCCATTTGCAGATGGCTTGTTAGGATTCGACGTCGTTTGATAAGCCCGCTTAGCTCAGTTGGTAGAGCGCGCGCTTCACACGCGTGAGGTCATTGGTTCGAGTCCAATAGCGGGCATGTTAAGTTTTTACGAGACTAAAGAGCGGCTTTGGGAGAAGTCGTTTTTTAGTAAATGAGGCTACCTTTGTGGGAGAGGTAGCCTTTTACTTTTATGGTTGTCAAAGTTAAAAGGGCGAATCATAACGGATTCGCCCTTTTAACTTTTCACTATTTTGAATCGCCAACTTTTGACGATATGGAGCAGGTAACACGAAAAGATTCTTTTGGTTAAAACTTACTAAGCTTGACTTGGTCTTGTCTTGTCAACAAAAAGTGTATTGAAAGCTTGTTTTGCTTCGTCACGGCGACGTTGTTGAAACTCTGTCACCCAATTCGAGACGGTTGAAACAACATTGCGCTTCTCTTGCTTCGCCAATTTCTTAGCGTCTTCTTTCTTAACACTTTTTTGTTCTTCCAAGCGATTACGTTCTTCGCGCTTGATAACTTTAATCTGAGGTTTGCGTACCATAATTGCCTTTACTTTCTGATTCTTTATGAATCGTTAGAAAAAATATAAATGAAAACCAATGAATGAATTGTTACTCGCTTTAACGAATTTCTTTTGTCGTAGTTCCGAATAAATTTAACTTACGACCTTAGGCTTCTGGTTGCGAAAACTTTGCAATTGCGATGCCGTTTTTCTGACGTAAAGGAGAAGTTGCTTTGCAAAAAACTTTTGTGTTGCTTATGACGCGCTTTTCAAAGAAAAGGTTGGAACAACTTCCCGCGCATTGAACGGTAATTTAGAACTATCTTGCGGTTTATTTGTATAACTTTGCCCCAAGCAATAACCAAAATGCCCATTTGTGTTATCCCTTCGTTACAGGGCTTTATTTCCTTGCCACAATTAAAAAACGATGGCTCAGTGTATTCAATTAACAAAGCCAACCGTTTGTTTGTTGGTATTGGTATTTACGTTGGTCAGCATTTTTTTGGATGCAACAATAATAAAAATCTTTCAAAAGTCGTTTTGTTCATTCACCTCAAAACAATTTGCATAATGCCAATGACAAATCTCTCTTTATGCGCTTTGCAATTGAGAATTCATAGAAAACTCCAAATGAGATTCAACAAAATCCAAAATCCCTTGTATTTGGCAAAAACTATTACTGCTAGTTTTCAAAGCAAAGATGGCACAAGCATTGCGCTTTGGTGTTGAGTTATGCGATTGAGCGACATCATCACAATTTATTTAGCCATCGGCGCACCATTCGCGGTTCACTTTATTTTGCACAACAAAGAAAAAAGCCCGAAAGCTTTTTGGAAGGCTGTCGGTGTTATGTTCATTTTTCCGTTTATTCTAATCAGACACTTTCTATCGAAAAGGTTAAAAAGAGAGCATAAGAATCATAACGAAAAACTTGAACAAACCAAACGATCTGCTTTTGCCGCGTTGAATGAAATACAGGACAGGTCAAAAGGGATTAAAGAAAGCAAAAGTATCGAACGGCTGATTTTTGTAATCCGTGAAAACGTAGAAAAGTATTCGGGGCTTTCGCTTGTTGCCGAACAGGTTGATGAGAGTGACGAGCCTTCAAAACATGAGAAAGAAGTTTTTCGTATAAGTGGTTGTGAAAGCGGCGAGCTAAAAAACGCGGCTTGTTGCCTGCACAGGCGCAACGTCAGGCAGATAATTTCGCAGCGCAACCGTGCGCGAAAGGATTTGTTGCACACGCTTTCAGAAATCGAAGAGGTTATGGACGAGAGCAAAGCGTTGTTAATGGATTCGTCGCTTTCACGTCAAATAAACGAGCCGTTAAGTCGGCTCTACAAGAACGCGATTGAAGTTTTTTTGCAAATTGAAGATGAAAACGCCGCAGAGATTGTCACGCGGTTAATGAACAAAACGCTTTCTCGAACAGAAAAAGACGGAGAAGTTTTAGGAGAAGAAAAATGTTTACGCACAGTTCGCCCGCGCCACGCGCAAGCGTCGCAACAACAAACGACACTAACGCAAGGCTAAACCGGCTTTTAAGCGCGAATTACCTAGAGGCACAAAGGGTTAGGTTTTTCCGCACGCCGGAAGAAGAAAAGCAAACAGGGTTGATGTCACGTCCTGTTTCCGCTGAAAAAGCTTATGGCGTTTTGGGGTTGACTCTCGGAACATTTCCGCCCGCGGCAATCTTCACGAAAATTTTCTGGAACGCGCGATTTGATGAAGGGACGTTAGTAATACTTGCCTTGTTATTTGCTGTAAATTTGGTTTGTGCTTTGGCGGGTTACGGAATGGGACGGGTTTTGGGCAAAGCTGTCTTTGAACTCGAAAGAAAATCTTGGTCAATGATGTTTTTGGTTGTTCCTTTTCTAGCCGTTGCTTGGGGAATAACGACCGGTGCGCTTGGTGGTTTGGTTTTCTTCGGATTCGGAGCTTTGTTCGGACCTTTCTTCGCAGTTCCGGTCAGCTTGGTTGCCTTTACGGTTTTCGCCGTGTTACACCGTCTGATTGAAACGGGCGGAATGATTGAACGCAAACACCTTTTGCCGTTAGCCTTTGGCATATCGCTTACGATTTCCGCTTTCATTCTTGGTTTATAGTTAGTTATCAGTTGTTAATTGTCTGTCGCTGAAAACCAAGCAACAACTGACGACTGACAACTGACAACTGACAATGCTTCTTTTAGCACTTCTATTTTCGCTTTTCCTGCTTGTAACTCTTGGCTTTTACGTTTTCGTAGCCTCGCCGCGAAACCGCGCTCATCAAACCTTCGCCGCTTTTGTAACGGGACTCGCCCTTTGGACAATCAAAGACCTTCTGCTCTGGGGGTTTTACGCAAACAACAACGCATCTGCCGCATGGTGGGCGAGTCTGAGTTTTATTATCTCAATCTTGATGCAGTACGCGCTCATGGTTTTCGCTTGGGTTTTTCCAGAAGACCGTCCCATTCCATTAAAAAAAGCAGCGGTCGTTTTCGCGCCCGGACTCGTTTTAATACCGGCGGCTTTGTTTGGTTTTTTGTGGGAGAAGGTCGGGTTTGTTGATGGAAAGTTTGAAATCAAACTCACTACGCTCGCCTACTTTTTTGTGATTTATGTTTATGGATTGTTCTGTTACGGTTTCGGAGTTCTTTACACAAAATATCTTCGCTACAAAGGCACACAACGCGGCTCGCAAATCGGGGCGATTTTAGTCGCTTTGATTTTCACGGGCGTTTTGAAAACGATTGCGAACATCGGGCTTCCTTTTTTTGATAATTACAACCTGCTTGCCACAAGTTCGGTTTTTGTTCTCCCGGGTGTTTTGATTTACGCCTACGCGATTTCAAACTTCAAACTCTTTTCGCTTCAATCCGCGCTTGACCAATTTCGTCTGTTCCCGATTGCTTACAAAGTGGCTATCACAATCGCAATCGTGGCGATGATAAGTTTTACTCTTTTTCAGATTCCGATTGTTTGGTGGAGTTTTCAAAGCACGGAATTTGAAGCTTGGAAAAAATATCTGGTCTTTAGCATTATCACCGCACTCGTTCCGAATTTGATTCTGGTATTTCTAATCGTTCGCACAATCTCGCGTCCCTTGCGGCAAATCACAATAGCGTCTGTGCAAGTCGCAAGCGGACAATACGGGACGCAAGTTGATTTGAAAAGCAACGACGAAATCGGTTTGCTTGCGGATTCGTTCAACGAAATGAGCCGCAAGATGGAAGCCGACATTGAACAACTTCGACAATTAAACGCCCAATTGATTCAAACCGAAAAACTCGCGGCAGTCGGAACACTCGCCGCAGGCGTGGCGCACGAAGTCAACAATCCTCTAGCCTCGATTTCATCTCTCATTCAGATATTGCAAACGCGCTCGACGGATGAAGAAACAAAAGAGATGTTGCGCCTTATCTCGACCCAAATCACGCGAATCACAAACGTCACAAAAGACATGATGGAGTTTGCGCGGACGCGCCAACCCGCACGCGCAGCTCTGGACATAAATAAAACAATCGAACAGAGCATTCGTCTTGCTAGTTTCGACAAAGCCTTTCAAAAACTAAATCTAAAAACCGAACTTGATTCTCACTTGCCGCACATCAACGCAGACGCAAACCAACTCCAACAAGTCTTTCTAAACCTTTTGCTAAACGCACGCGACGCAATGCCCGAAGGCGGCGACCTTTGGGTAAAAACTAATTACGACAAAAACGAAATCGAAATCGAAATCGCAGACACAGGCACAGGCATCACGTCCGAACATCGCGCGCACATCTTCGACCCGTTCTTTACGACAAAACCGACGGGCAAGGGAACAGGTCTCGGTTTAGCAGTCTGCTACGGCATTATCACAGCACACGGCGGACGCATTGAAGTTAATCCAAACAACAGACAGGGAACTGTTTTCAAGATTGTATTAGCCGGGAGCGCAGGCATCTTGCCTGCCAACGAGCCAAAGGCGAGTAAAATGTGAGTGTGAGAGGCTTGAGATATATCAGGCATTTTTAATGATAACGATTTGTTCAACGGGAAAATATGAACGACGATTTATCAATTTTGACGGACGCTTCAAATCCAAGTACAACCAAATTTTCACGAGTTGGCTTACTTCTGGTTTTTCTGTACTTAATCCCGTGTGTTATAGCACTTTTAAGTGATTCAGATCATAGAGGTTACTATTGGATTGGAAACGTCCATTTACTCAATCTAACTTTTCCTTGGTCATTTTTTCTTGGTTCATTATTAGATGCCGCTCGTTTTACCATAGAACCTGAACCTTCTGGCATCTTCTTTAGTGGTGATGGGATACCTACGTGGCGAACGGTCGTTATTTTCTATGCAATGATTTTAATTGGTATTTTCCTGAACTCATTTTTCTTATTTTTAATTGGTGAAAAACTTGAACGATTTTTTAAGAAATTAAAATAATGCCAATTACTTATCTCAAAACAATAATTACTCTGTAAACTAAATTATCTAATGTTTTGAGTCCCGCCTTTAGGCGGCTGTTTCTAAACATTAGCCGCCTAAAGGCGGGACTCAAAACTCTTGCCAAATATCAGAAAACTTAATTTACA